>SKER01000206.1_pt1 | contig 76537 bp, 61 predicted proteins | sample 4826961 | NCBI WGS metagenome assembly SKER01 (sample SAMN11008804, study PRJNA524170) | human gut metagenome | biome: Human fecal sample; material: Feces; isolation source: fecal sample from pouch patient p47 | host: Homo sapiens | place: Israel: Tel-Aviv | collected 2016-11-16
CGCCCTGCTCATTTTTAAAAATTTGAACGACAGGGCTTAGGTGGATGTTTTTTGTCTTCATGAGATATATACAAAAATATATGTTTTTTGTGTTATTTATCTCTTGACATCACACCGCTGGACTATTAATTGTCTTATGGTTAAATCTGTTTTTATTAATATCATAACATAATTTCTCGGGGCATAAAATAAAAAAACAGGTAAGAATGTTTCCATTCTTACCTGTTTTTTTATATTTGAGTTAATATTCTGATAACAGATTATGATTACTCGATGATTGTAGCAACACGTCCTGATCCTACAGTACGTCCACCTTCACGGATAGCGAAACGAAGTCCCTGCTCCATAGCAACTGGGTGAATCAGTTCGATTGTCATTTCTACGTTGTCACCAGGCATGCACATTTCAACACCTTCTGGAAGTTCGCAAACACCTGTAACGTCTGTTGTTCTGAAGTAGAACTGTGGACGATAGTTGTTGAAGAATGGAGTATGACGTCCACCTTCATCTTTTGTCAGAACGTAAACCTGAGCTGTGAATTTGTGATGGCATGTTACTGAACCTGGTTTACAAAGAACCTGTCCTCTTTCGATTTCTGTTCTCTGGATACCACGAAGAAGAGCACCGATGTTGTCACCAGCCTGAGCTTCATCAAGAAGTTTACGGAACATTTCAACACCTGTTACAACTGTCTTCTTAGTCTCTTCGTGAATACCAACGATTTCTACTTCGTCAGATACATGAAGAACACCACGCTCTACTCTACCTGTAGCAACTGTACCACGTCCTGTGATAGAGAATACGTCCTCTACTGGCATAAGGAATGGCTTATCTGTATCACGCTCTGGATCTGGGATATAAGAATCTACAGCATCCATGAGTTCCATGATCTTGTCTCCCCACTCTGAGTTAGGATCTTCAAGAGCTTTAAGAGCTGATCCCTGGATGATTGGAGTATCATCTCCTGGGAATTCATACTCGTCAAGGAGTTCACGGATTTCCATTTCTACTAATTCAAGAAGTTCGTCATCGTCAACCATATCACATTTGTTCATGAATACAACGATGTAAGGAACACCTACCTGACGAGAAAGCAGGATGTGCTCTCTTGTCTGAGCCATAACACCATCAGTAGCAGCTACAACAAGGATAGCTCCATCCATCTGAGCAGCTCCTGTGATCATGTTCTTTACGTAGTCAGCATGTCCTGGGCAGTCAACGTGTGCATAGTGACGTTTCTCTGTCTGGTACTCAACGTGAGCTGTAGAAATTGTGATACCACGTTCTCTCTCTTCTGGAGCTTTATCGATATCTTCAAAGTTCTCTGCTGTGTTTCCTGGTACTCTTGCTGCAAGTGTCTTTGTGATAGCAGCTGTAAGAGTTGTTTTACCGTGGTCAACGTGACCGATAGTACCGATATTACAATGCGGTTTTGTTCTTTCAAATTTAGCTTTAGCCATTTTGAATATCCTCCTTAATTTAGTGCCATATGGCATATTAACAAATTGTTCGTTTGCTCGGCTACATTTGATTATATTTCAAATGTAGCACTTTTTCAAGTATTTTATAAATAATTAGTCATTTTTGCTGGATAAAATCTTTTCCTGTACTGACTTCGGTACTGGCTCGTATTTCTCGAAGAACATTGAGTAGTTACCACGTCCCTGTGTTCTGGAACGTAAGTCTGTAGAATATCCAAACATTTCTGACAATGGAACGAATCCACGAACGATCTTTCCGCCACCGAGGTCATCCATACCTTCGATACGTCCACGACGTGAGTTAATGTCTCCAATAACGTCACCCATGTACTCTTCCGGCATAGTAACTTCTACTCTCATGATAGGCTCAAGAAGAACTGGAGATGCCTTCTTCATAGCGTCCTTAAATGCAAGAGAACCTGCAATATGGAAAGCCATTTCACTTGAATCGACTTCATGGTAAGATCCGTCATATACGTTAGCCTTAAGACCTACAACTGGGAATCCTCCAAGGATACCAGACTGCATAGCCTCTTCGATACCTTCACCTACAGCTGGGATGTATTCCTTCGGAATAGCTCCACCAACTACAGTAGATTCGAATTTGAATGTTTCCTCACCGTTAACATCCATTGGCTCAAATTTAACTTTACAGTGTCCGTACTGTCCACGTCCACCTGACTGTTTAGCATATTTGCTATCAATGTCAACTGGTTTTGTAAATGCTTCTTTGTAAGCAACCTGAGGAGCACCTACGTTAGCTTCTACCTTGAATTCACGAAGAAGTCTGTCTACAATGATTTCAAGATGGAGCTCTCCCATTCCGGCGATGATTGTCTGTCCAGTTTCCTGATCAGTATGAGCACGGAATGTAGGGTCTTCTTCAGCCAGTTTTGCAAGAGATTCACCAAGTTTACCCTGGGAAGCTTTTGTCTTAGGCTCGATAGCAAGCTCGATAACTGGTTCTGGGAATTCCATTGATTCCAGAATTACAGGATGCTGCTCGTCACAGATTGTGTCACCTGTTGAAGTGAACTTGAATCCGATTGCTGCTGCGATATCTCCTGAATATACTTTATCAAGCTCCTCACGCTTGTTGGCATGCATCTGAAGGATACGTCCAACACGCTCTTTTTTATTCTTTGTAGAATTCAGTACATAAGAACCTGAGTTCATTGTACCAGAGTAAACTCTGAAGTATGCCAGCTTACCAACGAATGGGTCTGTCATAATCTTGAATGCAAGTGCTGAGAATGGCTCTTCGTCTGAAGAATGTCTTACAACATCGTTTCCATCCTCATCCACACCTTCGATTGGTGGGATATCTGTTGGTGCAGGCATGTACTCAACGATTGCATCAAGGAGCTTCTGTACACCTTTGTTTCTGTAAGCTGATCCACAGCAAACAGGAACTGCTGTACACTCGCAAGTTGCTTTTCTGAGTGCTTTCTTCATATCATCGATAGATGGTTCTTCACCTTCTAGATACTGCATCATCAGATCATCATCAAGATCGCAGATCTTTTCTACCATTTCTGTATGGTAAAGTTCTGCGTCGTCTGCCATATCTTCCGGGATATCTGTAACTGTGATGTCATCTCCCTTATCATCGTTGTAGATGTAAGCTTTCATTTCCATCAGGTCAATGATTCCCTTGAAGTCGTCTTCTTTACCGATTGGTAACTGAAGACAAATAGCGTTCTTTCCAAGTCTGGTCTTAATCTGGTCTACTGCATTGTAGAAATCAGCACCTAGGATATCCATCTTATTGATGAATGCCATTCTTGGTACATTGTATGTGTCAGCCTGACGCCATACGTTTTCTGACTGAGGCTCAACACCACCCTTAGCACAGAAGACGCCGACAGCGCCGTCAAGTACACGGAGTGAACGCTCAACCTCTACGGTAAAGTCAACGTGTCCCGGAGTATCAATGATGTTGATACGGTGCTCAAGAGCTCCCTTTTTCGGTTTTGTGAACTCTTCAAGTGTCCAGTGGCATGTTGTAGCCGCAGAAGTAATTGTGATACCTCTTTCCTGCTCCTGTTCCATCCAGTCCATGGTAGCAGTACCTTCGTGAGTATCTCCAATCTTATAGTTAACACCGGTATAGTACAGGATACGCTCGGTAAGAGTTGTCTTACCAGCATCGATATGCGCCATAATACCGATATTTCTTGTTCTCTCTAATGGATATTCTCTTCCAGCCAAGATTTTTTCCTCCTATAATTAGAAACGATAATGAGCAAATGCTTTGTTTGCTTCTGCCATCTTGTGCATGTCTTCTTTCTTCTTTACAGATGCGCCTGTGTTATTTGCTGCATCCAGGATTTCGTTAGCCAGTCTTTCTTCCATTGTCTTCTCTCCTCTAGCACGAGAGTATACTGTCAGCCAACGAAGTGCAAGAGTCTGTCTTCTTTCAGGTCTAACCTCGATTGGTACCTGGTAGTTAGCTCCTCCGATACGTCTAGCCTTTACCTCAAGTACTGGCATGATGTTATTCATAGCCTCTTCAAATACTTCGATAGCTGGCTTTTCGGCTTTTGCTTCAACTCTTTCAAACGCTCCGTATACGATCTTCTGTGCAACACCCTTCTTACCATCAAGCATAATGTTGTTGACAAGCTTGGTTACCACTTTATTGTTGTATACTGGATCCGCTAATACGTCTCTTTTCTGAGTATGTCCTTTACGTGGCACGGTCCTTCCCTCCTTAAACATCTTAATTTAATTCATCGGTACTCACATGTGTCTTTCTAATGATACTGTGTAGTGCATAGGGCATACAATATATATACCTTGCAACTTACATAATCATAGTTCTGTTTGTGATTACATTTTTAATTGGTTCGAAATCTTATCTATGCTTTACGCAACAGATTTATTTCTTATCTTTTGGTCTCTTAGCGCCGTATTTAGAACGAGCCTGTCTTCTCTTAGCAACACCTGCTGTATCAAGTGTTCCTCTTACGATATGGTATCTTGTACCTGGAAGGTCTTTTACTCTTCCTCCACGGATCAAAACAACGCTATGCTCCTGAAGGTTGTGTCCTTCTCCTGGGATGTAGCTTGTTACTTCGATTCCGTTAGACAGACGTACTCTGGCGATCTTTCTAAGAGCTGAGTTAGGTTTCTTAGGTGTAGCAGTCTTAACAGCTGTACAAACACCTCTCTTCTGTGGAGCAGAAGTATCAGTGCTTCTCTTCTTTAAAGAGTTGTATCCTTTCTGAAGTGCCGGTGCTGTAGACTTCTTTACAGATGTCTGACGTCCTTTTTTTACTAACTGGTTAAATGTTGGCATTTCTTTCACCTCCTACGATTATAATAAGTTGCTTATTCATCTTGTGAATAGTCGTACATCAAAACAAAACGTTCCTATGCACGCTTGTTTAGTTTATTACGAATCATGATACTTGTCAAGGGATTTTCCTTGATTTTTTCACGTTTTCTGCCACTTTTTTCTTAGTTTTTACAAGTTCTTTTCTTTTCGCTATGTTTTGCGATTTGGTGCTTTATCAGGCTAAATAATATAAGTCCAGTCAACACACCGGCACTGTCAATACATACGTCTCTGAACTGGCAGCTCCGGCCCGGCACGAACAACTGATGGAATTCATCCGTTCCGGCATATGCCGTACCAACACACCAGCACAACAGTATGATCTTTCTTCCCCGGTCTTCCGAAAAAGAGTACGCAGTCCCCAGTATCAATATACCAAGGACTGCGTATTCCGACGCATGTGCACATTTGCGTACCGGGAAATCTATCTTTTCCGCAAACTGCCCCTGCTTATCTTCTGACCAGGATCTGTACTCCGGAATCACAAGCCTTCCGATCATCTTTCCAACAGAATGGCTCATCGCTGCCGATTCATCCGCTTCTCTGGCTGAAAATGAAAAAATCACTACCATCCAGACCAGCGTAAATATCAGCCAGATAATTCCCGCCTTTTTTCTCTTGATCCTGTTTTTTGTCATATTCTTTCCTGTCTTTTTCGTTTTATTCTATCGATGTTATTTTAATTATGCCTGAAGATCTGAGAACAGATTATTCTTGTATACGCCGTCTTCGATCAGCTTTGCAAATGACTCTACTACAACCGTTTTATCTTCCTTATAAGTAACACCGAACCATTTATCCTGTGTCTCCAGAAGTTTCACACTTACTTTGCCTTTTTTCAGAAGTTCATCGATATAGATTGGAAGCAAGTATTCCCCTTTCAGTTCTTTTGCTTCGTCTCCTTTGATATTTTCAAAGAATTCTACGAATCCTTCTTCCAGAAGTCCTACGAATTCCGGTGTCAGTCCCCACATATTCATAGATACATGTGAATTTACATCAATCTTATTTCCCTGAGATTCTGCTCCGTCCGCTGTCTTTTTGATCTCATAAGTCTCTACAACATCTGTCAGGTAATCATTTTCATCTACTGCACAGATTCCTCTTGTTACAGTTCCGTTATCACTTAAAGTATTGCCAAGAATGAAGCCCGCCATGCAGAGTTCTTCGGATTTCTCCGGAGTGTAGTTGCTTACCAGAAATTCATGGATCTTTACAAATGCTTCTTTTCCATAATAATCATCTGCATTGATAACAACAAATGGCTCTTTGATGATATCTTTGCATACCAGAACTGCCTGTCCTGTTCCCCAAGGTTTGCTTCTATCCGCCGGTTTCTCGATGCCTTCCGGAAGGTCATCCAGCTCCTGATAAGCATATGCGAATTCTACATTCAGTCCATTGCAGATTCCTTCGATACGTTTTCCGATTGCATTATGGAACGCGTCTTTGATATCTTTACGGATGATAAATACTACTTTATTGAATCCGGCCTCGATCGCATCATGGATAGAATAATCCATAATGATCTCCCCATTCGGCCCTACTGGTTCCAACTGTTTAATTCCACCACCAAAACGAGAACCCATTCCCGCGGCCATGATGACTAATGCTGTTTTCATAATTCTTTTTCTCCTTTGTTCATTTGTCTTTTTCACGGTTAGAATTAGTATAGCACAATTTCGGGACCTATTCTATGAAAGAATTCTTAATAAATTGTTGCTGTTTAATACATGAAGCGACGGCTATCCGGGCCTCCATAAAAGGACGTGTGAAAAAACGAAAGTTTTTTCATGCGTCCTTTTTCTTATAAATACAACAGTAGTTATATTTCACAAAAAAGTGTATAATCCCCCTTTCCCCATGAGAATGCCATTATGAATCCTATGCGGCAGTTGCAACTTTTTTCTGCTTGTTGTGATATTTATAAAGATTGTGTCCGATAGAAACAAGAAATACTTCAAGCAGGACGGATTTTATTCCTCTTCGCACAATTCTTTTGTACCAACGGTCGTTTTTTAGGATACCAAATGTACATTCTGCCTGAATGGATCTGTTCATCCTTAGAAGTGCTCCCTGGATACTTTCGAGATTTTTAACTACTTCCTGGTGCATCGCTGTAAGTTCACGGTTAATCTTCACAGTACGGTTTTTATCCGTCTTTTTACATTGTTCTGCGTACGGACATTCAGAACAATCTTCACACTGATATACTTCTTCCTGACGACCATACTTGTTTCCCTTTACGTTTTTACGATATTGAAGATAAAATTTTTTCCCGTTTGGGCAACGCATGATTCCGTCTTCACCAATTGGAAAATTTACTGCTCGGAATGGATCTTCATGATACTTCCTGTCAGTAGTCTCTTTTTTGAACATGGTGAATTTCATATACTTTTCCATTCCATGCTGCTCACAAAAAATATAATTGTTGTAAGAACCATATCCGGCATCTGCCACTGGATACTTCGGATAAAAGCCATATGTAGTATAAAACTTGTTCATCAACGGAACAAAACAATCCATATCTGAGCGATACTGATTTACATCAACAACAGCAATGTATTCATCTGCAACACCAACCTGTACATTATAAGCCGGAAGCAGCTGGTCATTTTCCATGTAATCTGTCTTGATTCGCATAAAAGTAGCCGAATGATCTGTTTTCGAGTAGCTGTTGCGATCCTCCCCTCAGATTTTGAGTTTTCCCACGTATTCTTCTAACTTAGCAGCATACTCCCTGAGTTTCTCATAATGCCGTTGCTGTGTAGTTTTGCGATGTCCCCTGCCATGAACAAACGCAGTTTCATCAATCTGCCAGGCTTCTGCATACTGTTCTGCAGCTCCTTTCAGATAATCTGGCGCATACTCACTATTGATACAAAGCTTTATCCCTGTACATGTCAGTTCTTCATTGATTTCCTCAAAAAGTGTAGTAATCTTATCGAAGAGATGGTATCTGGATTTTTCTGTTGATTTTTTCCATACCCAGGAATATTTATTCGCATTTGCTTCAAACTTGGATCCAGCGATGTATAGGTGTTGGAGATCCACATGTTCTGTCTCGAAAATTTTTTTGTTTATGTCTTGAAATATCTCTTCAATGGAATCAGCAAGTACCTCGTTAATGAAGTAACCGAAGGTACGATAAGAAGGTGTTTGATGATCCATGAGATACATGAAGCGGAGATTGACTTTACACTGATCCTCCAGTTCACGTAATGATATATAGCCATTCTCCATAAATCCAAACAAAACTGTCTTCAGCATGCTGACCGGATCATATCTAAGTCTTCCTGTATAATGTTGCGGAATATTTTTCAGATATTTCTCCAGTTCGATTCCTCCCCTAAATCCGTCAAAAGTCAGCACTGGATCACAGATGTCCAGATAATCTTGAATTAGCATTGGTAAAATTGCCTGTTTTGGGTTAGAATAGATTATGTTATTATTTTTTGTCACAAATTAATTATAACAGAAAGAAAGACCTTGAGTTCAATATAAACTCTTGGTCTTTCTTTTTTTCGGGACTATTCTTTTTTCACAGCCCCTTTTATTTCGTGGGTATCGCATGCTGTAATGATTAAACAGCAATTATTCTACTGTTACACTCTTCGCAAGGTTTCTCGGCTTATCTACATCAAGCCCTTTTGCCACAGATACATAATATCCAAGTAACTGGAGCGGAATCACTGCAAGTGATGTTGCAAAGTGTGGATCTGTCTTTGGAATATATACAGAGAAATCTGCATTTTCTTCAATATTATAGTGTCCAAATGTCGTAAGGCCCATCAGATATGCGCCACGGCTCTTACACTCTACCATGTTACTCAGTGTCTTTTCATATAATGCCGGCTGAGTCAGTACTCCGATAACGAGTGTACCGTCTTCAATCAGAGAAATCGTTCCATGTTTTAATTCTCCTGCTGCATATGCTTCAGAATGAATATAACTGATTTCTTTCATCTTAAGACTTCCCTCTAATGAAATTGCATAATCAATTCCACGTCCGATAAAGAAAATGTCTTTTGCATTCACCTGTTTGGATGCAAACCACTGAAGTCTTTCTTTGTCTTCAATGATTCTGCTGATCTTATCCGGAATCGTCTTCAGTTCTCCGATATATCCAGTATACTGTTCCTCTGTAATCTGACCTCTGATCTTAGCAAACTGAATTGCCAGTGTGTAAGTTGCGATCAGCTGTGTACTGTACGCTTTTGTTGTTGCAACCGCAATCTCCGGTCCTGCAAGTGTATAGAATACATTATCTGCTTCTCTCGCAATAGATGAGCCGATCACGTTCACAATTCCAAGTGTCTTTACACCCTGTTTCTTAGATTCTCTGAGGGCTGCAAGACTATCGGCAGTCTCTCCTGACTGACTGATGATAATAACCAGTCCCTTAGGATCGAGGATCGGATTACGATATCTGAACTCTGATGCAAGTTCTACACGTACCGGGATTCTTGCCAGGTCTTCCATAACATACTGTGCTGCCACTCCGACATGATATGCAGATCCACACGCTACAATATAGATCTGGCTGATCTCTTTAATCTCTTCTTCTGAAAGTCCGACTTCTGAAAGATCGATCGCACCGTCTTTTACAACAGAATTCAGAGTATCTGAAACAGCCTTCGGCTGTTCATGGATCTCTTTGATCATAAAATGCTCATATCCAGCTTTTTCTGCTGCCTCTGCATCCCATTCAACTGTTTTTAATTCTTTTTCGATCTCATCGCCATCCAGATTATAGAATGTAATCTCTCCTTTGCGGACACGTGCCATCTCCTGGTTTCCAATATAATATACATCTCTTGTATATTTCAGGATTGCAGGAACATCTGAACCGATATAAGATTCTCCGTTTGCAACTCCTAAGATCATCGGGCTGTCTTTTCTTGCTACATAGATTTCTTCCGGATAATCTTTGAACATCATTGCAAGTGCATATGATCCACGGATACGCACAAGTGCATGATTAATTGCATCTACCGGTGTTCCTTCATATTTTTTATAATAGTAATCTACCAGTTTTACTGCTACTTCTGTATCTGTCTCTGAGTAAAATGTATATCCTTTTCGTACAAGTTTATCTTTTAATTCCTGATAATTTTCGATGATACCATTATGAACAGCTACTACATTTCCGTCATCACTTTTATGCGGATGTGCATTGTTCTCAGACGGTTCTCCATGAGTTGCCCATCTGGTATGTCCGATACCACAAGTTCCTTTTACAGTTTCTCCATCATTGGTCTTCTCTGCTAAAACTTTCAGTCTTCCTTTTGCCTTAATAACTTCTACATCTGCATCACCGTCACGTACAGCGATTCCTGCAGAGTCATATCCACGATATTCCAGTTTCGCCAGACCATCTAACAAGATGGGGGCTGCCTGATGTTCACCTGTAAATCCTACAATTCCACACATATTATCTTTTCTCCCTGTAAAAATTCTTAATATAGTCTATTCTTCCAGTGTCATTCATGTATCTTTCTAACTTGCAATATGTCCTTTAGCCTTTACAACATCCACAACCTGGTCTACATATTTTCTACAGACTTCCTCTGTCTCGGCTTCAACCATTACACGAAGAAGCGGCTCTGTTCCTGATTCACGCACAAGAATACGACCGGTATCTCCAAGTGCTTCTGTAACAGCTTTTACTGCTGCCTGCACATCTGCGTCATCCTGAGCAGCCTTTTTATCTGTCACACGTACATTTTCAAGAACCTGTGGATAAATGGTAAGTCCATCCAGCAGTTCGCTCATCTTCTTCTTTCTTGCCATCATAACTTCCATCATCTTAAGACTTGTAAGGATACCGTCTCCTGTAGAAGCGTATTTTGAGAAAATAATATGACCTGACTGTTCTCCACCAAGGATACAGCCATTCTTTGTCATATATTCGTATACATATTTGTCTCCGACTGCAGTCTTCGCATAACCGATTCCAGCCTCATCAAATGCTTTGTATAATCCAAAATTAGACATAACCGTTGTAACAACTGTATTATTCTCCAGTTTGCCTCGCTCTTTCATATATTTTCCATAAATGTAAAGGATCGCATCTCCATCTACCAGATTTCCTTTTTCATCAACGCAAAGACATCTGTCTGCATCTCCGTCATAAGCGAATCCGACATCCAGGCCATTCTCAACCACGAATTTCTGCAGGCCGCCAATATGTGTAGATCCTGCATTATTATTAATATTGGTTCCATCAGGTTCTGCATTGATAACATAAGTCTTTGCTCCCAGAGCATCAAATACGGATTTTGCGAGGTTCCATGAACTTCCGTTCGCACAGTCAAGTCCGACTTTCACTCCCTTGAAAGAATAAAGTCCCAGTGAGATCAGATAACCGATATAACGATTTCTTCCTGATACATAGTCTACCGTACGTCCGATCTTAGATGTATGTGCAAACGGAATCTCTTCATAATTTTCCCCAAATACTTCCAGCTTGCCATCCAGATAGTCTTCTACCAGTGCAATCGTTCCTTCATCCATCTTCTCTCCATTACCGTTGATCAGCTTGATTCCGTTATCATAATACGGATTATGGCTTGCCGAGATCATAATACCACAGTCAAACCCATCGGTTCTTGCCACATAAGCTACAGACGGTGTCGTCGTAACATGAAGCAGGTAAGCATCCGCTCCCGAAGCTACCAGACCGCCAACCAGTGTATATTCAAACATATAGCTTGAACGTCTTGTATCTTTTCCGATCACAATACGAGCTGGTGTATCATCACCGTTACGACGCTTTACTTCTCCGTAATACCATCCAAGAAATCTTCCAATCTTATATGCATGATCTGCTGTTAAATTATTATTGGCTTCTCCACGGAAGCCATCTGTTCCGAAATATCTTCCCATATGTATTCTCCTAAAATAAAAATTTTTAGTCATTCCGTTATCAAGTAACTGTCACCATTATAGTTGGTATCAGGCTTAAGTTCAAGCAAAAGTGGCAAAAAAGTACGCATATGTGCAAAGACATCTTTCGTACATATGCATACTTTTTACTCAACAATCACTATTCTGCTTTCATTCCAAGTTCTTTTTCACACAGTTCCAGTGATGATGCAATCACTGCATCCATGTCATAATATTTGTATTCTCCAAGGCGTCCTCCAAAGATCACCTTTTCTTCTTTTTCTGCCATTTTTTTATATCTGGCATAAAGGGCACCATTCTTTTCATCATTAACCGGATAATATGGTTCATCCCCCAGTTTCCACTCCGAACTGTATTCCCGGCTGATTACAGTCTTTGGAATGTCATTTCCTTCTGAATCTTTTCCAAACTCAAACCATTTATGCTCAATAATACGAGTCCATGGTGTCTGACGGTCTGTATAATTGACTGCGGCATTCCCCTGATAATTTTCCTGATCCAGAAGTTCTGTCTCAAATCTTACTGATCTGTATTCCAGTGTTCCAAGTTCATATCCGAAATATGCATCGATCGGTCCGGTATAAATAACTTTCTCGGCCAGCGCATCTAACGCCTCTTTATTCTCCAGATACTCCGTATTCAGGCGGACTTCGATTCCATCCAGAAGATTTTCAACCATCTTTGTATATCCTCCGACAGGAATTCCCTGATATAACGCATTAAAATAATTATTATCAAATGTCAGACGCACAGGAAGTCTTTTGATAATAAACGCCGGAAGTTCCCTGCAGTCACGTCCCCACTGCTTCTCCGTATATCCCTTGATCAGCTTTTCGTAAATGTCTCTTCCAACCAGGGAAATTGCCTGTTCTTCCAGATTCTCCGGCTCTTTTGTTATCTCTTTTCTCTGCTCTTCAATCTTCGCTTTTGCTTCCTCCGGAGTAACTACTCCCCACATCTTATTAAATGTATACATATTAAAAGGAAGTGAATACAATTCACCCTTATAATTAGCCACCGGTGAATTCGTAAAACGGTTAAACTCTGCGAACTGTGTAATATAATTCCATACTTTTTTGTTATTTGTATGGAATATATGTGCACCATATTTATGTACATGGATTTTTTCTATCTCTTCCGTATATACATTTCCGGCAATATTCGGGCGTTTATCGATCACCAGAACGGATTTTCCCGCTTTCCTGGCCTCATGTGCAAACACTGCTCCGTATAATCCGGAACCAACTACCAAATAGTCATATTTTTTCATGTTCAGTTCTTCCTCTTCTTTATTTATATTCTTTCAGGTAATAGGATTATTCTATCATATATCTTGGTTAACTGAAAGATGCTGCCCTGTTTTCTGTCTTATTTTTTGTATCATTTCGCTCTTTCACTTTATCACGTTACCAAACGATTGCATTTCTTTACCGAACATATTATACTATTTAAAAATGAAATAGTTCAATTTGAGGTGAAATTATGCATAAAGAATTTTTAATGGGAAATGCTGCCATTGCCCTCGGTGCTGTTGCCGCCGGCGTCAATGTTGTGGCAGGCTATCCCGGAACACCATCTACCGAAGTGCTCGAAACAGTTGCCAAAAACCGGCCTGACGATGTCTACGTAGAATGGTCCGTGAATGAAAAAGCCGCAATGGAACTGGCTGCCGGAGCAGCTTATGCCGGAGCCCGGTCAATGGTAACTATGAAACAGGTCGGACTAAATGTGGCATCTGATCCTTTGATGAGCCTGGAATATGTTGGAATCAAAGGAGGAATGGTCATTCTTGTCGCAGATGATCCTGGCCCGATTTCTTCTCAGACCGAGCAGGATACCAGGCATTTTTCCAGATTTTCCAAGCTCCCTTGCTTTGATCCATCATCCGCTCAGGAAGCGTATGAGATGATCCAGGAAGCTTTCGAGTATTCTGAAGAATATGGTACTCCTGTGTTCTTACGACCAACCACAAGAGTCTGTCATGGCTATGCCTCCGTCACAGTAAAGGACGAGAAAGAATTTACGCAGCATAAACCCGAAGGATTTATCAAAGATTCCAAACGCTGGGTCATCTTCCCAAGATTATCTTTCATGAATCACCAGAAGATCGAAGCGCGAAACAGAGAATTATCAGATGTCTTTTCTTCTTATGACAAGAATAAGATTCATCCGTCCTGCGAAACATTTAAAGATTCAAAGAAAGGGATTGCAACCGGAGGAATCAGTTATACCTATGCAATGGAAACATTAAAGAACACTGGTATGGTAAAAAACTTAAAAGTTGCAACTCCTCATCCATTTCCGGAAAAACTGGCCGTTGAATTTCTGACTGGTCTGGATGAAGTTCTTTGTCTGGAGGAATTAGATCCGGTCATCGAGCGGGAACTTACCTACATCTGTGGGAAATACCACCTTCCGGTAAAAATACGTGGAAAACTAAGCGGAGACACTGCCTGTGCCGGAGAAAATACCAGAGACAGCGTAACTTCCTATATTAATACTTTTCTCGGCCTTTCCGACCGGAAAGACGCCGGACTTCCTGTAGCGCCGGAACTTCCGGTCCGTCCGCCGGTACTCTGTGCCGGATGTCCGCACCGTGCTTCTTTCTACGCGGTCAAAAAAGCTATGAAGGGAAAGAAAACTATTTTCTGTGGGGATATTGGCTGTTACACACTTGGAAATGCCATGCCGCTCGACATGGTTGACACCTGTCTGTGTATGGGTGCCGGACTGAATATTGCACAAGGGGTAGAAAAAGTTGAACCCGATACAACTTGTTTCGCATTCGTCGGCGACTCTACCTTTTTTGCATCTGCAATCACAGGTGTTGTTAATGCCGTTTATAATCAGGCCAATATGGTACTCATTGTACTGGATAACTCCACAACTGCCATGACCGGTCATCAGCCTCATCCCGGAACCGGACACACTGTCATGGGAGAGATTGTCCAAAAAATCAATATCGAACAGGTACTTCACGGAATCGGTGTAACAGACGTTGAAACTGTTAATCCATTAGACCTGCATACATCTGTAGAATGCGTACAGAAGATGGCAGAGCGTTCCGGTGTGAAGGCAATCATTTTCAAATCACCTTGCATTGCAGTCACAAAACCGGCCGCACCTCTTCATGTTTCCTATGACAAATGTATCGGCTGTAAAAAATGTATAAAAGAACTGGGATGCCCGGCTATCGTTCTTAATAGCGGCAATGTCTGTATTGACAGTTCAATGTGTACAGGATGCGGCCTTTGCAGTCAGGTCTGCCCGGTAACTGCTATTACAGGAGGTGAAGATCATGAATAATCAGAAAAATATTGTCCTCTGTGGAGTTGGTGGTCAGGGAACTGTCCTTGCTTCCAAGCTGCTCGCAGCAGCAGCCATGAGTAAAGATATTCCGGTCATGAGTGCCGAAACGATCGGTATGGCACAACGAGGCGGAAGTGTATTCAGTCATCTTCGTATGGGAAATGATCTGTTTTCTCCTATGATCGAAACAGGAACTGCTGATCTTATTATAGGATTTGAACCTGGTGAAACGGTCCGGATGCTTCCTTACCTGAAAACCGGTGGACACGTTGTTGTAAGCACCCGTGCAGTTAAACCTGTTACTGCTACTCTAAGTGGTTTTGACTACGATGCCCCCCAGATGCTCGATTACCTGAAAGCAAATGTTACGAATCTCACCTTTGTAAATGCTGATCAGGCATGCAGCGATATTGGTTCCTCCAAGGTACTGAATATGGTACTTTTAGGAGCCGCCATCCGTACCGGAGTATTGGATTTTACCATCTCTGAAATCGAAAGCATTATGAAGCAGACACTTCCGGAGAAGTTCCACGAGATGAATCTCCGGGCACTGAATTACAATATATAACAATCAGATCTATCATTAACCAACTGCTCCTGCATTATTGATATATAGGAGCACACCAAAAGAAAGGCGAGGGCATACATATGCAAATTACCGAAACACAAATCGCACAAGTCAACAAACAGATCAAGGCACTTCTTTCCGCAGAAAGTTTCTATGGAAAGAAATTAGAAGAAGCCGGCGTTACCAGCATCCAGTCTGCTGAAGATTTTCAGAAGCTTCCGTTTTCCGAAAAAAATGATCTGAGAAATGCTTATCCTCTTGGACTTATGACTGCCCCGGAAGAAAAAATTGTCCGCATTCATTCATCTTCCGGTACAACAGGACTGCCTGTCATCATCCCATATACCCAGAAAGATGTTGATGACTGGGCTGTCATGTTCAAACGTTGTTATGAAATGGCCGGTATGACAAATATGGACCGCATCCAGATTACACCGGGATATGGTCTCTGGACCGCCGGAATCGGTTTCCAGGCAGGAGCAGAAAAATTAGGCAGCATGGTTATTCCAATGGGACCTGGTAACACGGACAAACAGTTACAGATGATGATGGATATGAAAACAACCGTTCTTGGTTCTACCTCATCTTATGCTCTTCTTCTTGCAGAAGAAATCCAAAAACGAGGGATTAAAGACAAGATTCATCTTAAAAAAGGTATCATTGGTTCCGAACGCTGGGGTGAAAAGATGCGGAAACGTATTACAGAGGAACTTGGTATAGAAATCTATGATATCTATGGCCTGACCGAGATCTACGGACCAGGAATTGGAATCAGTTGTTCCCATGACTGTGGTATGCACTACTGGGATGATTATATTTACATCGAAATTATTGATCCTGTTACAGGTGAAGTATTACCTGACGGTGAACTTGGAGAGATTGTCATTACTACATTAGTAAAAGAGGGGGCTCCTCTTATCCGTTACCGTACCCACGACCTTTCCCGTATCATTCCTGGAGACTGCCCTTGTGGAAGCAAATTCCCTCGTCTTGATACCATCATGGGACGTACAGACGATATGATGAAGATTAAAGGTGTCAACGTATTCCCTACACAGATTGAGGAAATCCTGAAAGAATTTCCTGAGGTATCCAGTGAATACCAAATCCGTATCTCTCATCTGGAAGGAAAAGATACCATGCGTATCTATGTTGAGACAAACGGAACCGTAGACTTCCTGGATCTCGCAAAACGTATTGCTTCTAAAGTTAAAAGCCGTATTGGATTTACACCGCTTGTAAAAGTAGTAGAGATCGGCTTGTTGCCTCGAAGCGAGAAAAAGACCAAACGTGTCATCGACGAACGTTACGAATAATAATATAATATAAAAAGAAATACATCATTGAAGCTGATTCTTCGTTTTTTGAAGTACCCTGCGAAATGATGTATTTCTTTTTATATTATATTGTTTTCGTTTATAAACCAAGTTCATCGGATATAGCGCACATTTCTTCCAGACCTATATCAATCAGATCTTCCAGCATCAAACCTGTAAACTCAATACTTTCCATGTAATCTCTGTTGGCTCCTTTTGCGAATCTTGCTTCGTTAAAACGCTTTAATACGGATTTTCTTTTTACACTTGCGATCTTTTTATCCGGATAAATCTGTGCAACCGCTTTTAAAAATCCACTCATCGGATCTGCTGCAAGAAGTGCATACTGAATCTTAGTTTTAGCTTTTACACCACTTTTTGGATTGTGTGCACAAATGGCTCCGAAAAGGATCGGATCATCAATTCCTTCTTTCTTTAGGATTTCTACAGATGTCGGTCCATGTACGCTAAGATCATGCTGCCAGTCACACTGCTCCTCATCAAGATCATGCAAAAGTCCTGCAATTCCCCAATATTCTACATCATCCGGTGCAAGACGTTTGGCAAGTCCCCTCATAATTGCCTCCACAGCCAGAGAATGTGTGATATAATGTTCTCCTTTCATATATTTGGTTAAGATTTCATATGCCTGATCTCTTGTCATCTTTGTTCCCTCCTGTAATATTTTCTCGATAATATTGTTTACCGCCATTTTAGCACACTAACAGAGTAATGTAAATAAGTGTAAAATCTGCCGATAATGCATACAAAGAAAAAGAGCAGTGAAACATTTTTTGTTCCACTGCTCTTGCATTACGCTGTTACTGACTTATCTGCGATTGTCCCCGAAGGCATACAATACTGTTCTTCTACTCTTCTGGTACAACAATCAGTTCTTTTGTATAGTCATTCAGGACTTCACATCCATCTTCTGTAATAAGTACAAGGTCTTCAATACGAACACCGATGTTCTCATCTGGAAGGTAGATTCCCGGCTCTACTGAGAAGCACTGTCCAACTTTGATGATATCTGTGTTAACAGATGATACATCACCGAACTCGTGATCTTCCAGTCCGATAGAATGTCCTGTTCTGTGTGTGAAGTATTCTCCGAATCCTTTTTCTTCGATGTAGTTTCTTGCTGCAAGATCAACATCGCACATTCTGTTACCTGGTTTTGCAGCTGCAATACCACGTAAGTTAGCCTCTAATACTACATTGTATACTTCTCTTGCACGGTCAGATACTTCCCCAATGAATACAGTTCTTGTCATATCTGATGCATAATTGTCTTTAAATCCACCGATGTCAAGGATTACACAGTCTCCGCGTTTTCCTTTTGAATCATCTGTTACATGATGTGGATCTGCAGCACCGTGTCCATATGCTGTAATTGGATCGAATGATACGTCTTCGCATCCGAGTTCTTTGTAGATCTCACGCATCTTTGCATTTAATTCTTTCTCTGTTAATCCTTTTGCTACCCATGGAATGATCTTGTCCATAGCAATATCATTTATCTTAGAAGACTTTCTCATGAGATCCTGTTCTTTCTCATCTTTTACCATACGGATGTAATCGATGATCGGAGATCCGTTCACGAATTTGCTTCCTCCGCCCAGTTCCTGCAGACGAATAAGGAATTTAGAAGGCCATGTCTTGTCGATTCCCATAGTCTTATCTTTTTCCACATATTTGCTTAAGATCTCTACTCCGTCTTCGATATCATCATAGTAAATAATATCTACTCCGAGATCTGACTCCTGTGGGAATAATTTGTTGATCATCATCTTATGATTTCCGTTCACATTCAGATACAATGCCAGAAGTCTTTCTCCTGGAAAGATCCATTTTCCTGTCAGATAGAAAATCGCAACAGGATCAGAAATGATCATCTGTGGAATCTCATGCTCCTCCATTGATTTTAATACTCTTGTAAGTTTACCTTGATCCATAATAGAAACCCAACCTTTCTTAAATGTTGACAGAATCAGTTGCTTTTTTTCGCCGATTCTCACTGACAATTATTATAGACTTTCTGAATATAAAAGTCAATTTATTCTATTGTTCTTTGATAAATATCCATAAACTTCTTTTTTTTAAAAAGTCAGAAGATTAATAGATGTTATCTACAGGACCTGCCACCGGCAGCTCCTTACGAACGCATGGCGATAAAAAAGAAATCATTCACACTTTCGCATGTGAATGATTTCTCTTTATAAACTGTTCTATTTTATTCTTCGTCTTCAGATGTTGCAGTTACTGCTTCCTCATCAGAAGCACCTTCCTGCTTCACTTCTTCTGCATCTCCGAATTCAAAATCAAAATCATCTTCAAAGTCCAGTTCGTCTTCCATTTCCATCTCTGTATTCAGCTTGATGTCACGGTATTTTCTCATACCTGTTCCGGCTGGGATATGTTTACCGATGATAACGTTCTCTTTCAGACCTACCAGCGGATCGACTTTACCTTTGATAGCAGCTTCTGTCAGGACTTTTGTTGTCTCCTGGAATGAAGCGGCTGACAGGAATGAATTTGTAGCAAGGGAAGCTTTTGTAATACCCATGATGATCTGCTCACCTGTTGCAGGTTCTTTACCTTCTGCTTCCAGAGCTTCATTTACATCCTCAAACTCAAGTCTGTCAACATTTGTTCCCGGAAGGAATTCTGTGTCTCCGGACTCTTCGATACGGATCTTCTTCAGCATCTGACGAACGATAACCTCGATATGCTTATCGTTGATTTCTACACCCTGCAGACGGTAAACTCTCTGAACTTCCTGGATCATGTAATCCTGTACGGCACGAAGTCCCTTGATTCTCAGGATATCGTGTGGGTTTACACTACCTTCTGTCAGTTCGTCACCGGCTTCAAGCTCAGCTCCGTCAGCTACTTTAATACGTGATCCATAAGGGATCAGATATGCTTTGGATTCGCCTGTTTCTCTATTTGTAACGATGATCTCACGTTTCTTCTTAGTGTCATTTAAGTTAGCAGTTCCTGCGATCTCTGTGATGATTGCAAGTCCCTTAGGCTTTCTTGCCTCGAAAAGCTCCTCGACACGAGGAAGACCCTGTGTGATATCTCCACCGGCTACACCACCACTATGGAATGTTCTCATAGTCAGCTGTGTACCAGGTTCTCCGATTGACTGTGCGGCGATGATTCCAACAGCTTCACCAACCTGTACCGGCTCACCAGTTGCCATGTTGGCTCCGTAACATTTTGCACATACACCGCTGTGTGAACGGCATGTAAGGATTGTACGGATCTTAATCTGTGTCAGCGGTTCACCCTTCTCGTCAACACCCTTCTTGCAGATCAGTTCCGCACGCTTAGGTGTTACCATATGGTTTGCTTTTACAAGGATATTTCCATCTTTGTCTACAATGTTCTCACAGATGTAACGTCCTGTGATACGTTCCTGTAAGCTTTCGATGACCTCGTTTCCATCCATGAATGCTTTTACATACATTCCCGGAATCGGCATTCCAGGTTTTGCACAGTCTACTTCGTGGATGATCAGCTCCTGTGATACGTCCACCAGACGTCTTGTCAGGTATCCGGAATCGGCTGTACGAAGAGCAGTATCTGACATACCTTTTCGAGCTCCATGTGCAGACATGAAGTACTCCAATACGTCCAGACCTTCACGGAAGTTAGACTTGATTGGCAGCTCGATCGTATGACCTGTTGTATCGGCCATCAGACCACGCATACCAGCAAGCTGTTTGATCTGTTTGTCAGATCCACGGGCTCCGGAATCGGCCATCATGAAGATGTTGTTATATTTATCAAGACCGTCAAGCAGTGCCTTTGTAAGGGCATCGTCAGTTGCTTTCCATGTCTCTACGACTTCTTTATATCTTTCTTCTTCTGTGATGAGACCACGCTTGAAGTTCTTTGTGATCTTATCTACAGTATCCTGAGCATTCTTGATCATCTCCGGTTTCTGCGGAGGTACCGTCATGTCAGAAATAGATACGGTCATGGCAGCTCTTGTTGAAAGCCTGTAACCCATAGCCTTTACATGGTCAAGTACTTCTGCTGTTGCAGTAGCACCATGTGTATTGATAACTTTCTCAAGGATCTGTTTCAGCTGTTTCTTTCCTACGTGGAAATCAACTTCCAGAAGGAGTTCATTTCCTTCTACTTCACGGTCTACAAATCCAAGATCCTGTGGGATGATTTCATTAAACATGAAACGTCCGACTGTAGATTCTACAGTTCCTGTCTTCACGGTTCCGTCTGGCATCTTCTTAGATACACGTACTTTTACACGTGAATGGAGTGTAACTGCTGCGTTCTCATAAGCAAGCAGTGCCTCGTTGAAGCTCTTGAAGATCATGCCCTCTCCCTTGGCACCAGGACGCTCCTGAGTCAGATAGTAGATACCAAGTACCATATCCTGTGAAGGAACGGCTACCGGACCACCATCAGACGGTTTCAGTAAGTTGTTTGGTGACAGAAGTAAGAAACGGCACTCTGCCTGGGCTTCTACTGACAGTGGCAGATGGACAGCCATCTGGTCTCCGTCGAAGTCGGCGTTGAACGCTGTACAAACCAGTGGATGAAGCTTGATAGCCTTACCCTCTACAAGGATTGGCTCGAATGCCTGGATACCAAGTCTGTGCAGTGTAGGAGCACGGTTCAACATAACCGGATGCTCTTTGATTACTTCTTCCAGAACGTCCCATACTTCCGGCTGAAGTCTTTCTACCATCTTCTTAGCATTTTTGATATTGTGTGCTGTTCCGTTCTGAACCAGTTCTTTCATAACGAATGGTTTGAACAGCTCGATTGCCATTTCTTTTGGCAGACCACACTGGTAGATCTTAAGTTCCGGTCCTACGACGATAACGGAACGTCCAGAGTAGTCAACACGCTTACCAAGCAGGTTCTGACGGAAACGTCCGGACTTACCTTTCAGCATGTCAGAAAGAGATTTCAGTGCTCTGTTACCAGGTCCTGTTACCGGACGGCCACGGCGGCCATTGTCGATCAGGGCATCTACAGCTTCCTGAAGCATTCTCTTTTCGTTTCTAACGATAATGTCCGGAGCGCCTAATTCAAGAAGACGTCTCAGACGGTTATTTCTGTTGATGATTCTTCTGTACAGATCATTCAGGTCAGATGTTGCAAAACGTCCACCATCCAGCTGTACCATTGGACGAAGATCCGGCGGGATAACCGGGATATTTGTCATGATCATCCATTCTGGTTTGTTACCAGACTCACGGAAAGCTTCTACTACTTCCAGACGTTTTACGATTCTTGCACGTTTCTGTCCGGTTGCACCCTTCAGGCCTTCTGTCAGTTCTGTATATTCTTTCTCAAGATCAATGTTCTCAAGAAGCTCTTTGATGGATTCTGCACCCATTCCTACACGGAATGCGCTTCCCCATTTTTCTCTTGCTTCCTGATATTCAGCCTCTGATAATACCTGTTTGTACATCAGGTCTGACTCGCCCTTATCCAGTACAATATAAGAAGCGAAGTACAGTACTTTTTCCAGAGTTCTTGGGGACAGATCCAGGATCAGTCCCATACGGCTTGGAATTCCCTTGAAGTACCAGATGTGTGATACCGGAGCGGCAAGGGCGATATGGCCCATGCGCTCACGACGTACACTTGCTTTTGTTACTTCAACACCACAACGGTCGCAGACCACACCTTTATAGCGGATCTTTTTATACTTTCCACAGTGGCATTCCCAGTCCTTGCTTGGTCCGAAGATCTTTTCGCAGAACAGTCCGTCTTTTTCTGGTTTTAAAGTTCTATAGTTGATGGTCTCTGGTTTGGTAACTTCTCCTTTTGACCATTCCAGAATCTTTTCAGGTGATGCCAAACCGATCTTGATTGCATCAAAAGTCATTGGCTGATAAGTTTGTTCCTTATTATTTTCTGGCATACTTTGGACCCCTTCCTATTCATCGTCAGATGAATCGCCGAAATCATAGTCATCATTTTCTTCAAAGTTCATATCGAAATCATCGTCTGATTCTGGTTCTTCTTCTACATCAACCAGTTCTTCACCCTGGAATTCCTGTTTGCTGTATCCGTGTTTACCAAAGTCTTCGTCATCATCATTACGATATCTTCTGTCTCCCTCGATCAGAGAACGGAAATCTGTCTCTCCCATATCGGAAGTTTCCATGATCTCCACTTCTGTATTGTCATCACGTAAGACACGTACGTCCAGTCCGAGTGACTGTAACTCTTTGAGCAATACCTTGAAAGATTCCGGAATTCCCGGTTCAGGAATATTTTCACCCTTGATGATTGCTTCGTATGTCTTCACACGTCCGATGACATCATCTGACTTCACAGTCAGGATTTCCTGCAGTGTGTATGATGCACCATAAGCTTCCAGTGCCCATACCTCCATCTCTCCGAAACGCTGTCCACCGAACTGAGCTTTTCCTCCTAATGGCTGCTGTGTAACCAGTGAGTAAGGACCTGTAGAACGTGCATGGATCTTGTCGTCTACCAGGTGGTGCAGTTTCAGATAATGCATGTGTCCGATGGTTACAGGGCTGTCGAAGTACTCACCCGTACGTCCGTCACGCAGGCGGACCTTACCATCTCTTGAAAGTGGAACACCTTTCCAGAGTTTTCTGTGTTCTCTGTTGTCTGACAGATACTGCAGTACTTCCGGAAGAAGTTCTTCTTTATGTTTTGCTTCAAACTCTTCCCAGCTTAAGTTGACATAGTCATTAGCCAGATCAAGAGTATCCATAATATCAATCTCGTTTGCTCCGTCGAATACAGGAGTTGCGATATTGAATCCAAGTGCCTTTGCAGCCAGGGACAGGTGAATCTCCAGGACCTGACCGATATTCATACGTGAAGGCACACCCAGTGGGTTCAGCACGATGTCCAGAGGACGTCCGTTCGGAAGGAACGGCATATCTTCTACTGGAAGTACACGGGAAACGACACCCTTGTTACCATGACGTCCGGCCATCTTATCACCGACAGAGATCTTTCTCTTCTGAGCGATGTAGATACGAACTGACTGGTTTACTCCCGGTGACATCTCGTCTCCGCCTTCTCTTGTAAATACCTTGGCATCTACTACAATACCGTATTCTCCGTGAGGTACTTTCAGGGAAGTATCTCTTACTTCACGGGCTTTCTCACCAAAGATCGCACGAAGCAGTCTTTCTTCGGCTGTAAGTTCTGTCTCTCCCTTAGGAGTAACCTTACCTACCAGGATATCTCCGGCACGGACTTCAGCTCCGACACGAATGATACCTCTTTCATCCAGATTCTTCAGTGCGTCATCGCCGACACCTGGGATGTCACGTGTGATCTCTTCTGGTCCAAGCTTTGTATCACGTGCTTCTGCTTCATATTCTTCAATATGAATAGATGTATATACATCATCCTGTACCAGTCTTTCACTTAACAGAACGGCATCCTCGTAGTTGTAACCTTCCCATGTCATGAATCCGATCAGTGGGTTCTTACCAAGGCCAAGTTCACCATTTGATGTAGATGGTCCGTCTGCAATAACCTCACCCTTTTCTACTCTGTCGCCCTTGAAGACAATCGGTCTCTGGTTATAGCAGTTGCTCTGGTTACTTCTCTGGAATTTTGTTAATTTATATTTCTTCAGTTTTCCGTCGTCCTGACGAACTGTGATCTCTGTAGAAGTAGAACGTTCAACTGTTCCGCCTTCTTCAGCAACTACACATACACCAGAGTCAACGGCTGCTTTTTCTTCCATACCAGTTCCTACTACAGGAGCCTCTGTGAACAGAAGCGGTACTGCCTGACGCTGCATGTTGGATCCCATCAGGGCACGGTTCGCATCGTCATTCTGAAGGAATGGGATTAAGGCTGTAGCAACAGAGAACACCATCTTAGGAGATACGTCCATGTAATCGAACATTCTTCTTTCATATTCCTGTGTCTCTTCACGGTAACGACCAGATACATTCTTACGTACGAAGTGTCCTTCTTTATCTAACTGTTCGTTCGCCTGTGCTACATGGTAGTTATCTTCTTCATCCGCTGTCATGTATACAACTTCATCTGTAACTACCGGGTTTGTCGGATCATCGTGGTTGATCTTACGATACGGAGCCTCGATAAATCCATATTCATTGATTCTTGCATAACTTGCAAGGGAGTTGATCAGACCGATGTTAGGTCCTTCAGGTGTCTCTACTGGACACATTCTTCCATAGTGAGAGTAGTGTACGTCTCGAACCTCGAATCCGGCACGGTCTCTTGAAAGACCACCAGGTCCTAACGCTGAAAGACGTCTCTTATGAGTCAGCTCACCAAGCGGGTTGTTCTGATCCATGAACTGTGACAGCTGGGAAGATCCGAAGAACTCCTTCACTGCTGCAGTTACAGGCTTGATATTGATCAGGGACTGTGGAGAGATTCCCTCCATATCCTGTGTTGTCATTCTTTCACGAACCACTCTTTCCAGACGGGAAAGACCGATTCTGTACTGATTCTGAAGCAGCTCACCTACAGAACGGATACGTCTGTTACCCAGGTGGTCAATATCATCATCAGTTCCGATGCCATATTCCAGATGCATATTGTAGTTAATAGAAGCTAAGATATCTTCTTTTGTGATATGCTTTGGAATCAGATCGTGGATATCTCTCTTGATCGCATCTTTTAACTCATCGATGTCTCCTGCTGTCTCCTCCAGGATTCCTGCAAGTACAGGATAGTATACCTGCTCGGTAACTCCTACTTCTTCCGGATCAACATCAACAACTGCGTCAAGGTCAACCATCATATTAGAAAGAACCTTGATCGGTCTTTCTGTTTCTTCTACGCTGATCCATACATATGGAACTGCATTATTCTGAATTGTAGAAGCCAGTTCTCTTGTGATCTTTGTTCCGGCTTCTGCCAGTACTTCGCCTGTCATCGGACTTGCAACATCTTCTGCCAGGACATGACCGCTGATACGGTTCTTTAACGCAAGCTTCTTATTGAACTTGTAACGTCCTACTTTTGCAAGATCATAACGTCTTGGGTCAAAGAACATACTTGTGATCAGACTTTCAGCACTGTCTACTGCCAAAGGCTCACCCGGACGGATCTTCTTATATAATTCCAGAAGTCCTTCCTGATAGTTTGTTGCAGCATCCTTTTCAAAACTTGCCAGGATCTTAGGCTCTTCTCCGAAGAGTTCGATGATCTCTGGGTTTGTACCGATTCCTAATGCACGAATCAACACAGTGATCGGTACCTTTCTTGTTCTATCTACACGTACATAGAAAACGTCATTAGAATCCGTCTCATACTCCAGCCACGCACCACGGTTCGGGATTACGGTAGCTGAATACAGTTTTTTACCTAATTTATCATGTGCAATGGCATAATAGATACCAGGAGAACGTACTAACTGGCTGACGATAACACGCTCTGCACCATTGATTACAAAGGTACCTGTTCTTGTCATCAGCGGCAGATCTCCCATGAAGATCTCATGCTCATTGATTTCATCTGTCTCTTTATTGTGAAGTCTTACTTTGACTTTCAGAGGTGCTGCATATGTTGCATCACGTTCTTTACACTCATCAATCGTATATTTTACTTCATCTTCACACAAAGTAAAATCTACGAAATCCAGGCTTAATTTTCCACTGTAGTCTGTGATTGGGGAAATGTCATCGAACACTTCATTTAACCCTTCTTCCAGAAACCACTTGTAAGAATCTGTCTGAACTTCGATCAAGTTAGGCATCTGAACGACTTCTTTCTGTCGGGCATAACTCATTCGTGAACTTTTTCCGCTTTTAATAGGACGAATTCTGTTTTTCTCCATATTGACGTTTCACTCCTCATTTATTTTTCTGGCTGGGCTTTTTACCGCCCATATAACTTGCAGAGTCTCAAAAACAACGTATTTTTTGCTGTTTTTTCATACGCAGTCATGGCATAACTATCCACAATAGCGCATTTTTTACTATAGCATAAGCTTGTCAAGTATGTCAAGCAAATCTGTGTTATTTTTTCCAGTTTTTTTCAAGACTTTGCCGGTACTGCTGAACATAAGAAAAAATCCGCTTTGCAGGCTCTTTCTTATATTCAGCATCCCTATAATACGAAAGGGCATCCCGTCACCGGAATGCCCTGATAATTCAATCAAACTCGAATTATTTAAGGTTAACTTCAGCACCTTCTGCTTCAAGTTTAGTCTTGATTTCCTCAGCCTCAGCTTTAGAAGCGCCTTCTTTGATTACCTTTGGAGCTTCGTCAACTAATGCTTTAGCTTCTTTCAGTCCAAGTCCTGTTACTTCACGAACAACTTTGATAACTTTAACCTTAGCTGCTCCTGCAGAAACTAATTCTACGTCGAACTCATCTTTCTCTTCTGCTGCTGCTCCACCTTCAGCTGCTGCTGCAACTACAACACCTGCTGCTGCGGATACACCAAATTCTTCTTCACAAGCTTTTACAAGATCATTTAACTCTAATACAGATAACTCTTTGATAGCTTCAATAAATTCTTCTGTTGTTAACTTTGCCATTTTATTTTCCTCCATTTTTCTTATTTTCTTTTTGAAATAAAATATTATGCTGCCATCAGCTTATTCAGCTGCTGGTGCCTCTGCAGTTTCTTCTGCTGCCGGAGCTGCTTCACAAGCATCTGCTCCACCTTTTTCTGCGATCTGATTGAGAACGCGTGCCAGGTTTGTGATAGGTGACTGTAAGCTTCCAAGTAATTTGGAAATAAGCTCGTCTCTTGAAGGGATCTTAGCAAGTTCATTTAATGCATCTGTATCATATAATGTTCCTTCAACCACACCTGCTTTTAATTCAAGGGCTTTTGCATTCTTTGCGAATTTGCAAAGGATTCTTGCTGGAGCTGTTGCATCATCTTTAGAAATTGCGATAGCGCTTGGTCCTTCTAAGTGCTCATCTAATGCTGCGAAATCAGTTCCTTCAAAAGCTCTCTTCATCATTGTGTTCTTACAAACTTTGTAGACAACGCCTGCTTCTCTTAACTGTTTACGCATCTCTGTATCTTCTGCAACAGTCAGTCCACGGTAGTCAACAAGGACAACGCTTACTGCGTCTTTCACGTCCTCTGCAATAGCCTGTACAACTGGTTGTTTTAATTCAACTTTTGCCACGAATGGTGCACCTCCTTGTAGATTTGTAAGTTTACACCGCCGATAGATATAAATGTAAAAAAACCTCTATATCCAAAGACATAGAGGTTGATAAGTCATACTTTAGTATCGATCTTTCCTCGGTAGGCGTCCGCATAAAATGTGTTCTTACGCTTTTTCAAGCACCTACTGTCTTCGGCAGTCCTTTAGTAGGTTATCATATACATACGTTATTGTCAAGATGTTTTTTCATTTTTTTGTTTTTTCTTTTACGAAAATTTTTTCAGGACACCGATCTGCATTTGTTCTGCTCCATCTTTTATGTTATCCGGTCTTTTATGCTTCTACCACGGTCGCTTTCATCTTCTGCACATATTCTTTTACATACGCTACACAGTCTGCTCCATGCTCTGCTACGATCCTTACAATTGCCGATCCCACAATTGCACCGTCTGAAAATGCCGCCATTTTTCTCCGCCCTCTACACTTTCCAACAGATAGTATCTTTTACTCACCGCCGCAATCTTGCGAAGAAGCGTGATCGGTGTGATAACATCTGCATAAATCTCTTTGCATACCGGAATTATGTGGTAGTCCGGTGCAAGTCTCATGATTTCTTCACATTCTGGATACATAGATATGATTCCTCCTTTAAGTTCTGATTATCTTGCTGCCTGTGTATGGAAGTGTTGGAACGGATTGTATTTTTCCACAAAAAAGCTTCTGTCCCTCTAAAGGGACAAAAACTTAATATTATTCTAAAATATTCTAAAACTTCTGCGGTACCACCCAATTTGTCAATTCATGACCACTCTCTTATGTACTATCATACACATCTGCGAAACATACCACCGGCAACTTTTCTAACATATTCAGGTATAAAAAAACTCTGTATACAGCATCACATCTGTATACAGAGTTCTTTATTCATTATTATCTTGCGGATTAAACAAGCTTCATTGGGTTGATCTTTACACCAGGTCCCATTGTAGAAGTAAGAGTTACGCTCTTAAGGTACTGTCCCTTAACTGCTGCAGGTCTTACTTTGTTAATCGCATCAATAAGCGTCTGGAAGTTGTCTGTAAGCTGTTCTTCAGTAAAGCTTGCTTTACCTACTGGCACATGGATAATGTTTGTCTTATCAAGTCTGTACTCGATCTTACCAGCTTTGATTTCCTGGATAGCTTTTGTAACGTCCATTGTTACTGTACCAGCCTTCGGGTTTGGCATTAATCCCTTAGGTCCGAGTACACGTCCGAGACGTCCAACAACACCCATCATGTCTGGTGTAGCTACTACTACATCGAATTCAAACCAGTTTTCATTCTGGATCTTAGGAATGAGTTCTTCTCCTCCTACGAAATCTGCTCCGGCTGCTTTAGCTTCTTCTGCTTTAGCGTCTTTTGCAAATACAAGGATACGAACCTTTTTACCAGTTCCGTGTGGCAGAACTACTGCTCCACGAATCTGCTGGTCAGCGTGACGTCCGTCACATCCAGTTCTGATATGAGCTTCAATAGTCTCATCGAATTTTGCTGTTGCAGTCTTTTTAACTAATGATACTGCGTCTGCTACATCGTAGAGTGTTCCTCTGTCGATTGTCTTCGCAGCTTCAACGTATTTCTTTCCTCTTTTCATTCTATAAACCTCCTAGTGGTATTGGCGGGATAACCCTCCCACATTAATCTTCATCAATTATTCTGTTACAGTTACACCCATAGAGCGGCATGTACCTTCTACCATGCTCATAGCGCTCTCGATTGTAGCAGCGTTCAGGTCAGGCATCTTTGTCTTAGCGATTTCCTCTACCTGAGCTTTTGTGATTGTAGCAACCTTTGTTTTGTTAGGCACACCTGAACCAGATTTGATGTTGCAGGCCTTTTTGATCAGAACTGCTGCCGGTGGTGTCTTTGTGATGAAGCTGAAACTTCTGTCATTGTAAACTGTGATAACTACAGGGATGATCATGTCTCCCTGATCTGCTGTCTTAGCGTTGAACTGTTTTGTAAATTCAACGATGTTTACACCGTGCTGACCAAGAGCAGGTCCAACCGGTGGTGCCGGAGTAGCTTTGCCGGCTGGGATCTGTAATTTAATATAACCTTCTACTTTTTTTGCCATTTCAATTACCTCCTTGTGGTGATGGCGGGGAACATATAACGCCCCTCCCACTTACTGTTACATTTTCTTAACTTCTGCGAAACCAATTTCAACCGGGGTCTCGCGGCCGAAGAGCTCAACATTAATAGTAAGGCTCTGCTTCTGCATGTTGATAGACTGGATTACACCAACCGTATCCGCCCATGCTCCAGCGATTACCTGGACTGTGTCGCCCTCCTCGTAGTCCATGACTACTTCCTCTCTCTGGATTCCCAGAGGAGCCATCTCCGCATCTGTAAGCGGCACCGGCTTAGATCCAGGTCCGACAAATCCTGTCACACCTCTTGTATTACGAACAACGTACCATGTATCATCGTTCATAATCATGTGTATCAACACATAGCCTGGAAACATCTTTTTCTGAGATACTTTCTGGACACCGTTCTTCATCTCAACAACGTCTTCCAGCGGTACTCTTACTTCAAGGATCTGATCCTCAAGATGTCTGTTCTCGATTGTCTTATCAATGTTGGCTTTTACTTTGTTCTCGTACCCTGAATAGGTATGAACTACGTACCATTTTGCCTCTGACATAATCTCACCTTTCTTGTCCGTTTTGAGTTATTTAATTAATAAATCTACTCCGTACTGGGCGAAAAAATCTACAAGTGCGATAATCGCTCCCAGGACCACGGATACAGAAACAACCGCTGCCGTCTCTTTTGCAACTGTCATCTTGTCTGGCCACACGATCTTCTTGAATTCTCTGTCAAGACCCTTGAACCAGCTCTCCTTCTGAGTTTTCTTACTACTCATCGACATTCACTCCTTCTTGCGGCGATTATTTTGTCTCTTTGTGCAATGTGTGTTTCTTACAGAATCTGCAGTACTTCTTGGTTTCCATACGTTCCGGATGAGATTTCTTATCCTTTGTCATGTTGTAGTTACGCTGCTTGCATTCTGTACACTCCAATGTGATTCTTGTACGCACAACTTCCACCTCGCTTTATAATCTTAGTTAACGTGTTTCGTGGCAGCTTGCGATGCTGCCCGATTTTAGGCATAAAAAAAAAGCCTACTTCCATTCGCCCGAATATCGTATCATATCCAGGCTTAAAAAGCAAGCCTTTTCCTATATTATTTTCGCGAAAATTTATTTATTAAAACACTTTATCCGTAACTGCCAAACCATTTATTGCGATTCCCTGTACCAGATACTTCCCGGATTCACTGTACGAAGCTGATAGTTTCCGTCTTTATAAACGAATTCGGCACTCATCTGCGAACTTCCATCCACCGTTCCGTTCATATTGCCAACTGTAACATCTTCTTTCTGATATGTTACTTTATAATCATAAGACAACGTTCCTCTCACAACTCCGGTCACACCACTGATCACATATTTTCCTTCATAATTATCAGTTGTTATCTGATCCGCTTTATAACCATCTTTTGAACTTAACTGTTCTTTCAGATCATCATAGAATTCTTTATTCTCTTTTTCATATTTTGAATTCTTTTCAAATAACCCTGATATTTGTGAGAATGATTTTTCTTCTTTTGCAGCTTTGATATAACTGTTCAGAATTTCTTTCATTTTCTTATCCAGCTTCTTTTTCCCGCTTTGTGATACTTTCATTTTAGAGATTGTTGTACTTCCCTTATCGGATGCTTTGAATTCTGATTTATACGTCTTAAACCACGGAACGTCTATCCTTATCTTATGATCTCCTTCAAACAACGATATTTTATATTGATCCAGGCCATCGGAATCATCTTTTATCTTATCGTTTTTTGTAAGCTTCGTTCCATCGATCCAGGCCGTCGATCCAGCCGGAATATAAAGGTTAAAATCATTTGCGATCATCTTGTCCGAAGATACCTTCCAGTTTGCAAATAACAGCAGTCTTTGTCTCTTTTGCTTTTGCAGAACAACGGTTTCTTTGTTCTTACCTTGAGTTTTCGTCTTGTATTCGACCGTAAATGCCCTTTGTTTTCCTCCGGACTCTATCTTTATCTGGCGATTTTCCTTCGTCTCTTTTATCTGATAATCCTCTACACCGGTAACGGCATTCTTCTTCATATATGTTGCATATTCATCCTGTGTTGCATATCCATTCTTCGGAAGATCAGACAGATGTCCCGTCTTTTTCCAGTCTTCCTTTACATAAGCCTTACAGTAACGTTCCGCCACTGCTTCCGGACGTCCATAGTAACTTTCAAAAATGCAAAATGCCGCAAATACAGCGGCTCCTGCCACAATTCTTTTCACAGCCTTCTTCTGCTTCGCTGTCAGATCTGACCAGGAATGCTTCTCTTTGATAAACTTCGGTATACGGCTTGGATCCTTCCCTTCACGCTCACGTTTTATCTTTTTTTCTTTGCGTTTTCTTTCCCATGACTGAAGGATCTCTTCATATGCATCTTCTTCCGGGACATCTTCATATTCTCTTTTCTTTTTTATAAAATCTCCGATATCACCTGTAAACATCCGTGTCGGCTCATCCGCCTCTTCCTCTGTCTTCTCTCCGATCATAAGCGTCGGCTCACTGACACCTTCAGTTTCATCCAAATGACTCTGTTCTTTACCGGATCCTTCTTTTAACTTGATCTTCCGGTGAAGTTCCTGCTCCAGTTCCTGTCTTGTAACTTCTTCTATCATCCGGTCCAGGTTCTCAGGAATTGTAAGCTGTTTTTTCAGCTGTTCCTGCTCTGTGTCTGTATCCTCATCTTCTTTTCTTTCTTCTTTTTTTTCTTCTTGCAGGAATACCTCTTTTTCTTCTTTCTCATCAGGATTAAGTAACTTCTTCGCTTCATCAATTACTTTTTCTGATTCTTCTTCGATCTCCTGATCGGAAAATTCTGTCTTCGGGGCTTCTTCAAGCTCATCCAGGTCACTGTATAATGTTTCCTCTTTTGATTCGGGAAGCCGCATTCCGCAATAATTACAGAATCTGGCATCGTCTGGATTGTTAGTCTTGCAATTCGGGCATTGACGCATAGAGCTCCTCCTTTTCAAATCACATTTTACATTATCATAACATTTTCTTTCTCTTAAATATAATAATACAGGTAATCATAACCACAACGCTTAAGATGATCACTCCCGGATATCCGTGCTTTAGTTCCGGCATATTATGGAAATTCATTCCATACCAGCTGGTGATGAGTGTAAGCGGGAAGAAAATCGTTGATATTACGGTCAGAAACTGCATGTTGTTATTCTGCTGGGCATCTACCTGCGCCTTATAAGCATCCCTTACCTGCTGGGCATATTCCAGAAGCTGCGATGCTTTACTCATCAGTCTGTCTGCACGGTCCGAGATAACGCCGAAATATTTCACCTGTTTCTTGGCAAAGAAACCATTTTCATTCTCTTCGAGCTGTTTTCCCATGTCCATGATCTCATCATAATAACTGCGGAGTGTCAAAAGTTCACGTCGGATCGGCATGATCGCATTCTGGAATCCCTGGATCTTTCCGTCCATGACACCTTCTTCCAGATCCATGATCCGTTTCTCATAATGTCCCAGAAGTTCCAGATCCCGGCTTATGAATTCCAGCATAAAATTATAGATGAATTTTTCTTTCGATTCTCCTTGTCTCGTCTTCTTCCTCTTAATTCTGCGGATCAGACGGTAAGAAAATTCATCATCGTCCACAATCACGATATGATGACGGTTAATAAAAAATAAGATCTTGTATCGTTCTCCCAGAATATCCAAAAGCTTTGGAATACAAAGAGAACCCGCAAGACATTCCTGCTGAGTCTCCATCTTACAAAATCCTACATCTTTCAGATTGATCTCTCCTTCATACTGCATGCCGGCCTGTTCCAGGCAGTCTCTGGCAGTCTGCGATGTCGCCAGAAATACCGATGGTCTGTCCTTCTCCATGATTTCTTCCTGATATTCCTGCAGCGTTTCTCCTAATACGTATCTCATGCCTTCACCATCCTCGTTTGTTCATCCTGTTTTACTTCTTGCATTATAACACTAACTTGGAATTCTAGCACATATTCTCCTGCTGTTTTTCAAAATCCCGTAAATCTTATGTAAAATCTTGTCACAACACATGCATGGCAATAGAAAAATCCGGCAAGCCTCACAAAAAGCCGCCGGATTTTTACTTTTAACTACATTTACAATTAGAATAATCCTGTAATTCTTCCTTCATCATCTACATCGATTCTCTCAGCTGCCGGAACTTTCGGAAGTCCAGGCATAGTCATGATATCTCCTGTCAGAGCTACGATAAATCCGGCACCTGCGGAGACTTTCAGGTTACGTACTGTAATGTCAAAGTCTGTCGGTGCTCCCAGTTTCTTCGGATCGTCTGTCAGACTGTACTGTGTCTTCGCCATACAGATCGGTGCATTGCCAAATCCAAGATCTGTCAGTTGTTTTGCCTGCTTCTGGGCTGCTGCGGTAAGAACCACTTTATTTCCACCATAGATTTTCTGTACGATCTGGTTCAGTTTATCTTCGATCGTTCCTTCCAGTTCATAAGCATAGTGGAAATCACTCGGCTCATCACACAGACGTACCACTTCTTCTGCAAGCTTCAGGCCGCCTTCGCCGCCTTTTGCCCATACTTCGGACAGTGCAACATTGGCTCCGACTTCTTTACATTTTTCTTCTACCAGATCCAGTTCTGCTTTGGTATCTGTCGGGAATGCATTGATCGCAACCACACATGGAAGACCGTATACATTCTTAATATTGCTGACATGCTTCATCAAGTTTGGAATACCTTTTTCCAGTGCTTCCAGATTCTCTTCATTCAGATCCGGTTTTGCAACGCCTCCATTATACTTCAGTGCTCTTACCGTTGCTACAATGACTACTGCATCCGGTTTGATGCCAGCCATACGGCACTTGATATCCAGGAATTTCTCAGCTCCTAAGTCCTCTCCGAATCCGGCCTCTGTAATCGCATAGTCTGCAAGCTTCATTGCCATTCTTGTTGCTGTCAGTGAGTTACATCCATGTGCGATATTGGCAAATGGTCCACCGTGTACGATTGCAGGTGCATGCTCCAGTGTCTGAACAAGGTTCGGTTTCAGAGCATCCTTTAACAGCGCACACATCGCTCCCTCTGCATGCAGATCATGTGCGGTAACCGGTTTCTGCTCTGCGATCTTGCCATAAGTGTAACCTACGATGATCTTTCCAAGTCTTTCTTTCAGATCTGCGACATCCTTTGACAGACACAGGATCGCCATGATCTCAGAAGCGACAGTGATATCATATCCGTCTTCTCTCGGCACACCATTGACTCTTCCGCCAAGTCCGTCTGTGACGAAACGGAGCTGACGATCATTCATATCGACACATCTCTTCCATACGATCTTTCTCGGATCAATATTCAAATCATTTCCCTGATAAATGTGATTGTCGATCATGGCTGCCAGTAAGTTGTTCGCAGCTCCGATCGCATGAAAATCTCCTGTGAAATGAAGGTTGATATCTTCCATCGGTACAACCTGTGCATATCCGCCGCCAGCTGCTCCACCCTTCATACCGAATACCGGTCCGAGAGATGGCTCACGCAGTGCTACCACAGGTTTCTTACCCATTCTCTGAAGTGCATCTGCAAGACCTACGGTTGTTGTTGTCTTTCCTTCTCCGGCAGGTGTCGGATTGATTGCCGTCACAAGAATCAGTTTTCCGTCTTTTTTATCGGATTTCTTTAAGAAATTATAATCAATCTTTGCTTTATATTTTCCATACTGTTCCAGATATTCTTCTGGAATTCCTGCTCTTTCTGCTACCTCTGTGATAGGCTCCATAGTACACTCCTGTGCGATCTCAATATCTGTTTTCATCATTCATTTCCTCCTGATCGTATGTTGTCTTTCTGCATTTCCAGTCCTTTTGATACACTGCTTCCAACTCTTCCGATACCGGGCGGTGTAAAAAAAGGACAACACTCATCCTCTTCGGGATAAATGCTGCCCAGACGGTCGGCTCTTACCAAGTATCTGATTCCCCTGTGGTACTCCACATTATCCGTCAGTCATCAGATCTTCTCTTTGACTTTTACTATATTATAAGGACGCAAAATTGTCAATCCGGAAAATTCATCCGGATTATCGTAACACAGCCATTATTTTTTCTCTTTTTTAATAACCGTAGATTCTTTCCCCATATGATATTCTCTTCCCAGCGCCCGCATAATGCTTCTTGAAATCACATCCACAATGATGAATCCAAACGCAATCCCAAGGCATGTTTCCAACAGTACAAGTGCATGCTCTGCTGCCAGTGAAAAGTTCCTGCTGACTACGCCATACATCAGATAATACAATCTCGCTCCCGGCATCAACGGAAAGACGGATGCTGTCAGGAAGACGGTGGACGGCGCATGATTGACTCTCGACATGACAAATGCATAGCCCGCCACAAAGCAGGATGCAACTACTACCGCAAAGAAATTATCCGGATACCACGCATACACCAGTAAATAGATTCCCCATGTCAGGAAAGCTCCGACACTGGAATACAGGATCTTCTTTCCCCGTATCTTGAACCAGCTTGCATAACCGGTACATCCTATCGTACAAGAGATCAGCTGGATCACTGTATTATTATTCACATCGAATCCTTCCGCCGATATATTTCCCATCAGCATCATTGCAAGGGCAATACCGAATGCGATACCAAATGCACCGAGCATCGAATTCATCACTTCCAGTGAACCCGAGATAAAGTTCCTCTGCATCACATCCCGCATTCCGTTGATCGCACCAAGTGCACTGACTAACAGCATGACAATTCCGATCATGATACGGTCCGGATGATGTCCCAGCCCGCTCCGGACAGCTGTTACGATCACAACCTCTGATAAGAATGCCAGGATCAGATTATAGATCATCGGGTTACCTTCCCGCCTGCTAAGCCATCTGCCTACCAGAACGATCATCAGACAGACGATTAATGCAACAACTGCATCCTGCAGATCACATCCGAAGAATACAGCAAACGCCGTTCCCCCTGTAATCTGTGCAAGCCCTGTGATCAGTTCACTCTGATCCGGCCGCGCCATTACTTTCTTAAAGCGCCGTACCAGTTCTTTTTCATCCGGATTATGTGAACAGACATACCGCGACATGGCATTCAGATAATTCAATTTATCATAATCTGCCCCTGTAGACTCTATATGCCGGATCTGTGTAATGATCTCACCTTCCGGTGTCTCCACCGTCACCTGGATATTGCTCGGAATCACATATACATCATATGTCATAAAACCATAACTCTTATACATACGATACAGACTGTCTTCCACGCGGAAGATTTCTGCCCCGCACTGTAACATTGCTTCTCCTATATTCAAGATTCCCTGTACTAATTTTTCATAATTCATAGGCAGCTGTCCTTTTATAATTTCATGTTTACACGTTTGTTTCCATTTATATTTCCCTATTTTTCTTTATTTTCAATATATGTAGTACGTTCTGTATAAGCTCAGTTTAACACACACTTTTTCATTTTAATATAGCAAAGGAACACAGATTCCTGAAAATTATTTGTGTCTGTGATACATCTGTACCGGCATATTTTTCTGCATCTTTTCCCGCAGCTTTTCGTATCTGCAGTTCCTGCCACTGGCAGTTTCTCTTGCATACTATGGTCTAAAAAATCTGAGAATATACAGGAAAAGATTACTTCTCTTCCAGCATACTCTCAGACTCTCTGCTTATTTCTATTTTTTATTTCTATAATTATTTCTTTCCACCGATCAGAGGAAGATTCAATGCACTCTTACCGATATGATATTCTCTCTTCAGTGCATACATGATACTTCTGGATGCCACATCTACGATGATAAATCCGAATGCAATTGCAAGACAGGTTGCCATCAGAACAATCGTCTCATCGAATACCAGTTGTGGATCCTGACTGACACATCCATACATTACATAGTACAGATTCGGTCCCGGAATCAGCGGGAATACCGATGCTGTCAGGAAGATCGTTGAAGGTGCCTTATTCACTCTGGACATGATAAATGCGTAAAATGCAACGAATACTGCTGCGATCATCGTTGCCAGGAAATTGCTTGGCTTCAGTGCAAATACCACAACATAGATTGCCCAGGTAAAGAATGCTCCGATACTGTTATACCATACCTGCTTTCCTCTGATCTTAAACCAGAAAGCAAATCCCGTACATGCAACCGTACAGGAGATCAGCTGGATCGGTACACTGTGATTCAGGATAAAATGATCAGAATATCCTTCATGGAACAACATGATCGCAAGACCGATTCCGAATGCGATTCCGGCAGCTCCAAGGAACGAGTTCATGATATTAATAAATCCAGAGATAAAATCCCTCTGAAGGAGATCACGGATTCCATTCGTCGTGCCCAGTCCACTGATCAGCAGCATAACGATACCGATCATAATACGGTCCGGATGATCTGCAACTCCCATCTTCAATGCCACTATAATGATCACTTCTGATATAAACGAAAGAATAGCATTATAAACCATTAAGTTGCTTTCACGCTTTGCCAGCCAGTCACCGACGGCCACGATCATCACCGATACGATCAATGCAACAATCGCATCCCGGACGTTACAGCCGAAGAATACCGCAAATCCGGTTCCACCCATGATTCCTGCTGCATATCTTGTAATTCGCTTCTGCGGTTCACGATTGATGACTTCGAGATATTTCTCTCGCATCTCTTTTTCATCCGGTGTATGCTGACAGACATATCTGCACAGATTGTTCAGGTAATCCAGCTGATCAAAATTCGGTTCTGATGACTCGATATGCCGGATCTGTGTAATAATCTCACCTTCCGGTGTCTCTACCGTCACCTGTATATTACTCGGAATAACAAATACATCCGATCTCTTAAATCCATAGCTTCTGCACATGCGGTAAAAGCTGTCTTCCAGTCGGAAATTCTCTGCACCACTTTGAAGCATCGCTTCTCCGATGTCCAGGATTCCCTGTACAATCTTGTTATAATCCATCTTTTTTTACCCCTTGTTCTATTCATAAAATTTCCATTTTCTAAATCCAACATTTGAATCATATCATGGATTTTCTATAAGTCAACAAAATTATTGTAAAATGTAATAACAGTTTGTAATACCCGTCTTAGAAGTTCTTATATTTTTTCTTCTTTCTCTCCTTCTTCCGTATTGTCTGCTGCTTTACTGCTCATCTGTTTCCGAAACCTCCGACAATTCTCCTGTTGTCGAATCCATGATGAATCCATAGATCTTAATATCTTTCGGCATCAGCGGATGATTACGCAGGGCAAATACAGTATCTTCCACAGACTGCTCTACACTGTTGAATCCCATAAGGTGGATCGTCTCTACGTCCTGACGGAATCCTTCCATGTTATCAAGGTCTGTGTATACAGTGTCGAAGCACTGCACACCTGCTGCTCTAGCTGCGATCACAAGGTTCTGTCTTGCTCCCATAAGCTCAATACCGGTTCCTGTGATGTGTGTCTGTAAGTCTTTTGTGTAATCTCCACCGGATAATGCAACTCCGAATAATCTGTCAGACGCTTCGCAGATCTCAAGGGCATTCATCACACCTCTTGCAGATTCTACCGCTGCCATGATCAGGACACTTCCTTCCGGACGTCCGAATTCACGCTCTGCTCTTACAACTTCTTTTTCTACCAGTTTGACATCTTCTTCTGTCTCTGTCTTTGGAATACGGATCGCATCACAGCCGCCGGCTACAGAACAGCGGATGTCTTCCTTCCAGTAAGGAGAATCCAGACCATTGATACGTACGACACGTTCGCATCCTCTGTAATCAATGCTTCTCAGTGCATGGAACAGTGAGAATCTCGCTGCATCTTTCTGGTTCTCAGCTACTGCATCTTCCAGATTCAGCATAATCGAATCCGGTTTGTAAATATATGGATCTTTGATAAGTCCAAGCTTCTGGGCATTCAAAAACATCATGGTTCTTCTTAAACGTTTCTTATTTGGATTCATTATCTGATTGCACCTCCCCATGGCAGATTATCTAACTGTTTTACAGAACGGAAAATCGCTCCTTCTACTCTTGCCTTGATCGTACAGTCAAGCGCTCCTTTATCAACGATTGCAATCTTCACATCGTCTACTCCAAGATTCTCAAGTGTCTCAATGACAACCTTGCGGATCTGATTGCCATACTGATTGATTACTGCACTGTCTAAGGACAGGTCGATCTTTCCTTCTCCGGCCTCTACCATTACCTGACAGTCACTGGATTCTAATGTTCCCGCTATTGCAGGTCTTTTAATCTCCATGTTTGTATCCTCCTCTTTCATTTATCTTGTGACTTTGTTTATCTCTTTATGGGTTTATCATAGTCTTGGAACCTTACAGGAGAGAGTGGGGTTTTCTTAATATTTATTAAGGTACGGAAAAGACTGCAGCCATGTAACAGCTGCAGCCTTTGTTTTTATATATAATCAAATATTCTTTTTCTGGAAAATTTACTGGTAAAATCTTATAATGATTACAAAGAATATACTATGTAAACTCAATTTAAATATATACTTTTGATACGAAAGGAATTCTTTCAATATGAACGGAATAAACGTAACTATCACAGATATGATGAACTGCCGCGACCGATGCGTAAGCATCCAGAACGAACTGATCAGTAAATATGATAAACCAGTCCTGTCTTTTTGCATGAACATCCCAGGACCGGTAAAAACCAACGAACAGATCCGAAAAGCTTTTGATTCCGGAAAAGCAGAATTATTAAAAGCTCTTTCTGCTCACAATATAACAATCCTTCACACCGAAGAATTCCACGAACCTTCCGGTGATGAACTGATCATGGCATTGGATGCACCCGCCGAAGATATCAAGACACTTGCTACTGAAATTGAAGAAAGCCATCCTCTCGGACGGCTCTTTGATATGGATGTCATTGGAACTGACGGTATGAAATTATCCCGCGGCACCTACCGTAAATGCATCATCTGCGGATGCCAGGCACAGGAATGTGCGCGGTCACGGAAGCATTCCGTGGAGGAATTACAGGAGAAGATTGAGGAATTATTAAATCAGTTTGCTATTTAATGCATCGGTCCGGGTAGCCAGTCTGATGCATTAAATAGCAACTCACTCCAGGTTCTTATTATAAACAAACATCCAAAGCGCCATCGCACATATAATCACATACCCCAGCACACTATACCGATCCGGCACCTGTCCGAACAGGAAGAATCCGAGAATCGTAGAGAAGATAATCTGCGAATAATCGTAGATGGAGATTTCTTTCGCAGGTGCATGATAATAAGCCGCCGTGATTCCGAACTGACCACCCGCAGCTGCAAGTCCCGCACCAAGAAGCGTCAGAATCTGTAATCCGCTCATCGGATGAAAATCCAGGATCAGATATGGCAATGTAACCACGCAGGAGAATCCAGAAAAGAAGATCACTACCGAAGAACCTTTCTGCCCTCTCTGTCCCAGGATACGCACCATCGCATAAGCGATACCTGCACAGATTCCGCCGCACAGTCCGATCAAGGATGGTACCAGTGCCATATTCGTAAATGTCGGCTTGATTACGAACAAACTTCCGATAAATGCTCCTGTAACCGCAAGTCCCTGCGCCGGGGTCATCTTTTCTTTCAGTAATAAAAACGAAAATATAATAACGAAGAACGGCGACATCTTATTCAGCATTGACGCATCTGATAATACCAGATGATCCACCGCATAGAAGTTACACAGGATACCTACCGTCCCAAATGTTGCACGCAGGATCATATACTTCAGATTGCCCTTTTCAATCTTAAATCCGTCTCTACTTCTTAAAATCATTACCAAAGCAATAAAAAAAGCGACCATATTTCTGAAAAAACTCTTCTGTACCGAAGGCAGATCACCGGACAGCCTTACAAATGCATTCATGAATGCAAATGACAACGCTGATAATGTAATAAAAAATATTCCTTTGTATCTGGAATTCATACTATACACTTCCTCATCATTTATTGTTTTTATATCTTATGCTATGCCAATTATCTTACCACGAAAAATTTTACATGTGAACATATCCGACTGTTGGACTTAATTTTATACAACCTTTTTACACTCATCTCTGCCATATTCTTTAAGTACCTAACACTTACAGATGCTGTATAGTTCTGTTCTTTTCCAGACTACAATTTCTTTACATTGTCATATTCCCCCATAAAACAATCTATCTGTTGATAGAATTTCAGACGCGGATATGATAAAATATTTCTGGATAACGAAAGGAGAAATGCAACGTGAAACCTCTCGAAACATTTATAGAACAACGCAAAGAACGCTTCGTCAAAAACAATCTGATGTCTGACGAATTTCTGGATTTTGTTAATAAAAATATGAAACCAATAGAGAAACAGATGTCCTATTATCAATGTGCCATCATGGAAGTAGAGACAAAATTCAAAGTATTAAACGAACAGTATTCCCTGGAATATGACCGCAATCCGATTGAAGATATCAAATCCCGTGTCAAATCCATGGAAAGCCTGATCAAAAAGATCCGTAAAAAGGATATACCGCTCACCCTTTCTTCTATTGAAGAAAATATCCATGATATTGCCGGTGTCCGTGTCATCTGTTCTTTTCCGGATGATATCTATATGCTTGCGGACTGCCTGCTTTCCCAGGACGACATCACACTTCTTGAGAAGAAAGACTACATCAAGAATCCAAAACCGGGCGGATACCGCAGTCTTCATCTGATCGTCAGTGTACCAATCTTTTTACAGGACGGAAAACGTAACATGACTGTAGAAGTACAGCTTCGTACGATTGCGATGGATTTCTGGGCAAGTCTGGAACATAAACTGCGTTACAAGAAAGATATCCCGGCTGACAAAGCAAAATATCTGGAGGATGAAATGCTTGCGTGCGCACAGATCAGTGCCGACCTGGATATGCGTATGCAGAATGTCCGTGATGTGATTGCTGAGAATACAACACCAGATGAGCAGCCTTTATTGTTAAAAGAATTGTCATAAAAAGACATATTGAAAAATACACTAAAAAAGCACTGTGAAATCCGGTAATATTTCACAGTGCTTTGCCACTACGATATTCTAAAGTGCCCGACAATATCCGTTCTCTCCTGCAGGATATCTTCTTCATAATTCTTCTGATACGGATCATTATGATGAATCACATATGGTACACCTTCCACATTCCGTCTGTCAGAAATCACCCCGATATGATTCTTGAACACTACAATATCGCCGCCCTGCCATTGTTCAATGTCATTTACATCCGTGGTCAGGCTGATCGCTGTATGTTCAAAATATATTTTCAGGTTCTTTACTCTTCGGAAATCAATATTTTTATCCGGCTCATCGATATCATAATCCTTCGGATTCTTCCTGATATCTTCGTCTACCAGTTCCCGCAGATCATATCCGCTTTTCTTAAGCGCATATCCGACAACATCTGTACAGACACCATATCTGTCATCCGGATAACCGGTCTGATAATATCTGCTCTTGTAAATCGGCCGCTTCTTCACGTAAACCAATGCATTCGTCAAAATATCGGTCTGATCATCCGTACCGTCACCATCTTTATCCACACTGCTATGATACGGTGTGATCTCTGTGCCGTTATATTCATTCTTTGGCCGGTCTGTCTTCGTCAATCCTACCACATCACGTCCTGCCAGGAATCCGCCAAGGGTCAGCCAGATGATAATAGCGATCGGAACTAAGATCCGGAATTTCATCTTTCTTGTCTTATGATGAAATACGATCATCCCGGCAAATGCACCAAATGCACCGCCGACAAACGCAATCCCTATCAACACTGCCTCTTTGATCCGCCACTGATGATGCATTGCTTTCGCTTTATCCGTTCCATATAAAATAAATGCAACAATATTTACTACAACGAGATAATAGGATATCGGTGTCGCCGCCGTAAGTAATTTTGCCATCTTCCGATCCCCTCCTTCGTATCTCCATTGTAGCTTACCTTTGGTTAGCTTTCAATCAGAAAACGGATATAATTATAAACTTCCGAAAAATCAATCTCACATTGTCCACCCCATATATATACTGGTACTTTAGAATCAAAGCCATAGATCACCGGATAATTTTCTTCATCAAAAATATATACGAATACACGTCTTCCTTCTATATCTACCATCCAATATTCTTTTACTCCTGCATTCGCATATTTCTGAAGCTTTATAACCATATCTCTTCTTCTCGTAGACTTTGATAATACTTCTAATATAAAATCCGGCGCACCATATATCCGATTCTTATATAGTTTGTCCCGGTCACATACAATCATCACATCCGGCTCCACGATCGTCTTATTATCACAGTCAAGCTGTACATCCAACGGAGCTATTAATGGTATGCAATTTCCTTTATTTTTGGAAATAAATTCAAGAAACCTTGCGTAAATATATCCTCCCACCATCTGATGTAATGTTTCCGGTGACGCCATATCATAGAGCACACCATCAATCAGTTCTGCTCTTTGCTCATCCGGAAGAGCGTAATAATCTTCTACCGTATACTCTCCTTGCCGCTTCACTGTATATGCTGCACTTGCATCCTTTACAACAGATGCATAATACCGTTCCCGTTCCATCGGCAAAAAAATTTTTTCCAAAGCCTTCAATGTATCATAACGAGGTGAAGTTGTCGTACCTCCAAAAATCTTCTGCACGGTTCCAAGTGGTACCCCGGAAAGCTCCGCAATCTGTTCGTTGGTGTATCCTTTTTCCTTTTTCTTTTCTTTCATTTCTTGAATATTCATGGCACACACTCCTTTATAACAAGCCTGGTTATACACCTTTTTAGAAGTAATACTTATTTCCTAGTATATATACTATCATATATTGCATTTATATTCAATCATTTTCAATCCATTTTTAATCCATTTTAAATCCATTCCATCAATCCACATCCAATATCCGGAAATGATTCCGCTTCACTTCGATCAGCCCGTCCTTCTGCATTTTCCCCAGTTCATTCGACATTGCCGACCGGTCTACTCCCAGATAATCTGCAAGCTGCTGCCTGTTATACGGAATATCGAACTCTTCCTTTTCACGCTCCATTGCCTGATAAGACAGATAAGACAATAGTCTGCCACGGATCGTCTTCGATGAAGTGTGAAAGATGCGTCTGGACAGATTCAGGTTCTTCTGCGCCGATATCGCAAGCAGGTTCTGCACCAGATTCTGATGAAACTCACACGCATTCGGACACACTTTTAAGATCTTTCTCACATCCAGAAATAACACTTCGCAGTCAGACATCGCAATTACATTGACCATCAGCTTCTCATCCAGTGCACAGGCATACGTCTCTGCGAAAATCTGACCTTCTTTTACATAATCCAGGACACTTCTGTTTCCCCAGATATCATCGTTTTCAATCAGGGCATTTCCTTTTAACATAACACCGATCGATGAGACAATATCCCCCGCATGAAAGATGATCTCATCTTTCTTGTATTTCTTCTTCTTCGCACTTAAGCAATTCAGCATAGAAGATACTTCTTCTTCCGTTGCCCCTGCGAAGATCTCTGTCTTTGTTAATGCTTTTAAATTCACGCTTTCCATTTTTGTTTCCTCTCTACATCACCGTCTGATACAGAAGCACCATAAGCGGCATCGTTATGATCGATAACAATGTCGTCATAACATTGATCGCACTGGCATATTTCGAATCATTTCCATACACCTGACACATCTGCGTGATCGTTGAAGCAGACGGTGTGATCACCGCAAGGAATACGATCAACAGTAATTTTTTTCCATCCGGATGTATGTTCACAAGCCCGCTTATTTTTAAAATTGCCAATGATATCACCGGTATCACGACCAGTCTCAGAAATGAAATAAAATACACTTTTACATTTTCAAATATATTCCTAAGATTCATCTCTGCGATCAGCATTCCCGTTACGATCATACTCGCCGGACCGATCATACTGCCCACAGAACTCAATGCCTGATCTACGATTTCCGGCAGTCTGATCTTTGTAAAGAATAATACAACTCCTGCAAATACCGAAATCATATTTACATTAAAGACAATCTTTTTCCAGTCCCACTTTCCTTCCCGGCTGATCGTATTCTTGCCATGTGTCCACAGAAATACCAGTTGGACACTCATGAACACACAACCATATAATACCCATTCTTTTCCCAGAATAAAAGTCACCAACGGTACGATCAAATTACCCGAATTTGAATAATAGATGGATGTCGCCTCTACCTCATTTAGTTTCAATACCTTTCCGGCACCCCATACTGCTGCCAGTAATATAACCTGTAATAATACCGACGCTGCAAATACCAGCAAAAGTTCCTTCACCTTTTCACTTGTATAATCCACCTGAAATGCATTGATGATCACACACGGAATAACTAGATATAATACAATTTTAGAAATGACTTTGCTGTCTTCTCCCTTTAACAATCCTGTCTTTACAATAATATATCCCATCAGGATCATAAGAAACAGTTCTGCGATCTGTTCCATTAAAAGTATACTGATTTCCATAATAATCTCTCTTTCCTTTTACAGTCCTACCGAAAATCATATACACTTTCCCGATGATTGTCAATCTCACAAAAACCTGACATTCTTCTATTAATCATACTTATATTGACATGTTATTTATCATTCATATATTGATTCCTTCTATCTATAAGGCTATAATAGTGTTTATAAAAATATAAAACAGGCAGTATAAAATACAGGGAGGAACTTAAGATGAAATACAAGAATATTATTTTTGATTTTGGAAATGTAATCGGAAAATTTAAAGGAGACTATATTCTGGGGAAATTTGCTTCTACACCGGAAGATTATGATATTCTTGCTGATGCCATCTTTAAAAACTGGGTAGCTTTAGATGCCGGAACTATTGACTATGACCAGAATGCCGAAGATACGATTGCAGGACTTCCGGATCATCTGAAAGATACTGCCCGTGATTTCTTCGAGAACTGGTTCCAGTATGTCGACCCGCTTCCGGAGACATGGAAATTCATCAAAGAATTAAAAGCCCGCGGGGTTCCGATCTACCTGCTTTCCAATGCCTCCACCCGTTTTGCGGAACGCGCACTGGAAGATCATCCGATCCTGAAAGAATTCGACGGCATCGTGTTCTCTGCTCCGCTTAAAATGGCAAAACCGGGGCACGATATCTATTATCATCTGTTCAATAAATTTAACCTTCTGCCGAGAGAATGCTTCTTTATCGATGACACGGTGGAAAATGTCATTGCAAGTAAAGAACTTGGAATGGAAAGCATCTTATTTACTGGAGATATCGATGCTGTTAAGAGAGCAATTGAATTTTAACCTGCTGCATAGCGATCTACAGAACCTGCCACCGACAGCTTCTTCCGAATGCATGGCAATTAAAAATCCACCTGTCATACAACGACATGATCACTATCTGAACTAGCTGATCTATCTTGTATAATAGGTGGATCTCTTATATTTATGAAAGTGCTTTTTCCTTAATGAACGCTTCGAGTTCATCCTTCGTATCAAATTACGAATCAATGCACTCATTTCCGGCTTCATTCTTCCTCACCATCTGCCCGATCACATAGCAGACAGCCGCAACCACCATTCCATTGATGGATGCAATGCCCCAGGATACCACGTTTGCAACGATTGCACCGATCACAACACCGGCAACGGCGAACCAGTTGACTGTCTCCAGATTCTCATCCGTTTTCTCGTAATCTTTCTGATTCATAAAATAAGAGATTACCAGGATGATACCAACCGGCGGAAGTGTACAGTTCAGTACATTTAACCAGTTACAGAAATTATAATAAAGCCATACAGACAACAGTGTTCCGACGATTCCTGCGATCAGTACCATCGGCTTTTTCTTCTGATTGAAGATATTCGCAAGACCGAGTCCTGATGAATACAATGCGTTGTCATTCGTTGTCCAGATGTTCAGCCCCAGTACCAGGATTGCAAGGTAGAACAGGTTCAGACGGATCATGACTTCAAAGATGTCATTTCCGCCAACGAAGATATATGCAATCGCTCCGAAGAAGAACATTAGGGAATTTCCGATAAAGAACGCTACAACTGTTGCGATCGTTCCTGACTTCGCATCTTTGGCAAATCTCGCAAAGTTCGGTGTCGCAGTTCCACCTGATACGAATGAACCAACCACCATTCCGGCTCCTCCGATCACACTGATCGTTCCGCTTGATTTGGCAAACTGGTCGATGATCGTTCCATCGCCTCTCTGCACTGCAAGGATCATAGCGACTGTACCAAGAACCGCTACCAACGGAACCGCAATATAGCTGATCAGTGTTAATGAATCGATTCCAAAATATGCCGAAGCCGTCATACATCCACCTGCTACGATAACAAGTCCCCACATAGCGACTTTGCTGCCGCCAAGCAATTCATTCGCGACCGGAATTGCGAACATCGCAACTCCTACTCCGAACCAACCGATCTGTGTAAAGCTGATCATTGCCGAAGAAATATAAGATCCTTTCTCTCCAAATGCACGCTTCGCCAGAAGATCCATACTAAGTCCTGTCTTTGCGCCTACATATCCAAGAAGTCCTGTATACAGTCCCAGGATCATTCCGCCAAGGATCAGTGACTTGATAAATCCATAGAAATCAAGTCCTTCCGCAAGCTGCTGTCCGACCCACATACTTGCCGAGAAAAATGTGAATCCCAACATGATCATGAACATGGTCAGAAATCCTTTTCTTCCCTCTGCCGGTACGGCACACTGTGCGTAATCGATGTCTGTTACCTTCTCTGTTGTATTTTCTTTTTTCATTTTTATCTCCCGATTCTTTTCTCATTCCATTGTCAACTTAATGCATCTGATGCCCACACTTATTCCTGTAAAGCATAGCTCCCGTAAAACATTGTTTACCAGATATATCTTTTACAAAATATATTTTCTCAATGCATCTGTAAATTCACCGATCCGCTGCTCTGCAAGCTCTTTTAATGTAATATTCTTCATGCTTTCTACATAGCCCTGTTCCTGACGGTACAGCCATTTGGTATCGGCCGGGCGGATCTTCTCATAATGATTATAATGAATCCAGTCTTCGTAGCTTACCGGAAGTTCATATCCAAGCTTTTCTTCCAGAAGTTTTGCGAAATCAATCCGATCGGCACGGTCTCTGATGCCTTCCCAGAATTCCAGCACTTCTTCTACATGCTCATGGATCTCGTAACGTCTTGCACCACCATCGTAAATGATGCATTTTTCAAATAACGGACTACACATAGAAAGTGTCTCTCTTCTGAATTCCGGTGCAACGATTCCACCCTTCCAGTAGAAATCAACATCCGGCAGATTGATTCCGGATACACCTTTGTCCTGATAAGTACTGAAGATTCCTTCGTAATAGACCGTAATGAATCCTTCGAACTCAGGCCAGAACTCACGGATCTCTTCGGTCAGCTTCTCAAGGATCTCAATCCCCTTCGTTCCACCGATCGTAAAGATGATGATGTTGCGAAGCTTTGTTCCGTGGTCTCTGTAAAAATCTGTCACGTAACGCAGGCAGTGGATCAGTGTCTCCCCGCTTGCAATAATATCTCCGATCATCAGAGTGCTGTCAGGAACCATCGTAAGCTTGCTGTATTTGATCTCCAGTCCTGCAATCTCATCTTCCTCAAACACACGCTCACTGGATAAGAAGCTGATGTCATGCACACGGATATGCTCTCTGTAACAGCTTTCCTCCAGTGGATAATTCAGTGCCCCTCTTAAGATAGAAAGAATATTGGCTGTTGTAACTTTCTTCTGTTCTTTCAGATAGTACAGCATCTGTGAAGTAGATGGAATCAGGCAGTCATATACCTCGTATCCTACAACTTCCGGTACATTCAGAAGCTTTCTCGATTCTGCTTCCGACACAATGTAATATTCATTCAGATAGTCGCCCCCGTCCAGACGGTAGCAGGCAACACCCTGTTCATTAAATTCTGGTACTAATACTACTTCATTCCAATCTTTCATACTATTCTTCCTTTGTTCCTTCCTTTTTCTGAATCTTTTTTATTCCAAAAATGCCGGCATATTTCAGCCGTAAAAATGTTCCTAGAACATCTTAACTGTAATGCCTGTTCCCGTCAAGAAAAACCACCTGTTATTTCCTGCCAGATGCCATGTTTTTAAAAAATACTTGATTTTAAGACAGTTATTATGTATAATCCATATTCGGACAAAAACATAAGATGATTTTGGTTTAATTGGAAACGACACAAGTGTATGCTTGATTAACGAACAACACAAGTGTCTTTTTTGTACCCATTTTTAAATATTTACATAAAAAGGAGAACAAAAATTATGCCAAAAAATCTATTTCAAAACGTTATTTTTACATTAATGATGTCATTTCTGATGGTATACGTCATGATCTGCTACAATATTTGCCTGAATGTGGGAGGAATGAGCAACGAAGTATTCCTGATGGCTTTCGGCGAACTGAAAATCATGTGGCCGGTTGCCTTCGTTCTGGAATTTGCTTTCGTTGACAAACTTGCACATATGCTTGCCTTCCGTATCGTTACACCACAGGACAGACCAATCTTCATCACTCTTGCAATCTCTTCCATGATCGTATGCATCATGTGTCCTTGCATGAGTCTTGTTGCAACGATTCTGTTCAAGAACGCAGGAAGTAATGTGATCGCTACCTGGTGTCAGACAACATTCATGAACTTCCCAGTTGCTTTCTTCTGGCAGATCTTCTACTGCGGACCATTCATCCGTCTGATCTTCAGAAAGATGTTTCCTGAGAAAGAAAACGTTGCCGCTTCCGCTGTAACCGAATAATTGATACAAAAAAACCGAGCCTGTTTCTATACAGTGCCCGGTTTTTCTTTCTTCTTATTCGGTTCTTCCTGTCTATACAAAAAGCAATGCTATATTCAGCCCTGTTACAATCACAGCAATCACCAGAAGCAAAAAATTCAAACGTCTGCTGTTCACATATTTTCCCATTACCTTTTTCGAAGCCGTCAGATATATCTGTGTAAATATTGTAACTGGAAGCTGGACGGCAAGCAGCATCTGGGAATATACCAGACCTTCGAATGGCTGTCTGATAAACAGGATGATCACCGCCGCCGGAATCATCGTCAGCAATACTCCTCTTTTTGTTTCCTTTGTCTTAATATCATATGGCTGGTTAAAGATTCCGGAAAATATCGTTCCACCGGCCATTCCTGCAGTGATACTGGATGAGATACCCGCCAGCAAAAGTGCCAGTGCGAAGACCACCGTTGCCGCATTCCCCAACAAAGGCGACAGCATCTTTCCAGCAACAGTCAGATCATCCACCTGTTTTCCACTTCCGTTCTGATAAAGCGTCGCTGCCGCCATCAGGATCATCGCACTGTTGATTGCCCATCCAATGATCATGGAAAATAATGTATCTTTAAATTCATACTTCAACTGCTGCTCGATCACCGAACTGTCTTCCAGATTCCACTGTCTGCTCTGAATAATCTCCGAATGCAGAAACAGATTATGCGGCATCACCACCGCCCCTAATACGCTTAAGATCACCGGCATGCTTCCCGACGGGAATGACGGTTTCACCCATCCGACCACAGCTGCTCCCCAGTCGATCTTCGCAATTCCAACTTCGAATAAAAAAGAAAATCCAATCAGCGACACGAATAATATGATCAGTTTTTCTATTCTCTTATATGCATTCGTAAATGCACAGAATAATACCAGAACCAGGATCAGGATACTCCCCAGTCTGATTGGTATATGGAACAACATCTGCAGCGCAATCGCTCCTCCGAGTATCTCTGCCATCGCCGTTGCTACCGCCGCAAGCATTGCAGTCAGAAGTATCAGGTCTTTTAACAGCCTTGGCATATATCTGCTCGCCGCTTCCGACAGACACAGTCCGGTTGCAATTCCCAGATGTGCCGCATTATGCTGCAGTACGATCAGCATAACAGTAGATAATGTCACCATCCATAATAACTCATATCCGAAACCTGATCCCGCCGCAATATTCGAAGCCCAGTTTCCCGGATCTATGAATCCTACTGTAACCAGAAGCCCCGGCCCCAGATAACGCAGGAAATTAAGTGTCTTATTCTTGGATTGATTCTTGGATTTCCGCTTCATATATAATGAACTCCTTTACTTAGTAGAATCTAAGTTAGTTATAACTAACTTAGATTCTACTAAGCATTTTCATCTTTGTCAATTCATTATATGAATATCATTTCTCATTTAGAAGCAAAACGCTGAAAAATCCGTCCTCACAGGTTAAATAGCTCTTGTGTATTTCTTCAGCCACTCCTGCTCTTCCTCGTTCAGGTAAGGAGCAATCACTTCGTATACTTTTGCATGATAATCATTCAACAGTTTCTTGTCTTCCTGTGTCATAATATCCGGATTGATCGCATCCAGATCCATTGGAATCAGGGTGATTGCTTCGAAGTACATGAACTGACCATATTCATTCAATGTTCCTTTGCAGGTCAACAGTTCGTTCTCCAGACGGATTCCGTGAGATCCTTCAATATAGATTCCAGGCTCATCTGTGATGACCATGCCTTCCTGTAATACTTCTGTCTCACCCTTACGATATTTCCAGCGGAAACCTGCCGGTCCTTCGTGGATGTTCAGAAGGTATCCGACTCCGTGTCCTGTACCATGGTTGAAGTTTAAGTCTCTGTCCCAGAATGGTTTTCTTGCAAGGATGTCAAGAATCATACCGGTAGAACCTTCCAGGAATTTTGCACTGCCAAGCTGTAAGTTACTGATCGCAACCAATGTGAAGTGATCTTTCATGATCTGCGGAACTTCGCCGAGTGCGTAAGTTCTGGTTACATCTGTGGAACCTTCATAGAATCCAGCTCCTGTATCCGTTAAGAATAACTGTCCTTCTTTTAACTCTACATCTGTCTCCGGTGAAGATGTGTAGTGTACGATCGCACCATGCTCTCCAAATGAAGAGATTGGTTCAAAGCTTGGACGGATAAATTTGCCCATCTCAGCACGGAATTCATCCAATTTATCAGATGCGCTCATCTCTGTGATCCTCATCTTGCCAACATTTTCTTTCAGCCATTTCATGAATCTTACATGCGCAACACTGTCTTTGATCTGTGCCTTGCGGATGTTCTCGATCTCAACCGGGTTCTTGATCGCTTTCATGAGAATTGCCGGATTTCTCTTTTCTACTGTCTTAACATTTTCAGGAATATTGTTGAACAATGCATAATTCAGTTTTCCAGGATCGATCATTGCAACCACATCACTGCCAAATTTCTTCACGTCTTCGTAAATGTCGTTGTATGGGTGTAAGTTTACGCCATCTTTTGCAAGTTTGGCTTTTAACTTGTCATCTAATTTTCTCTCATCAATATACAGCTCAAAACTGTCCATTGTGATGATTCCGTAAGATAATACCAGTGGGAAGAAGTCTATATCATTTCCACGGATATTTAACGTCCAGCAGATGTCGTCGATCGTAGATACAACGTGCACATTGGTTCCTGCTTCTTTCATCTCTTCACGGATTCTTGCAAGTTTGCTTGCAACAGTTTCTCCGGCATATTTTACATCCAGATTAAATGCAGGCTCTTCGGATAATACCGGGCGGTCTTCCCAGATCTCATCGATTAAGTCTACCTGATAATTTACTTTTGCATTCTTCTTCCCAGCGATGGCTGCATAACCTTCTCCTTCACCGACAGATACGACTCTTCCGTCGAATCCGAGAGTCTCTCCTTCTTTTAATACCTCTTCAATGTATGCATTCAGCTCCGGCACACCAGGCTCACCCATTTTCATAAGTTCTACAGTTGTCCCCTCCAACTGTGCTGCTGCCTGGATGAAGTAACGTCCGTCTGTCCAGAGTCTTGCTTCTGTCTTTGTGATCACGGCCGTTCCCGCTGATCCAGAGAACCCTGTAATGAACTTTCTCGCTTTGAAATGTTCCCCAACATATTCACTCTGATGAAAGTCGGCAGTCGGTACTACATACACATCAATGTTCTTTTCTTCCATGCACTTTCGAAGTGCGGAAAGTCTTTCTGGTACTGTCATGTTTTTGTTCCTCCTTGATATATACAGTGTATTGTTATTATAACGCATTTCTTATCATTAATCTTCTATTAAATCAGATAATTTTTCTTATCTTTCATAAGTAATACTTCTTTTGAATGGATGACAAAAAAAGACTTTGGAATAGATTTTTCCGAATCCCTTCTAAAGTCTTTTTTGCTAATATTATTCTATTTATTTTTATATCCGTCCTGCTTTTCCAAGTTCCACCATCACTGGTGTAAGCCCTGCAACATCCCAGCCTTCAAAACTGATCATACATAATGCACGGAATAATAACTTCACCGTCTCAGATTCTTCTGTCTGATCTGCATGGTACAATTTTGCTGCAGTCTGGCAGATTACCATCAGGATTGTATTCTTAAATGCTCCGATTTCTTCGGATTCTTTCCACAGATTCTCCATATCATAGTCATCCGTATTGCCACATGGCGCTGCACATGTTACACATCCCGGTGAGACTGTATATTTTTCATTTCTTACCTTTTCTAACATCTCACTCATATCAAAGATACTTGCCGACCAGTCTCCGGCCACCGTCAGTGCTTCTAGGAATATCCGGTTAGTGTTCTCTGTCTTTTCGTTATTCTCACAGGTTCTTGCAAGTCCGATGACTGCACCTGTCAGTTTCTGTCTGATCTCTTCTTTCACGATTTACCTCTCTTTCTTTGCCGGAATCACAAAGATAAATATCATAGAACTCACAAATAATAAAAACGGATAAAAAAGCTTCGGCATGATCTGAAATGCTGACACATTATATCCCAGTTCACTCGCCGCAGATATCGCAACCAGCATCTGTGCTCCATAAGGAATGATCCCCTGAAAAACACATGAAAATGTATCCAGTATCGAAGCTGCTTTTCTCGGTGTGATCCCATATTCTTCCGCCATATCCTTTGCGATCGGATTCGCCATTACGATCGCCACAGTATTATTCGCCGTTGCAATATCCATCGTTCCGACCAGAAGTCCCATACCAAACTGACCGCCTTTGCGGCCTTTGAATACTTTGTGGATTCCTGACAGCAATGCATCAAAACCACCATATTCACGGATCAGTGCACACATCGCTGCCACCAGGATTGCCACCATACTCGTCTCGAACATCCCGGAAGCTCCGGAACCCATATTGGCAAGCAGATCTGTCGCCGCAATGTGACCGCCGGCCAGCATAATAATAGAACCAGATACAATCCCGATCAGAAGTACCACGAATACATTGATCCCGATAATTCCTCCTATGAGAACCAGTACATATGGAATAATCTGCACTAAGTTATAACTCTTACTTACCCGTCCTGCAATATCCGTCTGAAATGAAAGAACCAGGATCAATACCAGGGTTGCAATCGCTGCCGGAAGTGCAATTCCAAAGTTCTCCCGAAATTTATCCTTCATCTGGCATCCCTGTCCGTTGCATGCCGCAATCGTTGTATCCGAGATAAATGAAAGATTATCACCAAACATCGAACCGCCCATAACCGAGCCGATACAAAGTGCCATATCAAATCCAGATGCCTTAGATACGGACACTGCGATCGGCGTGATCAATGTAATTGTCCCAACCGATGTTCCCATGGCAACCGACACAAAACAGGCTACCACAAATAATACCGCAACTGAAAATCTTGCCGGAATCAGTGACAACATGAAATATGCCACACTTTCCGCACTGCTTCTTCCTACCACTCCGACAAACGCCCCAGCCGTCAGGAAGATCAGAAGCATTGTAATAATATTCTTATCAGCAAGCCCCTGCGCCATGATTTCCAGCTTTCCGTCAAAACTTATCTTGCGGTTCTGCAGGCATGCCACTAGAATCGCTGCAAGAAATGCGATTATGATCGGAACATTATAGAATCCCATCGGAATCTTCATTACATATTCAAATGCGATTCCAAGCCCCAGATAGATACACAAAAATACGCCTATCGGCAGTAATGCTGCCACATTTCCTTTTTTCATTCTTCTTTATCCTCTCATTCCTTTTTTCTTCTAACCGATTCCTCCGAGAACAATTCCAAGGATCAGCACAATAAAACATACCGGTACATAAAAATATTTACATATTGTATAATACTGTTTCGTAAATGGTGTCTCTCTTCCTGTATTAACCTGTTTTTCCACGAATGCCTTACCGCATACCCAGAAGAACATGATTCCTGCAAGCCCGGCTCCAAGCGGACAGATATAGATAGACAGCACATCCATCCAGTCTGACACGATGCCCTGGATCAGCAAGGAGACGATCACTCCCACAATTCCTGTAAATGCACATGCCGGCACTCTTCCAAGCTTGAATTTTTCCTGCACCGTAGCGATCGGAGCCTCATACAAGTTGATCAACGATGTCATACCCGCAAGTAATACCGCAACAAAGAAGATGATTGCGATCAGCCATCCTCCCGGCATTCCTTTGATCAGATTCGGGAGAAAGATGAACAATAGTCCGGGACCTCCCTGATCCAACTGCGCTCCCGTTGTTGCCATCGCCGGAATGATAACGAGTGCGGCAAGAATTGCTGCAATCGTATCAAATAATGCAACTCTTCCTGCAGAAGCCGGAATGTCCTCTTCATCCGAAAGATAAGATCCATAGATCAATGTTCCATTTCCTGCTACCGACAGTGAAAAGAATGCCTGACCAAGTGCAAAGATCCACGTTGCCGGATCTGCAAATGCCTTCGGATCTACTCTGAAAATATAACGGTATCCTTCACTTGCTCCCGGCTGGAATCCGACATAGATTCCCAGAATCACGAACAATGCGAAGAATATCGGCATCATGATCTTATTTGCTTTTTCAATGCCGCTTCCGACACCTAACATCAGAATCAGCATACAGGCCACAAGCGCAAGTATCTGCCATATATTATTACCAAATGCTGACGCCATCTTACCAAATGCCGCCCCGAATTCATCCACATTTTCAGGCGAAAGTGTTGCTCCTGTAAATGTTCCAACGGCATATCTTAGGATCCACCCCATTACAACCGTATATCCGATCGCCATGGCAAGTGATCCGAATACAGGGATCATCCCCAGTGCTTCTCCGACTTTTCTCTTTCCTTTTTTCTCACAGGCAATTCCAAATGCATCGATTGGACCGGCCTTTGCCGCACGCCCAAAACTCATCTCCCCGATCACTCCCGTCGAACCGATCAGTATTACAAATATAAAATATGGTATCAGAAATGAACCGCCTCCATACAATGATACTCTTGTTGGGAACATCCAGATATTTCCCATACCGACCGCTGAACCGATACAGGCACAGATAAATCCCCATCTGCTGCTAAATGATTCTCTTTTATTCATAATTTTCCCTCTCCAGCCATTGGGGACGGGGTTTTTGGTCTTTTTACTGTCCCTGCTGGCTCAAAATATTCCATACACATGGTAGATTTCTCTATTTTAGCATGATTGCTATAAAAACGTCAAAAAAAAGGGGATATAAACTTATCCCCTTAGTGTCGCTACCATCCTTTTCGGCATTGCAAGCACATCCAGTGCTTCCTCTATCGATCTGGTACAGATATCAACATTTGCAATCAGTCTTCCATACGCACCTTCCGCCTCTATAATTCCAACACTGAGTTCTGCTATCCTGCACATAGGCAGGTCATTCCGTCCGTTTCCTACTGCAATACACCGTTTCCCACCCAGTTGCTCTATGATTTTTCTTTTTTCTTCTGCTGCCGCATTACCAGGAAATGTCTGTATCTTTAACGGTAGTCCTTCACATATCTTTCTCGCAGTTCCATGTGTATCTGCTGTCAGAACATAAATCTCATATATTCCACTCAGCTTTTTCAGCCGTTCCTTTACACTTTCGGGTATTATTCCGTCTTTCGCAATAGTTCCGTTATAATCCAGAATCAGATATTTCAGATCCATCGTTTTATATCCGGGAATTTCTATTCTCATACGTTCTCCTTTACTCTTACATATACTGTATCTGCTCTCTTGCAGGTTCGGATGACGGATGCTCAAAGAATGTCTTTGTGTCTGTCACTTCCAGTACTCTTCCCTGATCCATAAAGATAATCTGATCTGCAATTCTTTTTGCCTGTGCCAGATTATGTGTTACGATCACAAATGTATATTTTCCCTTTAATTCCAGAAGTGTCTCTTCTATCGCAATGGTATTCTTCATATCAAGCGCAGAACACGGCTCATCCAACAGCAGAATTTCCGGATTCACACACAAACTTCTTGCTATGGCAAGACGCTGTTTCTGTCCACCGGATAATTTTTTTGCAGACTTCTTCAGTTGGTCTTTTATTTCATCATATAGTCTTGCTTTCTGCAGACACTCTCTGGTGATCCGCTCTATTTCTCCGGCTTCTCTAATTCCATGATATTTCAGGACGTATGACAGATTCTTCTCTATACTGTACGGAAATGCGATCGGCTGTTGAAATACCATTCCGATTCTGGTTCTTAATACTTCCGTTGAAAGTCCTTTAATGTCTTCGCCGTCAAGAATGATCTTTCCTTTATAAAAGCCGCCCTCCTCTTCTATCATTCGGTTTAATGTCTTTAAAAATGTTGTTTTTCCACAGCCGGATTGTCCTACGATTGCCGTAATCTTTCCTTCCGGTATCATAAGACTGATATCATGCAATATCTCCTGTCTGCCAAATCCACAACTTATCTGTTCTATCGTTAACATATCAGTAATCCTTTCGTATATAAGTAATACATTTACATATGATCTGTATGAGCAGTAAGAATAACATCAGTACAAACGCCGTTCCATATGCATAATCCAGAGAAAATCCATTATTTACCAGCATATACAGATGATACGGCAATGACATAAATGGATCCGTAAGTTTTCCCGGAACATCTGCGACCATAACCGCACCCGTATACAAAATCGGTGCAACCGCTCCCATTCCATATGCCATTCCAAGCGCCACCGTTCCAAGCAATTCCACTGCACAGACCGGAAGAATTAATCGTATGACCGCATATTCTCTGGACATTCCAAGTGCCAGTGAATTCTTCATGTATTCTGTTCCCTTTTCTTTCAGTATCTTTTCTGCACGGATTGCAATAAACGGCACGATCATAACAGCCACACAAATAGCTGAACATAAGAGACTTCTTCCCAGACCAAACTGATAGATCAACAATGTATAGCCGACCAGTCCGAACAGAATAGAAGGAATTCCGGACAGTCCTGTAATGCAGGCACTGATTACATGGTAAAATATACTTTCCCTTGTATAAAACACAAGATAAACAGCCACACCGATTCCGATGATTCCCCCCATGAGTGCCGAAAGTGCGCCAAGATAGATAGATCCCATCAGTGCCGGATAGATTCCACCTGCTGTTCCAAGCGGTACCCCCGCCGGCTTATCCAGAATAAACGAAAGACTCATCACATTCTTTCCCTTCCAGAAGATATACAGGAATAAGAACAACGTCACTGCAATTGTAAGAATTCCAAGGATCCCTGCCAGGATGCGTATCACATACTTTGTCAGTTTATTTTTCATGTTCTGCAAACCTCCTCTTCAACAACTGCCCTGCCAGTGTCACTACAACAAGTATCACAAGCAGCACAAGATTTGCCACATAAAGCACCGACAGATGTATACTTCCGTATTCAATGCTTCCCATCTCAAGAGCTGTCAGCGCCGGAAGCGTCTGCCCGCGTCCCAACAGCTTCGGGAAAATTGCAGAATTACCGATCACCATCATTACTGCCATCGTCTCCCCAAGCGCACGTCCGAATGCCATCATCGCACTTGCTACAATTCCCGGCCGGATTGCCGGAAGTATCACTTTGATCAACACATATTCTCTTGATAAGCCAAGTGCCAGTCCGGATTTTTCATATGTCCGTTTTGCATTTACTAGTGATTCCTGACATGTCGATACAACATACGGCAGAAGCATGATTCCCAGTACAATACCTGCCACCAGTACACACTGTCCCGCTGCCATCTTCAGATATTTTACAAATGCTTTTACCAGTACGGTTAATCCGATAAAGCCAAAGATTACCGATGGAATACCTGCTACCAGATCTATAAAGGCCAGGCAGACAGATGCAAGTTTCTTTGGCATGAAAAAAGTAAGAAAGCAGGCACATGCCACTCCCAATATCATCGCAAACAGTACTGCCAGTCCGGACACATACAAAGTACCTGTAACAGCTGGGAGAAGACCATACTGCGGGGCCGCACTTACTGGACGCCATTCCGATGACGGCAGAAACATTTTGATTCCTACTTCTCTTAATGCCGGAATACTTTCCATCAAAATATGTATCAGCATAATCCCCATCAGTGCCGCTACCACAAAAGCAATCATATATATCAAGACTTTACAAAATGTATTTGCTATTTTTCTGTACATAACAAAGTCCTTTCTTGCATACTTTGGTAAAAAAAAGGATGTATCTATACGACACACCCTTTTTCATATTTTTCTATTTCATTGGAATGAATCCCATATCTTCTACAGTCTTTTTTCCTGTCTCTCCAAGGATAACATCCAGGAATGCCTGCTGAACATCTGTCGGATCCCCTGAACCAACGATCAAAAGTGGTCTCTGGATAATGTAAGAACCATCAATGATATTTTCTTTTGTCGGCTCTACACCATTTACCTTCAGAGTAACTACTTTACCGGCGTTCTGATTTGCAACACCAAATGATGCATATCCGATTGCATATTTGTTATCAATGATATCCTGTACCAGTTCTCCCATCGAAGATGCCTGAATTGCTTCGCTGGATACCTCTGTATCACCCATGATGTTCTTCTGGAATACTTCATGTGCCCCACCATTGATATCACGTGTGATCACTACAACCTTTTCATCAGGAAGAGAAGGATCAAGATCCTTCCATGTTGCATATTTACCTGAGAATAATGAAACGATCTGCTCTGTTGAAAGATCATCCAGAACACCTGTTACAGGGTTTTCAGGATTAACAGCGATTGTTAATGCATCAATACCTACCTGATATTCTTTTTCGTCTTTAATTGCTTCTTTTTCCTCATCTTTTACACTTCTTGCCACCATACCAAATGTAGAAGTTCCATCGATGACTGCTTTTGTTCCCTGTCCGGATCCACCTGCTGATACATAGATTGCAATGTCTTCTTTTGGAAGTGATGAATCATATGCATCCCATGTTCCATATGTGTCGAAGAAATCTGTCGCAATCGATGTAATAACCGGTGCTAATGTAGATGATCCGTTAAATAAGATCTGGTTACTCTCTGTTTTCTTCTCTGTGCTCTCTGTCTTCTTTGTATCCCCAGAGTCAGAAGATGCCTTTTTGTCTGATCCACATCCTACAGCCATTGATGCAACCATGGCTGCCGCAAGAAGGACAGACATCAATTTCTTTTTCATAGATATTTTTCCTCCCATTAATAAATTTTATCTATATTGAATAGTATAGACTTGAATCCAATTATTTTCAAATTGATAATGCCTATAAGCGCATCCACTTATAGGCATTATCAATATATTTATGTAAGTTTTTTCGGAATTTTGCCTTACTCTTTCAATTCTACCTTAGATTGCATCCAACGCATTCGAAATATCTGCAATCAGATCCTCTTTATCTTCCAGACCAAGACTGATACGAATCAGTTCAGCCGGTACTCCTGCCTCTTTTAACTGTTCATCCGTCATCTGTCTGTGTGTAGACGTTGCCGGATTCAGACAACAGGTTCTTGCATCTGCTACATGCGTCTCGATCGCACCAAGCTTTAATGTCTTCATAAATGTAGACGCTGCTTCTCTTCCACCTTTTAATCCGAACGATACAACACCGCATCCTCCGTTTGGAAGATATTTCTGTGCTCTTTCATAATATTTATCAGACGGAAGTCCTGAATAGTTCACATATGCTACCTTTGGATGTGCTTCCAGGAATTCTGCGACTGCCTGTCCGTTCTCTACGTGCTTCGGCATACGTACATGCAGGGATTCCAGACCAAGGTTTAAAATGAATGCATTCTGTGGTGACTGCATAGATCCGAAGTCACGCATCAGCTGAGCCGTACATTTGGTAATGAATGCACCTTCTTTGCCAAATTTCTCTGCATATGTAATTCCATGATAGCTTTCATCAGGTGTGCAAAGTCCCGGATATTTATCTGCGTGTGCCATCCAGTCAAACTTTCCGCTGTCTACGATTGCACCGCCAAGTGCAGCTCCGTGTCCGTCCATATATTTTGTAGTCGAATGAGTTACAATATCTGCTCCCCATTCAAACGGCCTGCAGTTGACCGGTGTCGGGAATGTGTTATCTACGATAAGCGGCACACCATGTGCATGTGCCACTTTGGCAAATAATTCAATATCCAGTACGGTAAGTGCCGGATTGGCAATTGTCTCACCAAACATTACTTTTGTATTTGGCTTAAATGCTTCATTTAACTCTTCTTCTGTTGCATCCGGTGACACGAATGTTACATCGATTCCCATCTTTCTCATCGTTACATCGATCAGGTTAAATGTTCCACCGTAAATGGATGAAGATGCTACAATGTGATCTCCGCACTCACAGATATTGAACAGTGCGAAGAAATTGGCTGCCTGTCCGGATGAAGTCAGCATCGCTGCCGTTCCACCTTCCATCTCTGCAATCTTTGCCGCAACCATATCATTAGTCGGATTCTGCAATCTGGAATAAAAATATCCTGACGCTTCCAGATCAAATAATTTTCCCATATCTTCACTGGTTGCATATTTGAATGTTGTTGACTGTACGATCGGAATCTGTCTTGGTTCTCCGTTTCCCGGAGTATATCCGCCCTGTACACATTTTGTTCCTATTCTGTATTCATTCATGAATTCTCCTCCTTAGTGCATGTTTTTTCACGCACTCGCTAAATCATACCTTTTTAGTATACTTTAGCACTATACCGAGGAAATTTCAAGGAAAGATAATAAGACTAATTTATCGTCTTCTCAAATCATACAATGGATTCTTGCCGAAGAACATGGGAATAAAGGAAAAACTGCCAAACGTCTTGGCATAAGCAGAAGCACTCTCTGGAGAATGTTGAAAAAATAAAAAAAGAATCACAAACGGAAGAGGATGAAGTAATACGCCCCTCGTCTAATTAACAGGGAACATATTACTTCATCCTCTTCCACCTGTGATTCTTTTTATTTCATATTCATATTATTTACTCGATCGCATCCGTCTCAATCACAAATTTCACATTACCATCCATTGCTTTATCCTTACCGCTGAATGTATTGTATTTGCAATCTTCTGATGTCAGCACATCGATTCTGTCGATTACATCACCAAGTTCATCTTCTACTGTGCTCTTTAACTTGCTTGTTCCTTCTTTGTCAAATTTCGCCATGCCTTCTGCAAGTTCTTTTGCCCCTGACTGAAGTTCGGAAGCTCCGCTTCTAAGTGCACCGCTGTTGGCTGCAAGTGTTGCAGATCCGGAAGACATCTGGCTTCCCAGTGTGTTCAGTCCGCTTGCCAGCTGATTGGTTCCACTCTTTAAAGTATTCACACCGGCTACCAGTGTCGGGCTGTTAGATCTCAGTTTGTTTGCACCTCCTACTAAGGAGTCATTATATCCACTTAACTGTGCGAATCCTTTATTCAATGCTGTGATTCCCTGGATTGCTGTCGGGAACTGAGCGGATGTTGCATTATTCAATGTTGCCAGATTGCTGTGCAGTGTTCCGATCGCACTGTTCAGTCCCTGCATACCTGCATTTAACTGATCTACACTTCCTGTCAGTGTACTTAACTGTCCTGCCTGTGCAAGAACACCTTCTGCATCTTCGATACTCTTCAACTGTTTTTTCAATTCCGGAAGAGCTTTTGACAATGCTTCCGAAGATTTCTGCAATGTGGCTGCATTTGTCATGATCGTTGCAGCACCGGCTTTTAATGAATCTACATCTATTGTCGGCATCTTTGTAGTATCAATGCCTGTTAACTCTTTGAGATTCTGTACGGAATCTGTGGAATCCTTTGCGCTCTTCAGTGCACTGATCGAATTCTGTAATTGTTTTGCTTCTTCGGAATTCTTATCTGAGATTTCTGCATACTTTGCTTCCAGTGTTTTTATAGATGCTGCAATAGAATCGGAACTGTTCTTCGCTGCTGTCTTTGCAGCCTTAATCGTCTGATTATCAGAAGCAACTACCTCATTGATATTCTTGCATGCATTCTGTAATGCTGTCTGAGCTGCATCTATATTTTTCAAGGATTCCTGCATACTCTGTAATGTCTGGCCGATTGTTGTAAGTGGTTTTTCGATACCTTCCGTAAGTGTTCCGCTTAATGTCTTCGTCTCTTCCATCAGCGTATTTCCGGTTGTTACCATAGAATTTACCTGAGACATCAGACTCTTTACTTCTTCTGTTCCAAGTGCTGCTTTCATCTGTGCAGTTCCTGCCGCCAGTGCTTTGGATGCTGCCTGAAGGTCTTCTGTCGTTGCACCCTTACCATCTGTTGCAGCTTCAAGCTGTGAGATAGCGCTTTGTACCTGCTTCAGTCCTGTACTTAACTGTGTCAGCTGTGAAGCTCCGGCTGCCAGCTGCTTCTCGCCGTCTACATAACTGCTCACACCGTCTGCAAGTGTATTCACACCACTTGTATAATCCTGTACACCTTTGACAACTTTGTTTACACCATTCACATACTCTGTGACGCTGCCATTCAGCTCTCCGTTAGAACCAAGGTATTTCTGGATGCCGGCGTTCAATGTATCAACGCCTTCTGTATAGCTGTTCACACCATCTGCAAGTGTTCCTGCTCCATCTGCAAGTGTATCGGAACCACTTACTAACTGAAGTGCCGCATCCTCCAGATCATCCAGAGCGTTCTGAAGATCATCTACATTTACGATACTGTCCATATCCACATCATCTAACAGATCAGATAATGCAACAGTATAAGTAGAAGACATTGTAAAATCTTTTACATCGGCTTCGATACTTAAGCTTTCCGGAATTGTAACTTTGTCTGTCTCTTCGCTGCTTAAGTTCAGGCTGTCTTTTAATCCCGGCATTCCGAATCCGACTACGATATTCTTATTACCATCAGAAATGATCTTGCCGTTATCAATTGTTACATTACTGAATGTCTCATTCGGAAGGATCATACCTGTCATCATGACGAATGGTGTATATACTTCTGTATCTTTTCCATCTACAGATACATTCTTCTTTTCATTATTCTTATAATTCACCGTGATCTTCAGGTGTCCGCTCTTTCCTTTTAACTCAGATGGTTTCATCTCTTTTCCATCCAGGTAATATTTTAATTTAACAGATACCGGAAGTTTCTTATCTGTCGTTCCCTGATAGTAGATATCCTCGCCATCAGTAGACCATGTCAGCTTATCTCCGTCTGCGGTATATTTTTCATCACCTTTTACGTTCTTGATATCGCTCAGTGTACTTTCATCTTCCAGATTGCCGGATACGCTTCCAGAATTCTTAAGCCAGTTAGATACGGTTACCTTATCCGTCTTACCACTTGCCTTGGCATTCACGTATACTGTTTCTTCTTTATATACATCACTGTCTGAAGTTCCACTTGCCGCGAAAGCTGGTGTCACACCCATCATCACTGACATTCCGACTGCTACAGATGCTGCAATTTTTCGTTTTATTTTTCTGTTCTTATTCATAATTCCTGCTTCCTTTCTTAATTATCATGGATTGTTAATAACAGGTTACTTTGCTTCACTTGTCTGTGCTTTTGCCTTTTTTCCAAGAAATCCAATGGATGTCTTGCAGATTAATTTGTCAAATATCATGAACATTGCCGGCAATACCAGAAGCACGACTACCATACTGATAATGGCTCCTCTTGCAAGCAATGTACAGATCGAACCGATCATTTCAACCTGAGAATAGCAGGCAACTCCGAATGTTGCAGCGAAGAAGCTAAGTCCACTGCTGATGATGGACGGCATACTCGTTTTATGTGCAATGCTGATTGCTTCCATCTTATCTTTTCCAAGGCTTCGTTCTTTCTGATATCTTGTCGTCATCAGGATTGCATAGTCAACGGTTGCTCCTAACTGGATCGCACCGATAACGATACTTGCCACGAACGGAAGGCTGACTCCCTGATAGTACGGGATTGCCATATTGATCATGATCGCAAATTCAATAACCGCTACCAGGATTACCGGCAGTGAGATTGATTTGAAAATGATCAGAATGATTACAAATATAGCTGCGATCGAGATAATATTTACATTAACCAGATCAACATCTGTAACATCCTGCAGGTCTTTCATCAGAGGTGCCTCTCCGATGACCATTCCCGACTTATCGTAGGATTTTACGATCTTATCTATCTTTTTGATCTGTGTATTTACCGGATCTGTTGCGGATTCATATTTCGTACTGACGAATGCCAGTTCATAATCCTTACTCTGCATCATCTTACGGACATCCTTTGGGATCATGGAATCCGGTACGCTAGGACCGATCAGTGAACTCATGCTGATGGTCCATTTTACACCTTTTACTTTATCGATCTTCTTGAACATCTGCTGCTTATCTTTGGCACTCATGTTCTTATCCATCATGACGATGTGCATGTTACTTGTACCAAAGTCATCTTTTACTTTTTTGATCGATACATTACTGTTCAGTGTTGCAGGAAGTGAATCTGCAATGTTGTAGTAGATCTTTGTATGATTATTACCGTAAATTGCAGGAAGTAATAATACAAGAAATGCTACGATCCATACTTTATAATGCTTTGTGATAAAAGCGGATGGACGATCCATGTTGCTTAACAGTAATTTGTGTCTTGTCTTTTCAATCGGCTTATCAAATACAAGGATCAGTGCCGGCAGGATCGTTACACAACAGATAACGCCGATCACAACACCTTTCGCCATTACAATACCAAGGTCACGTCCGAGTGCAAATGTCATAACACACAGTGCGATGAATCCGGCTACGGTAGTAACGGAACTTCCGACTACTGATTTGAATGTGTTGGCAATCGCATGCCCCATGGCTCTTTCTTTCTCGCCAGGGAATCTCTTCTTATTCTCTTCATAACTATTCAGAAGGAAGATGGAATAATCCATCGTTACACCAAGCTGCAGGACTGCTGTCAATGCCTGTGTGATATAAGAAGTTTCACCAAGTATAATATTACTTCCAAGGTTATACAGAATCGCAAGTCCGATACTTAACAGGAACAGAAACGGAACAACAAATGATCCTGATGTAATCTCCAGAACTACCAGACTCAGAAGTGCTGCAATTACTACATAGATTGGAAGTTCTTTCATTGCAATGTTCTTAATATCTGTAACGATACCTGTCATACCGCTGATGAAACACTGTTTATTCGCAATCTTACGAAGCTGTGTCAGTGCCTCCATGGAATTATCAGATGATGTCGTATCATCAAATAATACAAGCATCATCGTTGCATCTCCATTGATAAATGCTTTTCTTATATCTTTTGGAATCATCTCTGTCGGAAGACTGATATCTGCCACATCGTCATACCAGAGTACATCCTGTACATGTGGCACTTTCTCAAATTCTTTTTCCAGCTTCTGTACGTCTTTCATATCCATGTTCTCAACTGCGACCATGGAGAACGCACCCATTCCAAATTCATCTACCAGTATATCCTGCCCTTTTACCGTCTCCAGGTGATCCGGCAGGTAACTCAGCAGGTCATAATTTACTTTCGTCTTTGCTATGCCGATTACTGACGGAATAATTAATAAAACTCCAATTATCAACATCAGTATTCTGTGCTTGGCAATCCATTTGCCAACTTTGACCATTATTTCCATCTCCTCTTATTTTCTTTATGCATTTATTATTATAGCCAAAAATGACCAGTAGTCAATATTTTATTTAAATTATTTTTTTATTTCGTTGATAATCTTTATCCATATTGGCGCACACAAAAAAAGAAACAGCACATCCCGTGTTGTTTCTTTTTTGTTTTTATATCTATAAATTTGTTATTTCATGCATTGCAAGAGCAGTTTAATGTGCTGCTGCCTCTACATTTCCGGCAGCTTTTTCTTTTCGTTTGTCATGCATTGCAAATAATCCGGCTAACAGAGTTCCTGAGATGGAATGCCATGTACAGGATACCGCACAGATAATTGCAGATTCCGGTGTAGATGCAAACTGGGCAGTTGTAGTTGCAAGATTCGTTGCAAGTCCGGCATTCTGCATACCTACTTCGATAGAAATGGTTCTCTTCTTTGACGTATTCATACCAACCAGTTTTCCTGCTCCATATCCAAGCAGATATCCAAGTCCGTTGTGCAGTAATACTGCTACGAAGATCACAACACCTGACTGGAAGAACTTGGCTCCCTGTGAAGATACCACACCGCCGACAACACATGCAAGTCCGAGAACAGCAACTCCCGGCATAACTTTCTGAAGTTCCCGGAATGTTTTATTCTTTCCCAACAGATAATTTAATAAAAATCCAACACCAACCGGAAGGATAACAGTCTCAATGATTGATACGAACATCGGAAGTCCCTTGATCGTAATCTGTGTACCGCTTGCCAGTAAAGATACCATGAGTGGTGTCATAACCGGTGAGACCAGTGTGGATACTGTTGTCATTCCTACGGAAAAGGCTACATCCCCGCCGCACAGATAAGACATGATGTTGGAAGATACACCTCCCGGACAGCAGCCTACAAGAATCAGCCCAAGTGCGATTCCATCCGGCAGATTCAGTACCTTTGAAAGCGCAAATGCAAGGAATGGCATGATCAGATACTGCGCAACCGCACCAACACAAATGTCAAACGGACGCTGTGCAAGAATCCTAAAATCTTCCGTTGTAAGTGTCAGTCCCATACTGAACATGATAATACCAATGATAATAGACTGACATGTGAACTTGTTCGATACCATGTCTGTGAACAGTGCCAGATTTACCCAGCCCATCATAGACGGAAGGAAAAATGTAACCACTGCGATTGCGATTACAACAATTGACGTGTAGTCTGATAAAAATTTGCTTGCTTTTTGTAATGCTTTCATTACTCTTCTCCTCCTTTAAGCAATCACTGTCCACCAAAAAAATCCCTTTCCAGAATATACTCTGAAAAGGGACGAAATCTATCCGCGTTACCACCCTAATTCTGTAGAATCTTTCTACAGCTCTCATACACGTACTATCATACATGCTCCCTGTAACGGGGGATACCGGCGAGGTTTACTTTGATATTGCTTTCAACCCGCTTCTTAGAGAGGATATCCTTATCTGCTTATTACCTGCTTCCACCAACCGCAGGCTCTCTGTGAAATAACGATAGATACGGCATTGTTCTCATCAACGAATTTCGGTGAACTATATGTGTTTTTACAAGTCCTTATTATAAACCTGTCATTTCAAATGTCAAGTATAAATTTTCATACTTTTGCATATTTTTTCATCTCATCTTGCAAAATGCTCCTTGCCTTCCCGGATTTCTACTCTCCGATCCTTGGAAGATTCCATCTGTAATAAGCCGCAAGAAAACGTATCAGCATAACGATTAGTGATGACACCACCATCGCCGGAAGTTCTCCGTAACTTCTGTATATGATCACACATATCCATGCCCCGGCAATGGATGCACATGCATAAATATGTTTCACAAATATATACGGCGCAACTCCTGCCATCGTATCACGCAAAAGTCCTCCTCCGACTCCCGTCATTGTTCCAAGGAAGACCAGCAGAAATGTATTGTCGATATAGCCGCAGCTGATGCCTTTTGTCACTCCCATCGCCGAAAAGATTCCAAGTCCTACAGAATCCATTGCTAACATAAGTTTATCATAGACCTCACCAAAACCATCCTGCAGATATTTCCTGCGGAAATATATAATACAAAACACAAGCACCGCAGCAAGTACGGCATAGATCACATATACCGGATGCAGAAGTGCCGATGGCACCTTCCCAAGTATAACATCACGAACCATACCTCCGCCAACTGCCGTTGACACACCAAGCACGATCACTCCGAATATATCCATGCTGCACTCAATTCCAACCATTGCCCCCGATGCTGAGAACGCTACTGTTCCGATCAACTCGATTGCAAATATAATCCACTCCTGAATATCCATCTTGTTTTCCCCATCTTGTCTTTTATTTTTTGTAAATTTACTGTCTTGTTCATGCTCTGTCATTCTATTTCCGAAGGTCTTCCAGCATCTCTCTGACCGTCTTCCCATACACCGGATGACGTTTATAAGGTGCAATCTCATGCAAAGGCTCCAGTACAAACGCTCTCTTATGCATCTCCACATGTGGAATGCATAAAGCATCCGTCTCTGCAACCAGATCGTCATAGAATATAATATCCAAATCCAGTGTTCTCGGTCCCCAATGTATGATTCGTTCTCTTCCTGCCTCTTTTTCAATTCGGTTCAGTTCTTTTAATAACTCTTCCGGATATAATAATGTCGAAAGCTTCAGACAACCGTTTAAGAAATCCGGCTGATCCGTCACTCCGTACGGAGGTGTCGTGATAAATGTCGATACCTTCTCCACCTTTGTATTCTTTATCTCATCCAGCGCCTGTACCGCGGCTTCCAAAATGCTTCTGCTATCCCCCATATTCGATCCGAGCGCAATATATGCCGTATGCCATTCACGCTCAATCTCTACACTGACCGTCTTAAGCGGCAGTCCGACCGGTGCCCACGGTTTCTTGATCTCAATCTGCACCTTCTGCAGACCTGCTATACGCACCAGCATCTCCTCTGCCAGTCCTTCCGCAACCTTCTCCAGAAGCTTAAACGTATGACTTTTCAAATACTCTGTGATAAATGCACTTGCTTCTCCATAATGGATAGATGCAGTCAGCTCATCTGTCAGTCCTGCCCGTCTGGTATCCGTATACATAACCGCAGACACCACAAATTTCTGCCCCAGTACATTTTCCTCCGGAAACACACCATGATTGGCAAATACTTCCAGATCTTCTATCTTTATCTTGTCCGGTTTCATCTCATTCCTCACTCTTTCTATACTTCGTGTCCCCGCATGATTGCTTTCGTCATCTGAATGGCTCTCTTATTTTTCTCTACATCATGGACGCGTACGAATGCACATCCCTTCTGTACCCCATATACGGTCGTAACCATCGTACCTTCTTCCCGCTGCGTCACCGGAAGATCCAGCGTCAGTCCGATTACGGATTTTCGTGATGTTCCGAGCAATACCGGATATCCAAGTTCATTTAATATCTCCATCTTATCGATAATCTCCAGGTTCATCTCATAAGTCTTTCCAAATCCGACACCAGGGTCAAGGATGATCTTGTCATCCTCAATGCCTGCTGCTTTTGCAAGTCTTACACATTCTTTCATATCATCCATGAAATCTTTCAGAAAGTCCTGATATTCCGCCTTTTCCCGATTATGCATCAGACAGCATGCAGCCTGATACTTTGCGATCACACTTGCCATCTTCTTGTCATATTTTAATCCCCAGATGTCATTGACAAGATCTGCACCTGCCTGAAGTGCAGCCTCTGCGACATGGCTTTTGTAGGTATCGATCGACACCGGTACATCAAATTCTTTCTTAAGCACTTCAATAATTGGCGTCACTCTTGCAATCTCTTCTTCATCCGTGATCTGGATATGTCCCGGACGCGTAGATTCCCCGCCTACGTCAATGATATCTACACCTTCTTCAACCATCTGGTGTGCATGTGCAATTGCCGCATCCATTCCGTTAAACTTTCCTCCATCGGAAAAGGAATCCGGCGTCACATTCAGGATTCCCATAATGTATGTATGATTTGCTGTATCAAAATTCTTTCCACCTATGATCATATTATTATCTCCATATTTTTCTCTTCTTCATTCCAGTTACACTTCTTCTCTGCCATGCAGGAAAGACACATTCTGGAACGTTTATCACTTTCATAGAACAGTTCCTCTATCGGCTTCATATGCTCATGCCGTCTGCGGTGTCCCCTGACTGCCAGACAGATCAGTTCTTTTTCTTCATCCGTAAATGTAAAACCTGTCGGAAGAGAATCCAATATCCGCCTTGCTATTCTCTCTCCTGCGATCTCATGCGGAATCTGCTGTCTGTACTGAAAAGATTTGCCAATATCATGCAGCACCGCCGCTACGTAGATCAATTCCTTATCGAATCCAAGTCCTTCTTCCAGATTCTTAATGTAAGCAATTCTTGCCACATCCAGAAGATGGTTCATCTGATGACAACAGAATACCCTATCCGTCTCACATTCACAGATACGCTTATAGTATGTCTGATACACTTCATGATTCACCACCGCATTCAGACGGGGCATCCCTTTTTGTCTTTCTGTTACTCTTTTCATCTACATCTGTATCTCTTTCTTTTTATCGTCCAAGCATCCGGAAAAATCTCTCTTCCAGTACCGGATCTGTCTCAAATACACCGCGTCTTGCAATTGTCACAGTCTGGCTTCCCGGCTTCTTGATCCCACGCATTGTCATACACATATGCTCTGCTTCGATCATAACGATAGCCCCTTTCGGCTGCATATACTCCATCAAAGCATCAGCAATCTGTCCGGTAAGCTGTTCCTGAAGCTGCAGTCTTCTTGCGAATACCTCCACGGTACGGGCAAGTTTGCTTAATCCTACAACTTTCCCATCCGGAATATAAGCAATATGTGCTTTCCCATAAAATGGCAGGAGGTGATGCTCACATGTCGAATAGAATGTAATATCTTTCTCTATTACCATCTCATGACTGTCAATGGTAAATGTCTTAGAAAGATGTTTTCCTGCATCCTCATCCATACCTCCATATATCTCTTCATACATTCTTGCGATCCGGTCCGGTGTATCAATCAGTCCTTCCCGGTTCACATCTTCTCCCATTCCTTCCAGAAGCAGCCGCACTGCCTGTTCTATCTTCTCATGATCTATCATATTCTTTCCTTTCTCTGCGGATTCTGTACACATCCTTCCATACACCGGATTACTTCACTTAGATATGACAATGAACCACATGCGATCACCGCGCGTTTCCCACTGTCTTCTGCTGCATAAGTGTACGCTTTTGCAACAGCATCTCCAATACTCTTTTCTGCATACACGCTCATCTGTTCTGCCATACAGTCTCTTACACATTCTGCAAGCTTCTCTGCCGGCAGTGTACGTTCCTTATTCGGCAGATCTACCGTATACACCCGCTTTGCTGACGGACACAGAATCTGTACGATCTTCTCATATTCTTTATCTTTAAATACACCCATGATCAGGATAAGTTCCTCTCCCGTAAAATACCGTTCAATGGATGTCTTAAGCTTCTTCGCAGCATCTTCATTATGCGCACCATCTACGATCACAACCGGATCTTCAGACAGACAAGTAAAACGTCCCGCCCATCTTGTTGCATCAAGACCGTCCCTCACTGCTCCTTCCTCAATCTGATATCCCAGCTTCCTGAGGCTTTCAATTACTTCCAGTGCCACAGAAAGATTTTCTCTCTGGCACTCTCCTGCAATGTGGTTCTGCATATGCGCATATTTTTTATATGAAAATGTAAGTCCTTTATAATCTTCTTTTTCGATACTCATCTGTTCCGGCTCTGCTTCTGTGTATATACAGTTCAGACTCTCTGCTTTCTTTCGCAGGATCAGTCTGACATTCTCCTGCTGTCTTGCTGACACTACCGTACATCCCGGTTTGATGATCCCGGATTTCGTCTGTGCAATCTCTTCCAGGGTATCTCCGATCACCCCCAGATGATCAACACTGATCGTTGCAAATACTGCGCAAACTGTATTCTTAATTACATTCGTCGCATCTGTCTCTCCGCCGAGACCGGTTTCCAATACAACCAGATCACATTTTTGTTTCTTAAAATACAAAAAAGCCATCGCCGTCTCTACTTCAAACACTGTCGGAACAGGTTCTCCTTTACATACAAGCCGGTCAATTGCTTCTTTTATCTCTTCCATAATCTCTGCAAATTCTGATTCAGAGATCCATTTCCCATCTATCTGTATCTTCTCCAGATAAGAAATGACTGTCGGTGAAACATATCGCCCGGTTTTGTATCCTGCCTTACTTAATATCATTGAAGTGTATGCAAGCACAGATCCTTTTCCATTCGTTCCTGCAATATGTATGAACTTCAGATCATCCTGGGGATTCCCAAGTTCACGCAACAGACCTCGAATCGTATCTAAGCCAAGTACACTTCCGTATTTCGACATCTCGTCCAAATATACCCTTGCTTCTTTATAGGTCACGTCTTTATTTTCCTTTCATCAAAAAAATAGTGCTGTCAAACAGATATTTCTGCCTAACAGCACTATCATACCACTATTGAATCACACTAACAAGTGATTGCTTCTTTAATTTATTAGATATTCAACAGATCACTGAACACCTTCAGTGCACCCTCTGTCTCGTGTGCAAGTACACGTTTTGCAAGTACTTTACCAAGCTGTACACCTTCCTGGTCAAAGCTGTTCACATTCCATACAAATCCCTGGAACATAACTTTATTCTCAAAATGTGCAAGAAGTGCACCGAGAGATCCCGGATTTACCTGCTCTCCGATAATGATGCTTGATGGACGTCCGCCTTCGAAATTCTTATTACGGTTCTCATCGGATTTACCACATGCAAATGCAACGATCTGGGCAGCTACATTTGCACAAAGTTTCTGCTGGCTTGTGCTGTCCTGGATCACAACATCTGTTTCCATCTGGCTGTTCTTGTATCCAACGAACTGTAACGGCACAATATCGGTTCCCTGATGCAGTAACTGATAGAAAGAATGCTGTCCGTTTGTTCCCGGTTCTCCGAAGATGACCGGACCTGTAGGGTAAGCTACCGGCTCACCGAAACGGTTGACAGATTTACCGTTAGATTCCATATCCAACTGCTGTAAATGTGCAGGGAAACGACTCAGTGCCTGGGAATATGGAAGTACGGCCGTACTTGGATATCCCAATACATTTCTCTCATATACACCGATCAGTGCATCCAGCATTGCAGGGTTCTTGAATACATCTTTGTTCTTAGAAAGTGCATCTTCTGCTGCAGCACCATCCAGGAACTGTGCAAATACTTCCGGTCCGAATGCCAGAGATAATACAGCGCCTCCAACTGCAGATGTAGAAGAATAACGTCCTCCGATATAGTCATCCATGAAGAATGCTGCAAGATAATCGTCACTCTTAGCCAGCGGAGATGTCTCACTTGTAACAGCGATCATGTGCTTAGAAGCATCCAGTCCCGCATTCTTCAGTGCATCTTTTACAAATGATTCATTGGTTAATGTCTCAAGTGTTGTTCCTGATTTTGATACCAGTACGAAGATAGAATGTGCAACATCGATAGAATTAAGTACAGCTGCCGCATCATCAGGGTCTACGTTACTGATGAATTTGGCTTCCATCTTGAATGTGTCATTCTTCTTAGCCCAGTTCTCAAGTGCAAGATACATTGCACGAGGTCCGAGGTCGCTTCCACCGATACCGATCTGTACAACCGTTGTAAATTTCTCACCGGCTCCGTTTGTGATCTCTCCTGCATGTACTTTATTTGCAAAATCTGCGATCTTAGCCTGCTGTTCTGTATAGAATGTACGCTTGTCCACTCCGTCAGCCTCTACAGCTTCTCCAAGCTGACCACGTGTCATGTGATGAAGTACCAGACGTTTCTCTCCTGTATTGATCACTTCTCCGTTATAGAGTGCTTCGAATTTTTCTGTCAGCTGAGCTTCATCTGCTAATTTAGCTAGTGCTGCCAGCACTTTATCGTCAACCTGCTTTGCAGCATAGTTATAAGTAAGTCCCTCTGCCATCGGAACGCTGTAATTCTTTACTCTTTCGGCTCCGTTTTCTCCTGCCATTGCTTTTACAAGATCTACACGTTCTACGTTCTCAAGTTCTTTGAATGATGTAAGGGTATCTAAGTTGTTCCAGGTAATCATAATATTAGATTCCTCCTTAAAAAAAATAAATATGTTGCTGGTCTGTGATCCAAACCGCATTCTATATAAATATTAGCATATTTTAACGATAATAACAATTCCTATGGCGCTCTTTCATTATTTGTTATTCCTGCTTCCGTAATCATAGCCATATTTTCCATATGTATGATCCGTATCATTTTCACAGACTATACTTATGTTAAATCTTGGTAAAGCTTCTTAATAAATACACAACAAAAAAACAACCAACATACCGTTGATTGCTTCTTATCTTTCATATACCTTCAAAACTGCATACAAGAAATATTTTCTTTCATCCTACCTATCACCTTGCTTGGTCATGCCCTCGACCGATTAGTATC
>SKER01000209.1_pt1 | contig 76242 bp, 62 predicted proteins | sample 4826961 | NCBI WGS metagenome assembly SKER01 (sample SAMN11008804, study PRJNA524170) | human gut metagenome | biome: Human fecal sample; material: Feces; isolation source: fecal sample from pouch patient p47 | host: Homo sapiens | place: Israel: Tel-Aviv | collected 2016-11-16
CTCCCCATCCCCATTTTCGGGTCGGGATCTCGGTCCCCCTTTGATCGACGATTGGCGAACGTAATGCTCAACAATCTTTCCGACAATCAGAAACGCACCTTGGCGCTTGCCGCGATGGCGCTGTTGGCCCTGGCGTGCCTGTGCGGCACGCTGGCTTTTACCGTTGATATGGTTCCGGCGAACAACGTCCTATCGTTTGGCAGCGTGAAGGTACGAGTCTGCGAATACACCCTAAACGAGCAAGGCGAAGAGATTCCGTTTGAGGCCAACGAGCACGGGGACTATCCCGACACCAAGGCCACGGGCTCTGACATTAGCCGCATCGTGCGCGTGGAGAATGCCGGCGCACAGCCCGAGTATGTTCGCGCACGTCTGCGCATGACGTCGGTGGCGTCTGACGGCTCGACCGCGGATGCCTCGGACAACGTCGCCTTTAACGTGAGCGCGGGCGATGGCTCCCCGTGGGTCGATGGTGGCGATGGGTGGTTTTACTATCGCGGCCTTGCCGGACGCGGGGGTGTGCTCGATCCCGGCGTCATGACGGAGAGCCTTATGGACTCGCTGCGATTTGTGGGCGACTACCACGATGCCGCGCGCGGCGGCTCATTCAAACTCGATATCGACGTTCAGGCCGTGCAGGCCAAAAACCAGCAGACAAACGATTCTGTCCTCGACGTGCTCGACGTCGTGGGCTGGCCGGAGGCGAACTAGCCCATGAAGAGTAAGAACATGAACCGAGGCGTGCTTAGCAGGCTGATTGCCGTTGCGGCAATCGCCCTTTGCTGCGTTGTAGCGCTGCCGGCGGCAGCGTATGCCGAGGATGTGCCCGAGGACAAGACCGAATTCCATATCACAAACAGGAACGACTTCCTGGCGTGTGTCGCGCTGTCGCGACAGCGCGACACGTCGCAGTGGCGCGTCTATCTCGATAACGATATCGTTCTTAACGATGATGATATGAAAGCCATTGTTGAGGATACGGTCAAGCACCTCTCCTTTGGCAACAAGGAACATCCATTTAAGGGCGTCTTTGACGGTCAAAACCATACCGTGAAGGGCCTGAACTACGAGAATAAGGTCTTGGACCCAGAGCGCGACACGGGCTTCTTTGCCGAGACCGACGGCGCCACCATCAAGAACTTCCTTGTCGAGGACGCCAACATCTGGGCGGACTTCCGCGGCGGCATTATCGTGGGCAGGGCGATCAACACCCACTTCGAAAACGTTATGGTCATGGAGAGCACCTTGCACGTTACGTGCGCCAACAACATGCTCAACGTTATTACCAATGCGGGTTTTGAGGGGGGCCTGATTGCCGGCGAGCTCGACGGTTGCACCCTCTACAACTGCGAGGTCCGTGGTGGCCGCGCCGTTAACAACACGACTTCGGGCGTACAGGCAATCGGTGGCGAGGGCCTGTATATGGCGGCGTTTGCCGGCTACGTTAAGAACTCAACCATCGAGTATTGCCGCGTGACGCCTACGCGCAACAAGGATGGCTCGATTGCCGAGAAGGGCATGACCGACGTTACCAATAAATACGATGTGGCCATTGGCGCCCTGGGCGGCAACAACGTGTACGCCTCGGGTTTTGTGGGCTGCATGGCAGAAGGCGCTAAAGTCATTGACTGCTTTTCAACGGCGAAATGCTATAGCTATGCTGCTTCTTACGTGGGCGTTGTCTCCGTAACGCGCGCTTGGACGGGCGGTCTTGCAGGCCGCATCTTGTCTAAAAGCGGTAATGAAATCACTCGCAGCCATTTCGCCGGCGATTTGAGCTCGCGCCAGTACAACCCCATCGCCGTGATTCCCATCATCCAAAACGATGTGAACCTGGGCGGTATTGCTGCGCGCGCCAACAAGGGCGACGCCACGGTCGCCGAGTGCTACTTTAAGCCGAGCGTGAGCCTAAGCGGCAGCAGCCAGGGTACTGCGGCTAAGAAAAAGATACCTTCGTTTGGCGGCGACGGCACCACCAAGGGCGACAGCTACGGTCCGTGGGATGACGAGCGCTACACCACGCGTGAGCTGTGGGAAGAGCACGACTACGATTTCTGTGCCGGTACCATGCGCTCGACTGATAACGACAATGCCCTGGGTGGCCAGCACACCAATGAGTGGGCGATGGACTACAAGCTGAATATCCCCGTGCACGGCCAGAGCGTTAAGGCGACGATTGATTTTCCCGGCGCGGGCACCGCGACAATCGAGGCGACCAAACTTGGTACTGATCAGGCGACCACGGATCCGTATACCTTTGCGGTGAGCGCTGTGCTGGCCGGAACGGCACAGGGCTTAGCTCAGGGCGATACGTCGGTAACGTTCAGGCAGGAAACCTCCGCAAAGCCCGCGGGGCTGAGCGAGGCGAACGGCGGCTACCGCTTTATGGGCTGGTTCCGCGAGCCCGGGGTTAAAGTGAACCGCATCGATCATGACAATAGCTGGTTTGACGGCAAGACCGATGGTGCTGCGGTAAAGGCTGGCAAACAGGTCGAGGAAAACGTAAACCATGATAGGGAGTCGACCTACACCGCGAACAATGCTACTGGCATCGACAAGAAATATGGCTTTGAGGGCAATGACCTTTTCACTGCTGCATACGAGGCACAGGTGCTGTTCTATAACGTCAAGGGTGAGACGCTTGACTGGAAAACCGGTGATGCGCACGACAAGTCCACTGATTGGTATCGCTACGGCGTGGGTTTGACGCCCGCGGCTCCCGCAGACCGCGGGGGGCTTTCCGCTAGCGCGACGTTTGTCGGTTGGACCACGCAGCGTAGCAGCGAGGAGGGGATGAATGGTGGCTATGCTGCCATCACTTCAGATGCGCTTGCCGACCTTAAAAACAAAGGATCATTTTATCCTGCTGGCAGCGTGATCACCGTGGTCGGTCCCACCGATTTCTATCCCGTGTACAGCGACTATGTTTCGAACATCATGACGGTGTTCGAAGGCAATGAGCAGGATGAACTCGGTGATGTGACCCAGCGCGTTGGCGTGGGTAATACTCATGTGGGCGTGCAGCCGGGCGAGAATGGAACGAGCTCCTATACCGTGCAGGTACGAGATAAGGACAATAAGCCTCTGTCCGAGGACGGCAAGCTGCCCGATGGCTATCGCTTCTTGGGTTGGTATGAAAACAAGGGGACCGAAGATGCCCCGCTAGAGGTGCGCGTAAGCCGCGACCCCAGCTATACACTCCCTGCCGATGTCGATCTAACCGTGCGACACACCTACATCGCCCGCTTTGAGTACCGGGTGGATTATTACGTTCGGGCTTATACCAACCATGAGTTTACGGACAGCAAGCTACTTTGTTCCGTTTGGAATCGCTATCGAACGCCCTTTGAGGAAAACGTCGGTAGCACCTTCGTGCGTGAAAACGTCGTCCACTGGGGTCCGGAGCATGTTGACCACGGTATAAAGGATAGGTATGACGAAACGTGTGGCACGCGCTTCACGGCGAATACCCTTGTCGTGAGTCCCCTTAATGCGTACTCGCACAACGTTAAAAACGATACGGGAGCCGATACTCTGAAAAACCTCTATGCCGATACCGATTTTCCAGGCGCTGCAACGCTAAGCGATACTTGGACTTCGGCTTCGCTGAACGTAACGGTCAAACCGGTGAATGATCGCTATCGCCTGAATTTCTGGACGCTTGAGCGCGATGGTGAATATTGGACATATGTGAAAAATCCCATCGAGAGCATGGTGCGTACAGATAAGAAGTACTACGTTCGCGCGATGATTACCACGGACGTTAATTTCTACAACAAGGGCGATAAGGTCGTGAGGACTGCCACGCGGCGCTATGAGAGTAACTTGCTGCAGGCCAAGGTGAACGGGGTTGATCCGACGTTCACGTATTACTACCCGCATGTTAATACGTCGGTTAAAGTGGCAGAAAAGCCAGAAGATGGTGAGAAGGGATCGTATGAGAGTCCCCTGACCCTCGAAGCTTCCCCGACCGATGCGGAGATGGCGGTGCCGGGCTATAAGTTCTTGGGCTGGATCTCTACAGCTGAGGTCGAGAAGGGCTCTCCCGTCTGGAACTATATCTACGATGTCGCCAACGACCCCTATGTGACGAGCGATCCGGAAAAGGCGGCGCCATACTTGGCGACGGATGACTCCAAGGTCACCCAGTGGCAGGATGCCTATCCCGTCTACGCAAAGTACGACGTCAGCTACACCACCAACCTGCATCGCGCAGGTTTTGAGGGCACTTCTGAAGTCAATGTGCCCAAGTACGACATCGTTCCCGTTATCAATGCGGGCACCGAACCTGCTACGGCAACGGTGACTCCTGATATCGCAACGACGGTATACGAGTCCGGCGGCGAGCTATACAAGCTGAATAAGGTCGAAATCGAACTTCCGAATGGCGAGGTTAAGGAGCTCGAACCTAACGGCGGTAACTCGTATTCCTATCCGGTGGAGCCCGGTGGGACCTATACATTCGTGGCGTACTATTCGCCGTTGGCGGTCGTGTACCATCTCAATGCCAAGGATGTGGACGGTAAGGTAGCTCAGCAGGGCGATTCTCTCGGCAGCCTTAAGGACGGCATCCCGCTGCCAACGTATAACATTGGCGACATCGATGCCGCAACGAATGCATACAACGTGTTCGCGGGCTGGACGGAAACCAAACCGGCAGTTGGCAGCGGCTATGTCGTTTGGTCGGACGGCCTTCCCATGGTGAATAAAAACACCGTGGTCAAGGCACCTATGGAACTATATCCGGTTTATCGCCCCAGTGCAGTCAAGGTCCAATCGAATATCGATGGCAATCTGGAAAACCCCGGTTCCGTGCGCTCCCTTTCGCGCACCGACTCTGGCGATCAGATTTCGCTGGAGGTAAAAGCTGCAACCGAGGTTGTGGGCATTGACGGCACCAAGTACGACTTTGTCGGCTGGTCGCGCGACTATGAACCCGATGGCAAATACACCCTGATGACCGATGACGAGAAGTATCCCCTCGAGGGCAGCGAGCCCTTTGAGAGCGTGACCTACACTGCTGTGTACAAGAAGACGCCGTATAAGGTGCGCTATCACGGTGTCGACGGGTCGGTCATCTTTACGGCGACGGTCGACTCGGACGACGAGCGAGCGACGGGTGCTGGCTTCGTCCACAACGTCGATGTTCCCAAGATGGATGAGAGCGGCAACCCGGTCTATGACAAAAACGGCAATCCCGAGATGGAGAAAAAGTCCGTGGCATACGACCCGGACGCCCACTCCAAGATCGTCGCGCTGCTCGATGAAAAGATGGCTACTAGCGGTGACGTACGTGAGCTCTTCCTGGAGTGGCGATATGTGCCTGCCGTTGGCGCTCCGAAGTCTTGGAATGAGTTTAAGGGCGAGCCGGTCAAGGGAGACATGGACCTGTATCCCGTGACGTATCGAGTGGCCGCCAACGATACGTCTGATACCGAGAACCCCGTAACAATGACCGCGCAGCTTGAGTGGCTGCTCGATCCCACCGCTGACAACACAGTCGACAACAACGCCGACGAGGCGCCGTTTAAGGCCTGCTTCGCCAAGCCGTTTATGGGGGCGCAGCTGACTGTTACGGTTAAGCAGGCGAGCTACGGCCCTGGTACATCCATGACGGAGGAGCCCGTAAACGACAAATATGTCTCGCTTTATAGCTTGGGCTCGGGTAACGGTTCGTTTGACTTGGCCAACCGCCTGGAGTCCAAGAAGACGGGCGAAGGGGAGCAGGGTCCCGGCAATGCCGTGTTCAACTTCGCCAAGACCCATGCGCTGACGCTCGTCAAAAAGACCACCGATGCTAGTGCCATGGGACAGACGTTTCGCTTTAAGGTGACGAAGACGGCGGAGGGAGCCTCTCCCGAGACGCGCATGGTCGAGGTGAAAGTCGATAAAACCCAGCAGGAAAACGGTGAAACCTGGTATGTCGGCAGCGTGCAGCTTGCCGCTCCGGCGGGTGACTATACCGTCGTGGAAGACACGGCTTGGGCATGGCGCTACCAGGGTGAGCTGAGCACGCCGGGTAAGGTGCCCGGTAAATCTGCCGAACTAGTCATCTCGTCCGCTTCGAGTGCGGGCGACACCGTGGTGACGTGCGTCAACACGCGTGCGAAGGACAAATGGGTCGATGGTGGCTCGCGTGCCAAGAATGTTTGGGAAAACGGCACGCTGAGGAGGGAGGACTAGGATGACTAAGCGCAAGCGGATCGTCGCCCTCCTTGTCGGCGTTCTCCTTTTGGCCGGCGCTGCCGGCACCTTTGCGTGGCTTTCGGTTACGGGCGTGCTGGTCAACGAGTTTGGCTTTGGCTCGGTGTCGCCTTCGGTGAACGAGAAGCTCGACAATAATGTAAAGAGCGACGTTGCGGTTAAAAATAGCGGCTCAGCACCGGCGTACCTGCGTGTTGCGGTGGATATCTACTGGCAGGACCAGGATGGCGCACGCTTGTGGGATGAGCCGGTTGCTGGCAAAGATTACGTCATTGAGTGGGACAAGGTGTCCAACGCCTCCACTACAAACAGCGCCAGGTCTTGGGTTGTCGCTTCCGATGGGTTCTACTACTGGACGTCCCCCGTTGCGCCGATGGGCGAAACCGGCGTGCTCATCGGGAGCGTGGACGAGAAGAAGACGGATGGCAAGAACCTGGTCGTTGACATTTCGACCCAGGCAATTCAATCAACGCCCGACGATGCGGTTAAAGAGGCATGGGGTTGCAAGGTCAATGATGGCGTGCTGGTGCCGCCGCATGGAGGTGCGTAAGTATGGCGTTCCCAATTCGCAAGGGCGTTGCGCGCTCCTTGCGTTGCGTGGTCGCGGCCATTTTCTGCGTGGTCGCGCTTGCCACTCCTGCCCGTGCGTTCGCCGATACTCCCGCGATTGCGTATGACGGAAATGCGCGCCAGCTGACGGTCTCGGGGGCGACGGGCTCCTCGGGGGAGCCCGATTTGTTTCCAGCCTTTAAAGATTTAATGCCCGGCGATGTGCGCGAGCAGCAGATCGAGGTTCGTGCCACGGGCGTAAAGTCCCAGTTACGCGTGTTTGTGCGGGCCGTTGTCGATCACGAGACGGCACACTTGCTGTCGCCCATTACCTTAACGGCGTCGGCGGGCGATGCGTCTGCAGGTTGGCTCCAGACGGGAACTCCGGGCAGTGTGTTCGCACATCCCACGCAAGTCGCAACGTTTACGAACGATGGTAGCACGGTGCTCAACTTGCAACTAAGTGTCCCGACGTCGGTCGGCAACGAGCTTGCCGACGCAGGCAAGACCATTCGCTGGGAGATTACCGCCGAGGATGATGGCGAGAAGATTCCCGTACGCTCAGCTGGCAGTAAGAGCCCCGGCCTGTTTGGCCTGGCGGCAACCGGCGACAGCACGCTCACATTGCTCTTGGTGTTGCTGACGCTTGCGATCATCGCTTTTATGGCCGCGCTGCTTTTGTCCCGGAGGGATAAGCGCTAGGTCCATCTTCTAAACGCAACGCCCTCCCGGGCGGCGGGCACGAAGTTCCCTGCTCTACAGTCCTGCGCAAGACGGAAGCCACATTAAGTGGCCTCCTTTGCGTGCGGAACTCGCGATGAACTTCGTGCCCGCCGCCCGGGAGGGCGCCCCTTTATTGATGGAAGGCCTAATAAGCTGATGATTCCATGCCCAGATGTGCCCAGAGCGGGACGGGCTTTCCGGGTGGATGGGGGTTCGGAAAGTGCGTCCCGGAATTTGCCTTTGGAACGGGATGTGGTTTCCGGTTGAGAGGTTTGGCGGAAAGTGCGACCCGGAATTTGTGCTTGGAATGGGATGCGGTTTCCCGACGGGGCTGCAAGCGGAAGCTGCATCCCACTCCAGACGTGGATTCTGGGACACGCTTTCCGGATACAAAGAAGGCCACATGACGTGGCCTTCAACTTATATATGTTCAGCAGATTCCCCCATGACAAGCCGTGCTTCAACACCGAGGCGTCTGCCCGGACGGCGCGGAATGTAAGGTTCATCGCGAGTTCCGCACGAGCCGGAGAGCACTTAATGTGCTCTCCGTGCGAGCAGGACTGCCCGAGCAGGGAATCTTACATTCCGCGCCGTCCGGGCAGACGAACCGGGATACAGGCCCGCTACTTGATCTTGGTCGTACCCGGCGCCAGGTTGGGGTCGGTCTCGTTGGCCTCGGTCTGGAAGTGCTCGGTGTACACGTTCTTGCCGTCGCGGAACATCTCGTAGTATTGCATCTTGGCGTAATCCTCGCGTGCCTTGGTGGCGGCTGCTGCGGCGGCGTCGTCACCGGTGACGTTGGAGGAGAGCGCCCAGCGCAGGCTGGAGTCCTCGTAGCCCACCGAGTTGATGGCGGGCAGCGACTCGCGCAGCGTCATGTGCGCTTTCTGGTAGTCAGTCAGCGGGGCGCCAATCAGCTGCATGAGCTGCGTGGACAGGTAGTTGGTGGACAGGTCGTCGACCTCACTCGTCTGGTCGCAGCCGGCAACGTCGTAGTTGGCCCAGATGATGTAGTCGGTCTGCCACAGACGTTCCTGGTGCGTGGCGTCGTCTTCGCCGGTAAACCACTTATCGTTGAACTTGGACGGGAAGAACGGCTGGTGGTCGCCCCAGAACACCACGACCACCTTGCGGTCGAGTTTGTTCAGGGCGTTGAGGAAGTAACGCAGCGCCTGGTCGGACTGCTCAATGCACGAGACGTACTCGTCGACATCGGAGAGCGTGCCGTCCTCGATGGTCTTGGCGTCCAGGTCGGTCGTGTCGATGTTCAGGTGCATCTGCTTGTCGACCGGCAGCAGACCCGTATCGTAGCCCGAGTGGTTCTGCATGGTCACGTCGAAGATAAACTGCGGATCGGTGTTCTGGTCGAGCAGCTCAAGAATCTTGTCGTAGGTAGCCTGGTCGGTCACCATGCCGCGCAGGGTGTCGGCTCCCTGGAAGTCGTTGATGGACAGGAACTGGTCAAAGCCAAAGTCCTTGTAGACGTTATCGCGGTTCCAGTTGGTTGCGTGGTTGGGGTGCATGGCCGTGGTGGAATATCCGAGCGACTTGAACTGCTCTGCCAGATTCCCGGTCGTTTCCATGTTGTAGATGGTGTAGGGGTACACGCCCGAGCCCAGGTTTGCCATGGAGTTGCCGGTCATAAACTCAAACTCGGTATTGGCGGTGCCGCCGCCGTAGGCGCTCACGTAGAGCTTGCCGCGGCTGAGGCAGTTGGACAGGCTCTTAAAATACTGCGGGCCCTCGTAGCCGGCGCGCATGTTCTGGTAGATCGACAGATCCGAGAACGTCTCGTTCATGATGGCGATGACCGTGGGCTTCTCGCTGTCGAATTGGTCCTTTGCGGCGGCGCGCTCGTCGCTCTTGGCCGCGTCGGACTTGTCGTAGGCCTTGGCGTACTTTTTGAGCGTGGCCTTGGCATCGTCGACGGAGTAATCGGCGGGCTTGGGCGGCTTGATGGACTGCGCTGCGCTAATGAAAGCGGGCATGTAGCCCTCGCGCCAGTAGCTCTCGAGCGGGCGCCAGGTGTAGACGGTGATGCCGAGGGTGTTGTAGTAGTCGATAAGCGTGACGTGCGCGGTCACGCCGCCCAGGCACAGCACGGCGACGAGCAGGTTGGTGAGCAGCATGCGCTTGGCATTGACGGCGCCCTTCTGGCGATGCGGCGCCACGATGCCAGCGTACTCGCACAGCAGCATCGAGATGGCGGTAAAGCCCATGGACAGCACGCAGAACAGCGAGATCGAGAAGGTGTAGCCGTTGCCGGCGACCGCGGCGGCGGTGGAAATGGCCGAAAGGTCGCCCGGCTGGATGGGCATGGATTTAAACGTAATGACGAAGAACTCGGCAATGCCCAGGACAAAGAGGGCAAAGGCCAGGACCGCGGGAGCTGCACCGTGGCGCTGGAACAGGAAGAACAGGCCGCTCATGAGCGCGGTGATGATGGCCCACTCAAGCAGGATGCACAGGGGGTAGACCCAGGTAAAGTCGTGGTTGGACGAGACCTCCATGCCCAGCAGCGCAAAGACGCCGGCGAGCAGCAGGCACAGGACGGCGGCGACGAGCGGTTTACCCACAAAGGCTCCGCGCAGGTGGGCGAGCTTGCCGGTGGGGGCGGGGGCGTCGGGCCCGGCGAACGCAAAGACGCGCGGGGCGATGCGGTCGCGGGCGATGCTGGCCCAAGCGCAGCCGGTGAGGATGGCGTTGGTCAGGATGAGCATCACGAAGGCGAGCGGCTCGTTCTGCGCGACGAGGCCAATAGCGCCCCAGACGGTCAAAAAGAGCTGGAACAGGCCAAAGGCGACGCTCCAGGCGAAGGCGCCCTTGGCAACGGTGCCCGACTGAGCGCGAATGGCCTTGGCCTCGCGCAAAACAAGGTAGACGGTCGCCGCAAGACCGACGAGCGAGATGGCGGCAGCGAACATGCTGAGACTCCTCACAAACTTAAAACCTACGAAAGCGGGGGTTTACCCGATTGTTACCTAAATATGCGCTGCATTTGCGGGCTGCGCACAACAACCAGCCATATTAACGCGCATGTGCGGCGGTGTGGCGCAATGTAGTGGCGGCCTGCGCGATAATGGACGGGAATTACACGGAAACGTAAAGGCTTCTTAAAGAATTGGCGAGGATAGAGCTATGGGCGAGCGGGTTTGTATGACGGGTGCCGAGTGCTGCGACGGAGCTGCGGGCATGGATGCGAACGGTTATCCGGTCGAGACTACGGGCAATGCGGTGCTGGACATCTTGGAGCATCGCTCGTCTACGCGCGCCTTCGCGCGTGATGACGACGACCGTCCCGTGGCGGTGACCGACGAGCAGCGGGCGGCGATTCTGCATGCGGCGAGTCGCGCGCCGTCGGCGGGCGCCATGATGATGTATTCCATCGTGAGCATCCGCGAGCAGGCTACGCTGGACCGCCTGGCCGACCTGTGCGACCACCAGCCCATGATCGCCAAGGCGCCTTGGGCACTGATATTTGTGGTCGATTATGCCAAGTGGATCGATCTGTTTGAGCACGTGGGCTGCTTTGAGCCCGAGTTTGTCGAGCGCACGGGCAAGGCGCCCCGCCGTGCGCCGGGTTTGGGCGACTTTGCCATCGCGGCCCAGGACGCCGTGATCGCCGCGCAAAACGCCGTGGTTGCCGCCGAGGCCCTGGGGCTGGGGAGCTGCTACATCGGCGATATCGTCGAGAATGCCGAGGAAGTTGCCGAGCTGCTCGATCTGCCGCCCTATACCATGCCGCTGTCGATGCTCATCATCGGCACGCCCCGTAAGGAGCGCCCGGCGATCGCGCATCCCGTGGTGAACCTGGTGCACGAGGAGCGCTACCGCCGTGCGGACGCTGCGACCATGGACGCGCAGGTGGCTGAGATGGATGCAATGTTCCGTCCGCATGCCCGCGAGGTGGGGGAGCGCGTCGTGGATATCTACACCCGCAAGCACACGAGCCCCTTTATGGCCGAGATGAGCCGATCCATGGAGTGGTGGTTCAAAAATTGGCTCGGAAAATGACGAATGTGACAAAGGGGCAGTCCCTTTGCCACATTCCATATCGCCACGGTGGCCTAAAGGCCGTATAAATGTTTATCTAGCTGGGAAAACAGTGCCATTCAAACATGGGCCGATTACCTATAATTCCTTCGAACATTAAAGTTGGGAGGAAACCGGCTTATGGAACAAAAGGCCAAGGAGGCAGCCTCGCACGCTGCGATTCCTGTGAGCATCTCGGCGATGCTCGTCACGCTGGGCGTGGTGTACGGCGATATCGGCACCAGCCCTATGTATGTAACCAAGGCGCTCGTTGCCGGCAACGGCGGCATCGGAAGCGTCACGGAGGAGTTCGTGCTCGGCGCGCTCTCCCTTGTCGTGTGGACGGTCACGCTGCTGACCACCATCAAGTATGTGCTCATCTCGCTGCGCGCCGATAACCATGGTGAGGGCGGCATCTTTGCCCTGTACAGCCTGGTCAAGCGCTGTGGCAAGTGGCTTATCATCCCCGCCATGCTGGGTGGCGCCGCGCTGCTCGCCGACGGCATCCTGACGCCGGCCGTTACCGTTACCACGGCCATCGAGGGCCTGCGCACCATCCCGGCGGTCCATGCCGTGCTGGGCGATGACCAGGGTCGCGTCGTCGCCATTACGCTCGCCATCATCATCGTGCTCTTCTTGGTGCAGCGCATCGGTACGGCCAAGATCGGTCACGCCTTTGGCCCCATCATGACGCTGTGGTTCCTGTTCCTGGGCGGCACGGGTCTGTTCTTTGTCTTCCAGCACCCCGCCGTGCTGCTGTGCCTCAACCCGGTGCGCGGCATCGCCTTTTTGCTGAGTCCCAACAACCACGCGGGCATCATGATTCTGGGCAGCTGCTTCCTCGCCACCACCGGTGCCGAGGCGCTCTACTCCGACATGGGCCACGTCGGCCGCGGCAACATCTACGCCACCTGGCCGTTCGTTAAGTGCTGCCTGCTGCTTTCCTATATGGGCCAGGGCGCTTGGCTTATGAACAACGCTGCCAACCCCGAGCTCATGGGCATTGCCGACCTCAACCCGTTCTACCAGATGCTCGCCCCGGGCCTGCGCCCGTTTGCCGTCGGCCTTTCCACCGTCGCGGCCATCATTGCCTCGCAGGCGCTCATCACCGGCGCATTCTCGCTGGTGTCCGAGGCCAGCCGTCTGGACCTTATGCCGCACATGCAGGTCTTCTACCCTGCCGAGACCAAGGGCCAGCTCTACATCCCCATGGTCAACAACGTCATGCTTGTCGGCTGCGTCATCGTGGTGCTGCTGTTCCAGAACTCGGCGCATATGGAAGCCGCCTACGGCCTTGCCATTACGCTGACTATGATGTGCACCACGCTGCTGCTCTTCTTCTACCTGCATGAGGAGCGCAAGCTCAAGGTTGCTCCGTGGATCTTCGCGGCCTTCTTCCTTTTGCTCGAAGGCTTCTTCTTCGTGAGCTCGCTCACCAAGTTCTTCCACGGCGGCTACTTCACCATCCTTATGGCTGCACTCATCATGGGCATTATGGTGTGCTGGTACAACGGCACGGCGGTCGAGCAGCGCCAGTTTACGCTGCTGCCGCTGCGCAGCTACCTGCCGCAGCTCAAGCGCCTGCGTGACGACGACCGTTACGAGCGCATGAGCGACAACGTCGTGTACCTGACCAAGGACACCCATACCGACTACATCGACCGCGATATCGTCTATTCGATCTTGGACAAGCATCCCAAGCGCGCCCGCGCCTGGTGGTTCGTGAATGTCGAGACCATGGACGAGCCGCATACCTTTGCCTATTCGGTCGAGACGTTCGGCACCGACTACGTGTTCCGCGTGCATCTGTACCTGGGCTACAAGATCAACCAGCGCGTCAATGCCTACCTGCGTCAGGTTGTTCAGGACCTGGCTGCCACCGGCGAGCTGCCGCCGCAGACGCATGACTACTCGGTCTACAAGGATCCGGGTAACATCGGCACGTTCAAGTTCGTCCTGATCCGTAAGCTTCTGGCGCCCGAAAGCGATGTGGAGCCCAGCGAGCGTACGGCCATCACGCTCAAGTACATCATCCGCCGCGCCGCCGGCACGCCCGCGCGCTGGTATGGCCTGGAGAACTCCAACGTGAGCTTTGAGTACGTGCCGCTGTTCACCAAGTTCAAAGCCGTGAACAAGATGCAGCGCCTGGCCCCCAACGAGCGCCCGTAGTCGACGCTCGAGGTTTGTCTGCGAACGGGCGGGCTTGTATTGACGGGGATTGAGTCCTGGGAGGAAACCATGGATGCAAAGGTGCTTGACGGTTGCGATCTTGCGACCGAGCTGGTGCGTGAGGTACGCGCCGATGCTGCCGAAGATCGGTTCTTTACGAATCGGGCCAACATGGACATGGCCGACCGCGTGATTTCGATCGTGGTGACGGTGCTTGTCGCGGCGTGCGTGTGCGCACTGCTCGCGCACGTGCTGTTTGTCTAACGACCGCAGGTTGCAAAGGCTTTACACTTGGAACCACCACAAGGGGAAACCACCACAAAGGTGCCTGTCCCCTTTGTGGTGGTTTTTGTTTTTGAGAGAGGGGCGGGGCGCTGATGGACGTCCGTACGGACGGCGATATTGCCGATAGCTTTTGGTGGCGGCGCACAACGCTGACGCGCCGCACTCCTCTGTATGACGCCTGCGTATCGGCGGGGCTGCTGGTCGCAGCGACGATTGTGGGCGCGCTGCTCGACCATCCGGGTCTCGCGCCGAGCATCATGATTGTCTATGTGTTCGCCGTTCAGCTGTGCGCGTTCTTTACCTGGAGTCGCCTGTATTGCTTGCTGAGCTCGGCTGCCGCCGTGGCGCTCTACAACTTCTTGTTTGTCGACCCGCGCTACTCGCTGTCGCTTATCGACCGCGTCTATCCCGGCATGTTCTTCATCATGTTCGTGGTCTCGCTTGTGTCGAGCTCGATTGCGTTGGCCCTGCGCCGCGCCTTGGCGCAGGCTGCCGCCAGCGACCGTCGCACGCATATGGTGCTCGAGACTAACCGCATGCTACAGCGGTGTGCCGACCAGCAGCAAATTATCCATGCCATGGCAACGCAGCTGGCGCGTCTTTCGGGCTGTCCGGTCGTGTGGTACAGCGCCGACGCCGAAGATGATGACCTGCTGCCGCGTGCGACGTACACGGCCGTGGGCGATGCCGCGCCGGTGCACGAGCTGGCGCCGCAGATGCCGCCACGGCTCTCGGCGTCCGCCTATGTGGGAACGCCGCTCGATGCCACCTATGGCGGCTCGGCGTTTTATGGCATCTACCTGACGGTTCGTACGGGCGACGGCTTCGTGCGCTCGGGCGACCCCGCCTCGGTGGTGGGCGTGCTGGCTATCGTTGCCGAGCCCGACGTGCTGACGCACGAGGAGCGGACACTTGCCGATGCCATCGTGAGCGAAGGCGAGCTGGCACTCGATCGCGCCCGCGCCATGGAGGCCCGCGAAGAAGCGGCGGTGCTCGCCAAAAACGAGCAGCTGCGCGCCAACCTGCTGCGCTCCATCTCGCACGACCTGCGCACGCCGCTCACCAGTATTTCGGGCAATGCCGATGTGCTGCTCGACCAGAGCTCGACCGGCACCGCCGTGCTCGATAGCCAGACGCGCCGCGGCATGCTTCTGTCCATTCGCTCGGATGCGCAATGGCTCAACGCCACCGTCGAGAACCTGCTCGCCATCACCAAGCTCGAGGGCGGCGGTATGCGCCTGTCGACCACGCTCGAGCTCATGGACGATATCGTCGAGGAGGCGCTGCGCCACGTGAACCCTGCCGTGCGCGAGCACGACCTTAAGGTGGTGGCGTGCGATGAGCCGGCGCTCGTCAACGTCGATGCGCGCCTGATGGTGCAGCTGGTGGTCAATCTGGTGAATAACGCCATCACCTATACGCCCGCAGGCTCGCATATCATGATTTCGATTAGCGTCGACGATGGACGCGTGGCGTGCTCGGTGGCCGATGATGGTCCGGGCATCGCACCCGAGGACCGCGAGCGGATCTTTGAGTCGTTCTATACCGCCAACCATGGTCTGGCCGACAGCCATCGCAGCGTGGGCCTGGGTCTTTCGCTCTGCCGCTCCATTGCGCTGGCACATGGCGGTAGCATAGAGGTTGCCGCGGCGGATCCGCACGGCTCAGTCTTTACGATTGAACTTCCCGCCGCCGACGTTTCGTTTGATAAGGAGTAGCGCTGTGCCGAACTCTGCTGTGAAACCGCTCATCTTGGTCGTTGAGGACGACCCCGCCGTTCGCAATCTTATCGTTGCCGCGCTCGAGGCGCACGGCTTGCGCCATATGGCCGTGGAGACCGCCCATGCCGCCATCGCCGCTGCCTCGTCGCAGGCGCCGAGCATCGTGCTGCTCGATCTGGGCCTGCCCGATATGGACGGCGTCAAGGTGGTGGAGTCGGTGCGCGCATGGTCGGGCATGCCGATCATTGTGGTCTCGGCGCGCAGCGAGGATGCGGACAAGATTCGCGCACTCGATGCCGGTGCTGACGACTACCTGACCAAGCCGTTTTCGGTCGAGGAGCTGCTCGCGCGCATTCGCACGACGCTCAGGCGCCTTTCGTATGCGCAAACGGGCGGCGTTGCCTCCGAGGGCTCGTTCGATACCGGCGAGCTGCATATCGATTTTGATGCCGGCATTGCCACGATGGATGGCGAGGAGCTGCATCTGACGCCGATCGAGTACAAGCTCCTGTGCCTGCTGGCGCATAACGCCGACAAGGTGCTGACGCACCAGTTTATCCTGCACGAGATTTGGGGCACGGCAACCAAGAGCGACCTGGCGAGCCTGCGTGTCTTTATGGGCACGCTACGCAAGAAGATCGAGTCCGACCCCGCGCATCCGCGCTATATCCAGACGCATGTGGGTATCGGTTACCGATTGGTCACCCAAGGCTAGATCGCCAACCACCATCCCACTATGAGTTGCGGTGAAATAGTTCCTGTTTGGGCCTTTACCAGGCTTTTTTAGGAACTATTCCACCGCAACTTTGTTATTTGCCCTTGGGCTTGCTGGCGTAGAACTTCTTCTTTTTGGGCTTGCCTGCGCAGGCGGGCTTGCCGTCGCCGCGCGGTCCTCGGTCGCCGGCCTGCGCGTGCGCGGGCGCTGCTGCACGAGGCTTGCGCGCCTCGGGGTTGCGCAGCTCCTCGGTTCGCTCGGCAATCTCCTCGGCGCTAAAACCGACCTCGGCCATGGCGTCCTCGATGGGCAGTCGGCGCACGATATAGCAATGATGCACCTTCTGGTTGCGTGCGAAATCCTCGGGGATGGTCTGCGCCGTAATGTCCTCCAGCACGACGCCCGCGCGTGCGAGCTTGCGCGTCTCGGGGCGAAAGCCGCGCAGGTTGCAGCTAAAGATGGCATGTCCGCCCTGTGCGAGCAGGCGAGATACGCCGGCCAAAAGCTCAACATGGTCGCGCTGGACATCCCAGGTGCGGCGGCCCATCTTGGACGAGTTCGAAAACGTGGGCGGGTCGACAAAAATCAGGTCCCAGCGGTTGCGCGTCTGGCGCTGGTCACGAATCCAGGCGAGCACGTCATCGCGCACAAAGTGATGCTGCGGGCCAACAAAGCCGTTCTGGCGCATGTTGCGCTCGGCCCAGTCCAGGTAGGTGTTGGAAAGGTCGACCGTCACGGTCTCCTCGACGCCGCCGTCTGCCGCATAGCAGGTGGCGGTGCCGGTGTAGGCGAACAGGTTGAGGAAGCGGCGTGCCTGTTTGGCGTGCTCGCGCACCAGGTTGCGGGTGACGCGGTGGTCCAGGAAGATGCCCACATCCAGATAGTCGTCAAAGTTGACGGCAAAGGTAAGGCCGCCCTCTTCGATGAGCGGCAGGCGACGGCGCGCGATGTTGGCACGCTCGCCCGATCCGCCCTTGCCGGCACCCTGCTTGCCGTACTGCGAGCCGCCGCGCGAACGCATGCGGGCCTTGGCGTGCACATGCTCGGCGGGAACATCTAGGATGCGCGGCGCGATGGCCAAGATGTCGAGCATGCGGGCCTGGGCCAGCGTGGGATCGATGGTCTTGGGCGCGGCGTATTCGGCGATGACGAGCCAGCGGCCCGGCGTCTGCGGGCAACCCTCGTACAGGTCGATGGCGGCGGAGTAGTCGGGCAAGTCGGCATCGTAGACGCGGTAGCAGCTCACGCCCTCGCGCTTTGCCCACTTTCGACGCAAACGTGCGTTCTTGCGCAGGCGGTTGGCGAACTGCTCGGACTCGGGGATGAGCACGGGCAGCGGCTTGCCGTCGCCCAGGTCGAGCGTGGCGGCAGGTTCGGGCATGGGGACGTTGGCGGCTTCATCTTCGGCGTCCGCGGTCTGCTCCTCGGCATCTGCGCTGGTCGCAGCCTCGAATGCCGCGGCGGCGTGGTCGAGCGAGGGCCAAACCTCAATAGCCGCCTCCTCGTTATTGGGCATGACGACGATGGAGCGCGCGGGCTCGGCATGGAGCGCGCGGGCCATAAGGCCATCGCGGGCAAGCGTGGCGACCGGCGCGGCGGTAAGCTCGGGCGCGCGGCGCAGCTCGCCGATCAGCGTCATGGCGTCGTGCATGAGCGAAAGCGGGGTCTCGGTGGTGTCTGCGACTACGGCGGCGCCGGCGACAGCGCCTGCATGGTCCAGCACGGTGGCTGGTTTGGCAGCGCAGAAGTCGACGAAACGCTTGTAGCCGGCGCACTTGATCATACGCTCGGCAGTCTTGCGGGCGGCGGGGTCGATGTCTACGGCCACGATGCGCGCCTGGCGCTCGCGCGCCGTCGTCTCGCGCTCGCGCGCCTCGGCAAGCAGTTGTTCCCATAGGTCGGCATCATGCAGCTGCCAGCCCTCAAAACCCCAGTGCTTGCGTGCGGCACCCGGGGCGCGGTCGGTCAGGATATTCACGGCCTCCAGCAGCAGACCGCCGCCGGCGCACGAGGCATCGATCAGCGTGGGCAGGGCTTCATTCTCGTAATCATCGGCCGTCAGCTCGCGCTCGCACAGTGCGGTCCAGCCGACCTGCGCCAGCACCAGAGCGGCGTAGTCGGGGCGCAGCACGTGCGCGCCCTCGCCGGCACGGGTCGCCGCGGGCGGCAGGCGCTTGAACAGCGGGTCGCCCGAAAGGTCTAGGCTTATGCTCGCGCGGCGCTGGCGCAACGAAAGCAGTAGGTGAACATCGGGGTCAGCGGCATCGACGTCGGCGCGACGGCCCGTGGTCTCGGCCAGGCGGTCGCACAATGCGTCCTTGGCGCGCAGGGCCGAGAAGCGCGTGTTGCGCAGCTGCTCGGTCACGCCGCGGGCGGTAATGGCGATGGTGGCGCCGGGGCGGATGATGGTCTCCCAGGCGATGTCGTAAACGCCATCGTACAGCTCGTCGGCATCCTGCGCCTCAAAGCGCCCGAGTACCACGAAGACGCGGCTCGCCAGGCGCGACCGCAGACAGGCGCGGTAGCCTTCTTCGAGCTCGCCCTCAAACGTGGCGCGGCCCTTCAGCCGGCGAACATGCGAAAGCCCGAGGCGTTTAAGCTCATCGGCGAGTGCGGACTCAAAGCCCTCGGGGCAGCTTGCGTAAAATTCCATGGGTGACCTCTCTGGTTGCGTCGCTCCATTATATGATGGATGCTTCGTTTGCCCTTATCCTCGAAAGGAACCCATATGATTGATGCGTGCCCCGAATCCGCTGTGCTCTTTTTTGACGTGGACGGCACGCTGGCGTCGTTCGATCCCGACGATATGACCGATAAGGACTTCAATGCAGTCCATCCGTCGAAGTCCGTTATCGATGCATTTGGTCGCCTGCGCAATGCGGGTCACCGGGCATTTATCTGCACGGGTCGTCCCTTGTGGCTGATTGCCGATGGCCTGCGCGCGCTGAACCCGGCGGGTATCGTTGCCATGGCGGGGGCGACGCTCGAGGTCGAGGGCCGCGTGGTGCATGAGGACTGCTTTGACGAAGACATTGTTGAGGAGCTTGCGCATCGCGTTGTGGATGCCGGCATCGAGGTTTTTTTCGAGTCCAATGCTGCGACCTTTGCGCTGGAGCCTGTGGGCGTTGAGCGCTCGTCTTTAATCGGTACCTCTGTGGTGCACAGCGCCGAGGAGATGCGCATCGACGGCAGCTTGCGCGTGGGCAAGGTATGCCTCAATGTGCCCAGTTTGGCTCGTGTAGCCAACGATGACGGCTTTATCAATCGCAACTTTGAGCTGTGCAACACCGGTGGTCAGAACCGCGAGCTGAGTCCCAAGGGTATTGACAAGGGCGTGGGCGTGGCGCGAGCGCTGGCGTATCTGGGCCGCGAGGGAAATGCGCGCACCTTTGGCTTTGGCGATTCGGGCAACGACCTGGGCATGCTCGCTGCGGTCGAGACGGCTGTCGCCATGGGCAACGCCATGCCCGAGGTCAAGGCGGTCGCCGACTACGTGACCGACGATGTCGAACACGACGGCACCGTCACAGCGATGCAGCATTTCGGCCTCATCTAATGAATCCCGCGTTCTGACGTTTGCTCAAACTGCGACTCTTTGCTTTTGCATGCTCAATCGATTTATCAATCCAAACACTGAGGTGTTTATGCCGTTCGCCGAGAAGATAAAAAACCGCAGCTCACGCCTTGATAAACGTAGGTAAAGTGTTTAGCAGTGCAACGCCCATGTGCAAGCGAAAGGAATCAGGCAGATGGCAATCAAGGTGTTCGCTGACGGTGCAAACCTCGAGGGCATGCTCGACATGTACGAGAACGGCAACGTTCAGGGTTTCACGACCAACCCGTCCCTTATGAAGAAGGGCGGCGTGACGGATTACCGCGCGTTTGCCAAGGAGGTCCTGGCCCACATCACCGACGTTTCCGTCTCGTTTGAGGTCTTTGCCGACGACGTCGAGACCATGGAGGTTGAGGCTCGCGAGATCGCTACCTGGGCCGAGAACGTCTACGTCAAGATCCCGTGCGTGACCACCAAGGGCGAGTCCACCGCCGAGCTGGTCCACAAGCTTTCGGCCGACGGCATCAAGGTCAACGTCACCACTATCTTTACGCCTAAGCAGGTCGATGAGATGGTCGAGGCCGTTGACGCCGAGACGCCGTCCATCATCTCGCTCTTTGCCGGCCGCATCGCCGATACCGGCGTCGATCCCATTCCGTTTATGACGGAGTCGGTCAAGAAGGCCGCCGCAAAGCCCAGCTGTGAGGTCTTGTGGGCGTCCACGCGCGAGCTCATCAACATTTACCAGGCGGAAGGATGCGGTTGCCAGATCATCACGGTGCCCAACAGCATTCTGGCCAAGCGTAAGAACATCGGCCGCGACCCGTACGAGGTCTCGCTCGACACCGTGCGCGGTTTTGCCAAGGATATCGCCTCGCTCGGCTTCCATATCCTGCCGTAAGCAAGGGTACCCCCTCTGGCGACGTGCAAAATCGCGAGTTTTCAGCATGGTAAAGACTTTTACCAGCTGGTTGAAGCACGGAACGGCCCCCGTTTTGGCTCTAGAAACGCCAAAACGGGGGCCGTTTTTGCTTTTATGGCCCTTTGAGGCGCTGCGGGGCTATCGGGAGATGCTGAAAACTCGCGATTTTGCACGCCGCGAAGAGGGGGACGTCCGCTTTGGTGGCTATTTGCCCTGCACCATGGTGAGCGAGATCTTCTTGCGGTCGCGATCGACCTTTTCTACCCACACCTTGACCGTATCGCCGACGCGCCGCGGGACTACTCAGTTAGTTCGGACTATTTCTTAACGCTTGTGTATTTGCATGCAGGTGGGAAGCGGTTCGCGTGCGAAATAAGGCCCAGGGCATCCTGTTCCTTTGCCGCAAGGCGTCCAAGCCGCACCCCGTAGTGGCGAAAAGCGCCCTGCAGTGGCGAAACCGACGCCAAACGCCCCGGGCACGCGCCTCGACCCCCTAGACTGGGCGCCAACGCAAGGCAAGTCCCAAAGGAAGGTGCGGCAGATGGCAGTTGACGCGGCAGCAAAGCGCAAGGCGGTCCTGGACGAATACAGAAGGTGGCGCGGCAAGATTGAAGTCTCGCCACGCCTGGACGTGGAGACGCCCGAGGACCTCGCCCGTGTCTACACGCCCAACGTCGCCATTCCCTGCAAGGAGATCGCGCAGAATCCGCAGGCGTCCTTTGACCTCACACGCCGCGGCAACCTTGTGGCCGTGGTGACCGACGGCTCTGCGGTCCTCGGCCTGGGCGACATCGGCCCCGAGGCGGGCATGCCCGTCGTGGAGGGCAAGGCGGCTCTCCTCAAGTCATTCGCGGATATCGATGGTTTCCCGCTCTGCGTCAAGTCACAAGACGTCGACGAGATCGTGCGCACCATCGAGCTCATCTCGGGCAGCTTTGGCGCCATCCATCTGGAGGATATCGCCGCGCCGCGCTGCTTTGAGATCGAGCGGCGCCTCCGCGGGCGTCTCGATATCCCCGTCTACCACGACGACCAGCATGGCACGGCGGTCGTGGTGTGTGCGGCGCTCAAAAACGCGCTCGCGCTCACGGAGCGCACGCTCGAGGAAGCCAAGGTCGTCATTGTGGGCGCGGGCGCCTCGGGCATGTCAACGGCCGAGCTCCTGGAGCAGCTCGGCGCAAAGAATATCATCCTGGCCGATACGTGCGGCATCGTTCAAACCTGGTCCTATCTGGTGGTCGACGCGACCGAGGGCATCGTCGAGCGTTCGAACCCGTGCGAGCTCCACGGTGGAATCGCCGATGCCATCGCGGGGGCCGACGCGGTGATCGGCCTTTCGACGGCGGGGACCATCACCTCTCAGATGGTCGAGAGCATGGCGGCGGACCCGATCGTCTTTGCCCTCGCCAACCCCACGCCCGAGATCATGCCCGACGAGGCCAAGCGCGCGGGCGCCGCGGTGGTGGCGACGGGGCGCTCGGACTTTCCCAATCAGGTCAACAACGTGCTCGCCTTCCCGGGGATTTTCCGCGGCGCACTCGACGTGCAATCGATGGAGATCACCGACGAGATGCTCGTTGCGGCAACGGATGCCTTGGCGGCCCTCGTCGCGCCCGATGAGCTTTCACGCGACTACATTGTTCCCAGCGTGTTTGACGAGCGCGTGGTCCCAGCTATCGCGGAGGCCGTTGCGGGTGCGGCCAGAAGGACGGCCGAGCTCCGCGCATAGCGGGGCGTTGTGCAGCCCCGGCATTATTTCTTGCCGCATCGCGCGCGGCCGCATCTAGACCGTGCCGCAGCCCTGGCGCACCACATGTCATTAACCAGGCCCATAACCGTTCGCCCGGGTCCCCATTGCCCGGGCGAACGGTTTGCGTTTACAGTTGGGGTGTTTGCACTCAAGCACACGCTCCAGCAGGAAGGCCAAGCCATGGCGATATCTGACACCCAGCGCGATCTCTTGTCGTACCTCGATGCCATTACGCGCGAATTCAACCCCAACAAGCTCGACCGACACACGACGGTCGATATCGCCCGGGCCATGTCGATCTCGCGTAACCTCTGCAGCCAATACCTCAACGAGCTCGTGCGTCGCGGGCTCGCCGTTAAGGCCGGGGTGCGTCCCATCTACTACTTTCACCGACATGACCTCGAGCGCTACCTGCAGGCAAGGATCGACCGCGCGGGTTACGCGACGCTTGAGGAGCTGATGAGCCTGCGCGGCGCGCGTCCGGGGGAGGGCTTTGAGCGCGCGGTGGGCTATGACTTGAGCCTGGCCTCCGCCGTGTCGCAGATGCGCGTGGCGCTTGAGTGCCCGCCGTGCGGCCTGCCCATGCTCATCGCGGGCGTCTCGGGCACGGGCAAGACCTTTATGGCAGAGCTCATGCTCGCGTACGGCAAAAACGCCGGGCTCTTTGACGATGATGCCGAGCTCACGGCCGTGGACTGCTCGCGCTATCTGTCAAATCCGGCAGATATCGTGCACGACTTTGAGGGAAGCCCCGGGGCGCCCGGTTGGCTCGACACCGCCAAGGGCGGCCTTTTGCTCTTCAAATACATCGATTTGCTCCCCGCGAGCCAACAGGAATACCTCTTTACCCACGCGCTTTTTGCCGCGCGTGCTGAGCAGGGGTCGAGCGAGCGCGGCCTACGCTTTATCTTTACCACGGCGGCGCCGTGCGACTCGGGCGACCTCAGGCGCTTCAAGCATCGTCTGCCCATCACGGCCGAGCTGCCTACGCTCCACCGGCGCACGCCCCAGGAGCGCCGCGACCTCGTCTTGCACTTTTTGCGCGACGAGGGCAGGCGCATGGGCGTGGACGTGCTCATCACGCCGGGTGCCCTGCGCTGTCTCATCAACGCACAGTACGAGGACAATATCTCGGAGCTCAGGCGCAGCATCACCAACGCCTGCGCGGAGGCCTACCTTGCGCGCGGCGGTTCAAATCGCATAGAGGTCCATGCGTACAACCTGCCGGCTAACGTGCTGATGTCGGTCGATGCGCGCCACGCGGAGGGCGATGGGCGTCTGCTCGATGTGACCCGCCTCGCGAGTGTGCCGCGCCAGCAGCGCCTGGCTGACGTGCTCGATGGCGTGCTTGCGTCCTATCGGGCTTTTTGCGCGCAAAAGCTCGATAGCCCCGCGCTCGATGTCCGGATAGCCGAGAGCATGGCCGCGCTCGAGCGTGAGCTCGCCCGTGGCGAGGGCATGCGCGGCCCCAAGCTCGCAGCGTTCGACCGCCTGCTGGGGGAGGGTGTGACGGGTATCAACGATGAGCTCGACTGCGCGCTCTCGCATGCGACGGCCCGCTTGCTCGCACAGCTTTCCTACCTGCAGATATGGCCCGATGACGACTTGCCGCGCTGGAAGGCCGGGAACGCCTCGGATGTCGAGCGCCTGCTGACGCTCCTTGCGGTGGCCCACCCCGCTGCGGCTCACGTGGCGGACCGCGTGGCCGAGTCCGCGCGCCGCGTGCTCGGGATCGCGCTCGATGCGCCTATGCGCTTTTTGCTCCTGGCGCATATCGCCCTGTTGGAGCGAGCGGGCGCCGAAGAGTCGGTGTCTCAGGATGCCGGCTCTTTGGCGATGTCCTCTTGCTCGGCCGAGCCGGAGCCGGCGCACCGTGCTCCTGCTGCTGCGGTTTTAGGGATCGGCTAGAGCTCCCCGGCGTAAGCCTTCGTGGTGCCGCTCGTTGCGGCGCGGCCCCAGATAAGTGTCGACACAAAAGGCGCGCGATGCGTCGATGCCGGGCATCGAGCGTCAACAAAGCGCGTCTGCTTTGGCGAAAGCCGCCCCTACCTGGCGAAACGCAGGCAGAGGCGGCTTTTTTGGTGCGCGCCGACCGTAATCTTCTCCTTGCAGGGCACCGGGGAGCACCCCTGCCCAGTGCATGCCGACAAAAGGAGGAACCATGAGGACGATCGTTTTGGCTTCGCACGGCGAGCTGGCGGCGGGGATGAAGAACTCTGTCGAGATGGTGACGGGTACGCAGGAGAACCTGCATACCGTCTGCGCCTACACGGGCGAGGTGACAGATCCTCGCGCGGTCTTTGACGCGTATGTGGCCGAGATGACCGAGGGCGATGAGCTCGTCATCGTGACCGACGTGCTCGGCGGCAGCGTCAACAACGAGGCCTCGCAGCTGGTGAACGTCCCCGGCGTCTACGTGGTGACGGGCATGAACCTTCCCTTTGTACTGAGTCTTGCCATCGGCGCCGCAACGCCCATCCAGCAGCTTATCGACCAGACGCTTGCCGAGATTCCGGCGCAGGTTGTGCAGGTCAAGCCCGTTGCCCCCGCCGACGAGGAGGACTTCTAGGCCATAGCCTGCGGCGCCCGTATTCCCGTCGTGGCTTCAGCTTCGGTGCCGTGCCCGCAACCAATGCCGCGCCGTTCCCATCGCATAAGCAACCGCCCGTACGCAGCGGGCGCAACAAGAAAGGACACCCCATGATCGCTCTGTTTCGCGTAGACCACCGCCTGCTCCACGGCCAGGTCGTCTTCAGCTGGTGCTCGGCCCTCAAGCCCGACTGCATCCTCGTTGCCAACGACGACGTGGTCAACGACGAACTCCGCAAGACCACCCTGCGCCTCTCCAAGCCCGAGGGCGCCAAGCTCGTCATCAAGAGCATCGACGACTCGATCGCCGCCATCAACGGAGGCAAGACCGATAAGTACCGCCTCATGATCGTGGTTTCCAACATCGCCGACGCCGTGCGCATGGCGCGCGAGGTTGACCAGATCACGGCAATCGACCTGGGAGGCACCAAACCCACCGAGGCCACGCACTCCATCGCCAAGGCGATCAACGTCACCGATGAGGACGAGGAACTGCTCCGCGCCGCCGCGGCCGAGGGCATCGAGGTCTACATCCAGGGCGTGCCGAGCGACAAGAGGGTCGCCTACGCGGGCTAAGTGGCCCGCTCAAAGCAAGACGTCAGCGGATATAGGAGGACAACATGCTGATGCAAACGATTCTGGTGGGACTGGTCGCGCTGATCGGCTATCTCGACCACTTTACCGGCAAGTCCATGATCCAGCGCCCGGTGGTCATGGGCCCGCTCGTGGGTCTCGTGCTGGGCGACCTGCCCACCGGTCTCGCCGTGGGCGGCACGCTCGAGCTCGCCTTTATGGGCAACGTCGCCATCGGCGCCGCCATTCCGCCCGAGATCACGGCCGGCGGTATCCTCGGGACGGCCTTCGCCATCACCTCGGGCTCCGGTGCCGACGTGGCCGTGGCGCTCGCAGTGCCCATCGCCACGCTCGCGCTCTTTGCCAAGAACCTCTTCTACCTCATCATCCGCCCGCAGCTGCTGCACGTCTCCGACGCCGCTGCCGAGCGCGGTGACCTGCAGGGTTGCGTCAACATGCACCACCTCTCCTACTGGAGCTATGTGGTGGTCATGACGCTCATCGTGGCGCTCTCCTTCTACGTGGGCAGCCCCGTGATCCAGACCGTCATCGACGCCATCCCGCAGTTTGTCATGGACGGCATCTCCATCGCTTCGGGCATCCTTCCCGCCCTCGGCTTTGCCATGCTCGTCAACATGCTCATCAACGAGAAGATCGCGCCTTACTACTTCCTCGGCTTTTTGCTTGCCGCCTACCTCAACATCCCGGTGCTCGGCATCGCGCTCATGGGCGGCGTGCTCGTGATCTTGCTGGTGCGCCACGAGAGCGAGGCCCCCGCAGTCGCCGCGGTCGCAGCAGACGACGAAGAGGACTTTTAGGACAGATGACGCTTGCGGGGCGTACGCCGCTCCCGCGCATAACGGCTAGGAGGCCGAATCATGACCGAAATCACCAAGCCCGCCGAGGGCACCGAGGGCAAGCTCATCGGCAAAAAGGAACTCAACTCGCTCTTTTGGCGTTCGTGCTACTTTGATGGCTCGTTCAACTACGAGCGCCAGATGAGCATGGCCGTGCAGAGCACGCTGGCGCCGGTGCTCAAGAAGCTCTATGGCAACGACCCCGAGAAGATGAGGGCAGCGCTCAAGCGCCACAGCGAGTTCTTCAACGTCACGCCCAATCTCGCCCCGTTTATGATGGGCGTCGTGGCCGCGATGGAGGAGCAGAACGCTACCGATGAGGACTTTGACACCGATTCCATCAACGCCGTCAAGGTCTCGCTGATGGGTCCGCTCTCGGGCATCGGCGATTCGATTTTCCAGGGCACGCTGCGCCCGCTCGCCGGCGGCATCGCGGCTTCGCTTGCCATGGTGGGCAACGCCCTCGCGCCCATCCTCTTTGTGCTCATGTACAACATCCCCAACTTCTTGGTGCGCTGGTTTGGCGTGCGCCTGGGCTACGGCATGGGCGTGTCGTTCCTCAGCAAGGCCGAGGAGTCGGGCATCATGCAGAAGGTCTTTAAGGCCGCCGGCATCCTGGGCCTGCTTACCATCGGCGGTATGGTCGCGGCGATGGTTAAGGTCAACCTGGGCCTCACTATCGGCTCGGGCGACGGTGCCATTGCGGTGGCCGACGTGCTTAACGGCATCATGCCCCAGATCCTCCCCTTGGGCGTGACGCTTCTTCTGAGCTGGGCCCTGCGCCGCGGCATGAAGGTCAACACCCTCATGCTCGTGATCGTGGCCGTGGGCATCCTGGGTGCCTGGACGGGCATCCTCGTCGCCTAGCCTGCACGTTTTGAGCTGCGGCCCGCCGAGCGTGCGGGCCGCAGCCTGTTTGACCTTAAGGGGGTTTATCCGATGGAACACGATGAAGCCGTCCGGCTCATGACGGACAAGATGGCGCGCTTCGTGGCGCACATCGCCAAGGTGCTGCCCGATGACGTGCAGGCCAAGATCGCAGAGCTTGCGGCGGCGGAGACCGACCCGCTCGCCAAGTCGCTCTACGAGACCATGCACCGCAACATGGCGCTTGCCGCCAAGCTCGACCGCCCGAGCTGTCAGGACACGGGCGTGCTGCAGTACTGGGTCAAGTGCGGGACCGAGTTTCCGCTCATCGGCGACCTGGAGGCGCTCCTCAAGGAGGCCACCGTCAAGGCGACCTTCGCCACGCCGCTCAGGCACAACAGCGTCGAGACCTTTGACGAGGTCAACACCGGCCGCAATGTGGGCAGGGGCACGCCCACGGTCTTTTGGGACATTGTGCCCGGTGCGACCACCTGCGAGGTCTACGCCTACATGGCGGGTGGCGGCTGCACGCTGCCCGGGCACGCCATGGTGCTTATGCCCGGCGAGGGCTACGAGGGCGTGGCGCGCTTTGTGCTCGACCGCATGACGAGCTACGGGCTCAACGCCTGTCCGCCGCTTTTGGTGGGCGTGGGCGTGGCCACGAGCGTGGAGACGGCGGCGTTGCTTTCCAAGAAGGCGCTCATGAGGCCCATCGGCTCGCATAACGCAAACGAGCGCGCGGCTCAGATGGAGCGCCTGCTCGAGGACGGTATCAACAAGATTGGGCTGGGTCCGCAGGGTCTGGGCGGTACGGCGTCCGTGATGGGCGTGAATATCGAGAACACGGCGCGGCATCCCTCCGCAATCGGCGTGGCGGTCAACGTGGGCTGCTGGAACCACCGCCGCGGGCGCGTGGTGTTCGATGCAGACCTTAACGCAACGGTGACGACGCACAAGGGGGTCGAGCTCTAATGGTGGAGATTCGCGACGGCAAGCGGGTGCTGGTGACACCCGTGAGTGCAGAGGACCTGGCCGAGGTCCATGTGGGCGACGTTATCTATCTGGACGGCGACCTTATGACCTGCCGCGACGTGGCGCATCGCCGACTGGTGGAGTACGGGCGTGCACTGCCCTACGACATCCGCGACAAGGCAATCTTCCATGCGGGGCCTATCGTGCGCCCCGTTGAGGACGCCACGCCCGGTGAGCCCGACTACGAGATGGTCTCAATCGGCCCGACCACCTCGATGCGCATGGAGAAGTTCGAGTACGAGTTTGTGCGCCAGACGGGCGTGCGCGTGCTCGTGGGCAAGGGCGGCATGGGTCCCGAGACGCAACGTGCGTGCCGCGAATTCGGTGGCATCCATTGCGTCTTTCCGGCAGGGTGCGCCGTGGTGGCAGCGACCGAGGTCGAGCGCATCGCAGAGCATCACTGGGAGGAACTTGGCATGCCCGAGACCCTCTGGTGCTGCAAGGTGCACGGATTTGGCCCCCTGATCGTGTCGATCGATGCCGAGGGCAATAACCTGTTTGAGCAGAACAAGGTTGCGTTCAACGAGCGCAAGGAAGCGGCGCTCAAAGAGATACAAGGCAAGGTGAGCTTTATCAAATGATGGATGATGGGGCCATGGATACCGCGCGGGCGCTCGATGCGCTTGCGGCGCGGATGCGGGCTGGCGCGCATGAGGAGGCGGCGCCTTGGGGCACGGTGACGGTCAAGCCCGTGCCCGATGCCCTGCCGCACACCCATGGGCTCGACCCGCGTGTGCGTGCGCGTATCGAGAAAAAGCTTGCCGCCGCGGCGGAGCAGCCAGCGCAGGCGGGCTTTAGCCTGCGGGGCTCGCGCCAGCCGCCTGCGTACGCCGCTTGCGACCTTGCGCCCGGGATCACCGTTGACGAGCGCCTGGTGACGATCGACGGCACGCATCGTATCAACGTCTTTGTGGTGCGCCCAGACGGCACGCGCCCGGGTCGTCCTGCACTTGTGTATTTTCATGGCGGCGGCTTCTCGACTTGCGGATTTGCCTGGCAGGAGCCCCAGATGCGCGCGATTGCGGCCCGGAGTGGGTGCACCGTGGTCTTTCCCGAGTATCGCCTGGCTCCGGAGTGTCCGTTCCCCGGCCCCGTGCGCGATGCGTGGGGCGCGGTCAATTGGGTCTACGAGCATGCCGACGAGCTGGGGGTAGACCCCGGGCGCATCATCGTCGGCGGCGACTCTACGGGTGGCTCGCTTGCCAATGCCTGCGCGCTGCTCGACCAGGGCGGGATTATCCATCGTCTGGTCGAGGTCTATCCGTCGTTTGACTGGCGCGCCTATGAGGACCAAGCGGATTACGCCTGGTCGATGGATATGTACAACGTAGATCCCGAGGAGTTCCACCTGGTTGAGGCGCGCGTCCTGGGCGTCAAGCGCTGTCGCGAGCGCCGTGAGGGCACGCCCGTCGACCTGTATTTTCAGGGCGGAGACGTGAGCGACCCCTTGGCGTCGGCCATCTGCGCAGGCGATGAGACCTTAGCCGCTTTCCCGCCCGTGACCATGATGTTTGCGGAGTACGACTACCTTCGCGTGGTGGGCGAGGCGGCCGCCACGCGCCTGGCAGCGCTCGGTGTGCCGGTCGACACATACCTTTACGAAGGCGTCGACCACGGTTTCTTTGACAAATGGAGCCAGTTTGCCCAAAGTCGCGAGCTCGCTTGGACCATCGGCGACGTGCTTGCCGGAGCTTGCCGCGGTTAGGACCGCGACGGCTTGAGATAAGCGAGGTGTCTCCCGATTTGCCCCTTAATGGGGCTATCGGGAGATGCTGAATTAGGGGGCTGAAGAGTTGTAGGGAGCTCGAAGAGATGGCATTGGCTCCCGAGCGCATGACTTCCCCCAGCATCCTGATTCCTCGTTCAAGCTCGATCTGCTTTTCGAAGTAGTCGGCGTGCTCAAGGAAGCGCTCGCGCAGAGTGCACAGACCTGCCGCCTTTTCCGACCTCGCGTCCGCATCGCTGACGATTCTATCGAAGCAGAGCACGAGCGCGGTGAAGTCGTGGATGACGGGGAAGCACTTCGCAAACGCTTTGACCTTGAAGAAGAAGTTCTTGTCGCGGAGGAACACGACCGCAGCCTCGGGGCTCATTATGGCGAAGCGGACGCCCCGCTCTGCGAGGTGAGCGACCTGTTGTTCTGCCGGGATGAGCGGGCGCTCCTTCATGATCGGGCCACCAAAACAAAAATGCGGCTGTAGGTACAAGTACCCGCAGCCGCTAAAAGCCCGAAGGCTTTTCACACTGAGGACAGTATACCCCACTTTGCCGAAGGGGCAAAGTGTGCGGGGAGCGCCCGCACTCTTTGCGACATTTGTCACGAAGAGGGAATATCCGCTTTGGCGGCTACTTCCCCTGCACCATGGTGAGGGAGATCTTTTTGCGGTCGCGATCAACCTTCTCGACCCAAACCTTGACCGTATCGCCGACGCGCACCACGTCGCTCGGGTGCTTGACAAAGCGGTTGGCCAGCTTGGAGATGTGCACGAGGCCGTCCTGGTGCACGCCCACGTCGACGAAGGCGCCAAAGTCCACAACGTTGCGAACCGTGCCCTTGAGCTCCATGCCCGGCTCCAGGTCGTCGATGGAAAGCGCCGAGCGGCTAAAGACCACCTCGGGTGCATCGTCGCGCGGGTCGCGACCGGGCTTCTTGAGCTCGTTGACGATGTCGATGAGCGTCAGGGTGCCGCAGTCCAGGTCGCTTGCCAGCGTCGAGAGGCTGCCCAGACGGCGCTCGATGTCGGGTACGCCGCCGCGGCTGAGCTCGCTGGCTTTAACGCCTGCGCGCTCCAGGACGGTTGTGGCCACCTCGTAGCTTTCAGGGTGGACGCTTGTCGCGTCGAGCGGGTTCTTACCGCCGCTGATGCGCAGGAAACCCGCGGCGTTGAGATATGCCTTGGGCCCCAACTTGGGGACCTTCTTGAGCTGGCGGCGATCGGTAAAGGCGCCGTTTTCCTCGCGGTAGGCCACGATATTCTTGGCCACGCTCGGCGTGATACCCGACACGTAGCCCAGCAGGCTCGCACTCGCGGTGTTGACGTCGACGCCCACGCGGTTGACGACGTCCTCCACCACGTGGCCCAGGGTGCGTGAAAGCTCGGCCTGGTCAAGGTCGTGCTGGTACTGGCCAACGCCGATGGACTGGGGCGGAATCTTGACGAGCTCTGCCAGCGGGTCTTGCAGGCGACGGCCCAGGCTCATGGCGCCACGCACGGTGACGTCCAGGTCGGGGTATTCCTGGCTGGCGAGCTCGGAGGCGGAGTACACCGACGCGCCGGCCTCGTTGACGATGGTGTATCGCAGCCCAGGCGCCTGCTCGGCGATGAACTCCGAGACGACTTCCTCGGTCTCACGGCTGGCGGTGCCGTTGCCGATGACGATGGTGTTGACGTCGTCCTTCTTGACGAGGCGGGCGAGCTCGCGCTTAGTGCCGGCGACGTCGTGGCGCGGTTTGGTGGGGTAGACCACGCCGTGGTCGAGCAGCTTGCCGGTCTCGTCCATGACGGCGACCTTGCAGCCAGTGCGGTAGCCCGGGTCGAGCGCGAGCACGCGGGCGCCTCGCACGGGGCGTGCCGAGAGTAGACCCTCGAGATTCTTGGCAAAGACGTTGATGGCCTCGGTCTGGGCGCGAACGGTGAGTTTGGCGCGGGCCTCGCGCTCCAGCGAGGGGGCCATGAGGCGCTTGTAGCCGTCGGCGATGGCGGCATCGAAGATGGGAGCAAACACGCCCTGACGGCGGGGCCAACGGCTTCCAAGGCGTGCCGTGGCGGCAGCGCCGTCGACGTTTACGCGCACGCGGAGCTTGCCCTCGCGTTCACCGCGGTCGATAGCCAGCACGCGGTGGTTGGGTATACGGCGCAGTGGCTCGTCATAGCTGTAGTACGGCTCGTAGGGAGTCTTCTCGGTGGGATCGGTGGCCTCGACGACGATATCGGCGGTGTTTTGCGTAAAGGCGCGCAGATCGGCGACGTTCTCGGGGTCCTCGGCTACCGTCTCAGCCACGATGTCCGCTGCGCCGGCAAGCGCCTTCTCGGGCGTGTCGAAGCCGGCTTCCTCGTTGACGTATGCCGCGGCGGCGTCGAGCGCGCTGCCCTTGGCGGATGCCTGCATGATGATCATGTTAGCAAGCGGCTCCAGGCCGGCTTCGCGGGCCTTCTGCGCGCGGGTCATGCGCTTTTTTCGGTAGGGCTTGTAGAGGTCCTCGACACGCTGGAGCTGCGTGGCCTCGCGAATCTGCTGCTCGAGCTCGGGCGTGAGTTTGCCCTGGGCGCCGATGAGCAGGATGACGTCCTCCTTGCGCTGCTCAAGATTGCGCAGGTAGGACAGGCGCTCGTCGAGTGCGCGCAGGGCAACGTCGTCCATGCCGCCCGTTGCTTCCTTGCGGTAGCGCGAGATAAAGGGGATGGTGTTGCCCTCGTCGATGAGCTTGACGGCTGCCTCGATGTTGCCAGCCTTAAGGTTGAGCTCGCGGGCGAGCTGGGCGATAAGATCCATGGGACTCCTTGCGTTTGAGGTGCGTTTGCAGCACAGAGCTACCAAGGATACCACCCGTCCTAAAAGACTGTTTTGGGGCTGCGCCACGAAAACGACCAATCTACTACGTTTGAACCGTATGGGTCGACCATGCCTGGTTTTACCGTAAATCGGCAAGCCGTTTACCTGCGGTTTTTATTTCGCGAAATTCGGTATGGTTGAGGGTAATCGGTTAAACGTAGTAGATAGGCGCATTTCGCGGCAAACGAATCAAGCCGAGGTACAAAATAGCCCCCGCCCCAGAAAAATCGTCGGCAAGGTAGCAAAATGCCCCGCGGACAGGAGGCTGCTCGCGGGGCAAAGAAGAGGGGCTTATTGGTGGCGGACCGAGGGGCTCGGCATGGGGCTTCTGCCGCGGTCTGCCCTAAGGCATTACAGCTCGACGAGCTGGCCGGTCTCGGCGGCCTCCTTGATGGCGTTGAGAAGCGTGAGCGTCTTGACGTTATCGGCGGGGGTCACGACGGGCTCGACCTCGCGGCGGACGACCTTCACAAAGTGCTTGAGCTGCATCTTGTGCGGCAGTGCCGGGTCCACGGCCGGAATCTCCATCTGCAGCGGCTTGTGCCAGTTGGAGGCGCCGTCGTAGGAGAACTGGTGCAGGCGGGGCAGCGACAGGGCGCCCAAGGTTCCGCCGATAAAGTAGGCGTCGGCGTCGAAGGGACGGTACTGCGGATCCTCGCGAGCGGTTGCCTCCCAGTTCCAGGGGCTGGCGGTGGCGTCGGAGATGGTCATGCTCGCGAGCGCGCCATCGGCAAAACGAACGTTGACCACGGCGGAGTCCTCGGTCTCAAAACCGCGGGCGGCGCTGGACTGCATACCCTGGACGGCAACGGGCTCGCCCAGCAGGTAGCGGAGCAGGTCGACGTCGTGCACCAGGTTGACCAGGATCGGGCCGGCACCCTTCTTGCGGCGCCACTCGACATCGAAGTACTCGTCATTCTTATAGATCATGTAGTGGAAGCTCGACACGGTGAGCTTGCCCAGCTCGCCGGACTCGATGATCTCCTTAGCCTTGTTAACGAAGGGGTTGTGGCGACGGTGCTGACCCACGAGCACGGGCACGCCGGCGGTCTCGGCCTCGGCGGCGAAGGCCTGGGCATCCTCAAGGTCGTTGGAGATCGGCTTTTCGACCAGCGGCACGATGTTGCGCTTGATGGCCTCGCGAGCAACGCCCAGGTGCAGGTCGTTGGGGGTGGCGATAATGACGGCCTCGGGCTTGACCTCGTCCATCATCTGGGCGGGATCGGTATAGAACGGCACGCCGGCGGCCTCGGCCGTGGCGCGGGCGCCCTCAAAGGCGTCGGCGATGGCGACGAGCTCGGCCTCGGGCTCCTCGGTGACAAAGCGGATGTGGTTGCGGCCCATGCCGCCGGCGCCGATAACGGCAATGCGGACGGGGTTGAGCTCAGACATTTCGACTCCTTAATACTGGTGACCGGTGGAATGCGACAAAGGGGCTGTCCCTTTGTCGCATCGGTAAAACTAGGCGGACTTCTTCTTGCTGTCGGAGACCATCATGTAGACGGTGAGCACGACGGCGATGGCGGCGATCACGATGGCGCCGTAGAAGGACTGCTGGTAGGCGGCACTGCCAGCCTCGGCGTGATACAGCACGGCGGTAATGGGCTGGCTGATCCAGGTGGAAGCGGCGTAACCCAAAAACATGATGCCGTAGTTGACGCCGATGTTGCTGGTGCCAAAGGCGCCACCGGTGAGCGGCGGGTAGATGACGAGCAGGGCGCCAAAGCTAAAGCCGAGCAGGGCGAGCGCCACAAAGAACATGCTCTGCGTAAAGCTCATCGACATGATGACGAGCGCGACGATGGTGACGACAAGGCTGATGAGCAGCGACTTATAGGCGCCGAGCTTGTCGATGATCTGGCCAAAGGACAGACGGCCAACCAGGTTGGCGCAGGTGTTGACGGAGACCACCACACCGCCGAGGGCGACGGCCGCGGCGCTCGTGGGGTCGGCGAAGAGCTGGACGGCGGCGATGGAGGCAACCTTGCCCACGAGCAGGGTGCCCGCGGTGGCGGCAAAGGCGAAGGTGACGATGAGGACCCAGAAGCGCGGGGTCTTGACCATCTCGCCCGGGGTGAGGTCGCCGAAGGTGCCGGCATGTGCACCGCCCTTGGGGGCCTCGAAGCCCTCGGGCAGCCAACCGGCCTCGGGGGCCTTCAGGAACAGGGCGGAGGCGGCGATCGTCACAAAGAAGATGACGCCGAGTGCCTTGAGGGCGCCAAAGATGCCCAGGCTCGGGATGAGCAGCGAGGCGAGCACCGGGGACAGCACGGCGGGGCCGGCGGTCGAAGCGGCCAGGGTGATGCCGGAGGCAAGGCCCTTCTTGTCGATGAACCACTTTTGGCCGGTGGTGAGCGCCGGGTTGTAGCCCAGGCCGTTGCCGATGGCGGCGACGAGCGAGAACCACAGGTAGAACTGCCACGGCTCGGTGACGGTGCCGGACATGAACCAGCCCAGGCCGTAGCACACGGCGGCGGCGATCACGACGTTGCGCGGGCCGATCTTATCGGAGATGCGGCCGGCGAAGATGCCCGTTACGGCCATGATGGTCTGAAAGACGGGGAAAGCCCAGGTAAGGGCACTCGACCACTCGGGGTAGACGGCGAGCAGATTCTTGCTCACGACGGAATACAGCGCGATGGAGCTAATGAAGAACATGGTGACGCACGCGGCGGAAAGCACGACGGCGCGACCCTTGTTGGAGTTGGTGGAAGCCATTGGACTCTTTCTAATCGATACGGGGGAGGAGCGGGCGTGTCTGCGGGCCTCCCTGCCAGGTTGGTTTACTGGTCAGTCGGCTTTGCGACGCCGGACTCATCGGACCAGAGCTCGACACCCTTGTTCTTAAGGTAGTTGTCGGCATAGGCGCGACGGCCGCCGGGCTTGGCGGTGAGGTCGCCCATCATGTTGGAGAAGCCGCCGTCGACCTTGATGGCGTCACCGGTGGTAAAGTCCGAGCGCGTGGACGCCAGGAACATGACGGCGTTGGCGATATCGCTGACCTCGCCGATGCGGCGCGTGGCGATCAGGCGGCTGCGGCTCTTTTCGACCTCGGGATCGGCGTAGAAGTTGGCCGACATCGGGGTCTTAACGAAGCAGGGCTCGACGCAGTTGGAGCGGACGCCGTAGGGGCCCCACTCGGCGGCGAGCATCTTGGACATCATGTTGACGCCGGCCTTGGTGGAGCTGTACACGCCCGAGAACGTCTCGGGGGAGTGGCTAGCGACGGTCGAGATGTGCACCAGGCGGCCCTGGCCGGCCTTGATCATCTCGCGACCAAAGCGCTGCGAGGTGATGAAGTAACCGGTGAGGTTGACGTTGATGACCTCGTTCCAGTCGGAGAGCGGCAGGTCCTCCATGGCGGCGAAGCGCAGGATACCGGCGGTGTTGACGAGGACGTCGACACGGCCGAAGTCGGCGATGGTGGCATCGACGGCGGCCTGAACCTCGGCCTCGTCGGTGGCGTTCATCTTGTAGCCCTCGGCGTGGATGCCAAACTCGGCGGCGAGGTCAGCGGCTGCGGCCTTGACCTTTTCCTCGTCCAGGTCGAGCAGGACGACGTTGGCGCCGTTGCGGGCGAACTCGCGGCAAATCTCGACGCCCATACCGCCGAGTGCGCCGGTCACGGCGCAGACATCGCCCTCGAGCTTAAGCCAGTTGCTCATAGGAACTTCCCTTCTTGTGCCTCCCTGTGGGTCGTTCCCATTAATCGACCCACGTGGTTTTCGCAGGTTATCGTATGCTTTGCATTTGCGCAGATGAATTGCATATTTGTTAGAATGGCGTTAACCGTAGGTTTACACTGTGCGATGCAGTTTATGCTCAACTGAGCGCGTGACCTGCGAAAACAACCCCCTGTGGCACCATGTGGCCACGGGCGCGAAAACGGGAGATTGACGTGTACGATCGACGACTTGAGGCCATATCGGCCGCCGCGGAGCTGGGAAGCTTCTCGCGTGCAGCGGCAAAATTGCGCGTGTCGACCCCGGCCCTCGTCAAGCAGGTGTCGGGATTTGAGGCCGAGTTTGGTATCACGTTGTTCGAGCGCTCGCACTCGGGCGTCAAGGTGACGCCGGCCGGCGCACTGCTGGTGGACGACGCGCGCTCGATCATGCGGCAGTCCGAGGACGCGCTGCGCCGTGCCCGACGCGCGGCGGGCGATGGCGGTGCCGTGCGCCTGGGCGTATCGATGATGTGCCCAGGACGCCAGACGCTGTCGATGTGGTCGGGCATCCACGATCTGGAACCGTCGCTACGATTTGAGATCGTGCCGGTAAGCGACCTCTATGACGAGCGCGAGACCGTCATGCGCAGCTTGGGCCGCGAGGTCGATGTGGTGCAGTCGAGTTTTTCTACCCCACGCTGGGGCGACGCCTGCCAAAAGCTCCACATCGTTAACGTACCGTTTTATATCGACCTGCCGCGCGCGAGCCCGCTGGCGCGCAAGAATCGCATTACGGTTGCCGACCTAGAGGGCATGCGCCTGCGCGTGCTCCGTCACGGCAACGACGCCATGGACAGCCTACGCATCGACCTTTTGGCCGACGGCGGCGTGGACGTGATCGATGTGGATAGCTTTGACTTTGCGCTCTTTAACGAAGCTGAGGAAAAGGGCGATGCGGTACTCACCTGTGGCGCATGGTCAGGGGTGCACCCGGCCTTTGTGGGCGTGCCGTTCCTGTGCGGGCGAGAGGTGCCGGTCTTTTTGCACTATCCGCTCGAGCCAACCCTCCAAGTCCAAAAATTCGTCAACGCCATGGCCCAACTTCTCAAGTAGCTCATTTGGGATAGGGCTTTTTGACTCCTTACAAAATGAGGCCCTGGCCAAACGGCCAGGGCCTCACCACTTCTTTTCAGGCTGCGAGAAAAGACTGTGTGCGTAGGACCTCCCCGAGGGAGACGGGGTGTTTGCTCCGCGCGCAGTTTCGCAGCGAAGCGAGAATGTTTGAGCACGGAGTAAACACCCCGTCTCCCTCGGGGAGGTCCGTTGGGAGCGTAGGGGCTGTTTTGAGCTACTCCAGCTCAAACGCTCCGGTATAGAGCTGGTAGTAATACCCGCGCTTGGCGATCAGCTCGTCGTGGTTGCCGCGCTCGATGATGCGGCCGTGGTCCAGGCAGATAATCGCGTCGGAGTTGCGCACGGTGGAGAGGCGGTGCGCGATGACAAACGTCGTGCGGCCCTCCATGAGCTTATCCATGCCGGCCTGCACGATGGCCTCGGTGCGGGTGTCGATGGAGCTCGTGGCCTCGTCCAGAATCATTGCCGGCGGATCGGCGACGGCGGCGCGTGCGATCGAAATCAGCTGGCGCTGGCCCTGCGACAGCTGGGCGCCGTTGCCGGTGAGCATCGTGTCGTAGCCGTCGGGCAGGCGGGTGATAAAGTCGTCCGCGCCCGCGAGCTTGGCCGCCGCGATGCACTCCTCGTCGGTGGCGTCCAGGTTGCCGTAGCGGATGTTGTCCATCACGGTGCCGGTGAACAGGTTCACGTCCTGCAGCACCACGCCCAGCGAGCGGCGCAGATCGGCCTTGCGGATCTTGTTGACGTTGATGCCGTCGTAGCGGATCTTGCCGTCGGCGATGTCGTAGAAGCGGTTGATGAGGTTGGTGATGGTCGTCTTACCGGCACCGGTGGCGCCGACAAACGCGACCTTCTGGCCCGGCTTGGCAAACACGGACACGCCGTGCAGCACCTCGTGGTCGGGCGTGTAGCCAAAGTCCACGTTGTCCATGACCAGGTCGCCGCGCAGCGGCACGTACTCGATCTCGCCGGTCGCGCGGTGCGGATGCTTCCATGCCCACATGCCGGTGTGGTGGTCGGCCTCCTCGAGCTGCCAGGTATCGGGGTTCACCTGCGCGTTGACGAGCGTCACATAGCCTTCGTCGGCTTCGGGCTTCTCGTCGATGAGCTCAAAGATGCGGTCGGCGCCGGCGAGGCCCATGACCACGGCGTTGATCTGCTGCGAGATCTGACCGATCTGTCCGCAGAACTGCTTGGTCATGTTGAGGAACGTCACTACGACGGTGATGGACAGCGTCATGCCCGAGATGCTCAGGTTAGGCACGCCCAGCGCCAGGAAAATGCCGCCCGCCAGTGCGACCAGCACGTAGAGCAGGTTGCCCAGGTTCATAAGGATAGGCATGAGGATGTTGGCGTACATGTTGGCCTTCTGCGAGACCTCGAAGAGCTTTTCGTTGCGCTCGTCAAAATCGGCTTCGGCGGCAGACTCGTGGCAGAATGCCTTGACGACCTTCTGGCCGTTCATGACTTCCTCGATATGGCCCTCGACCACGCCGAGTTCAGACTGCTGCGCAATGAAGAAGCGCGCGGAGTTGGAGCCGAGCAGCTTGGTCATAAAGGCCATAAAGACGACGCCGGCCACAATGACCAGGCACATCCACACGCTGTAGTACAGCATGATAAAGAACACCGTGACGATGACGATGGCCGTCATGAGCAGGTTGGGCAGCGACTGGCTGATCATCTGACGCAGCGTGTCGATGTCGTTGGTGTAGTGGCTCATGATGTCGCCGCGCTGGTGCGTGTCGAAGTAGCGAATCGGCAGGTCCTGCATGCGGTTGAACATCTTCTCGCGCAGCTTCTCGAGCGAGCCCTGCGTAACGATGGCCATGGCGCGGTTCCAGAAGAGTGAGGACAGGATGCCGACGCCGTAGATGCAGGCGAGGGTGGTCACAAGCTTCAGAATTTTGGGCTGCGCGGTCGCCCAATCGCCCGACTGCCACGACTCGCTAATAATCTGCAGGGCGCTCTGAAGGAAGGTCGCGCCGATGGAGTTGATGATGGCGCAGAGCACCACGCCGGCGACGACGAGGGGCAAAAGCACGGGGTAGAAGCCAAAGAGCGTCTTGATGAGGCGCGACATGGTGCCGCCCTTGCGGTTGAGCGCGCGCTCGGCGGTCGTTGCTTTACTCATGTGCCTCGCCTCCTTCCTGGGTCTGAGCTTGCGTTGCAGATGCCTCGGTGTCGGCCTCGACGGCCCCTTCGCCCTCGGCAGACATCTTGCTTTGCGAGGTAAAGGTCTCGAGGTAGATCTCGCTCGTCTTAAGCAGCTCATCGTGGTTGCCGATCTGCGCGATGCGGCCACCCTCCATGACGATGATGCGATCGGCGTCCTGCACGGAGCTGATGCGCTGGGCGATGATGAGCTTGGTCGTGTTGGGCAGATAGCTTGCCAGCCCCGCGCGGATCTTGGCGTCGGTCTTGGTGTCGACGGCGCTGGTGGAGTCGTCCAGGATCAAGATCTTGGGGCGACGCAGCAGGGCACGCGCAATGCACAGGCGCTGCTTCTGACCGCCGGAGACATTGGAGCCGCCCTGTTCGATCCAGGTGTCATAGCCCTTGGGGAAGCCGTCGACAAACTCGTCGGCGCAGGCCAGATGTGCCGCCTCGCGGACTTCCTCGTCGGTGGCATTCGGGTCGCCCCAACGCAGGTTCTCGGCAATCGTGCCGCTAAACAGCACGTTTTTCTGCAGCACCATGGCCACCTGGTGGCGCAGGGCGTCCAAGTCGTAGTCGCGCACATCCACGCCGCCCACGCGCACGGTACCCTCGGTGGTGTCGTACAGACGGGCGATGAGGTTTACAAGCGTGGACTTGGCCGAGCCGGTGCCGCCGATGATGCCGATGGTCTCGCCGCTCTTAATGTGCAGGTCGATATCGTCGAGCGCCTGGCGCTTTGCATGCGCGGAATACTTAAAGCTCACGTGGTCAAAGTCGATGGAGCCGTCGGCAACCTCGAGCACGGGCTCAGCGGGATCGGCGATCGTGGGCTCGGCGGCCAGCACCTCGGTAATGCGGTGTGCCGATTCGTCGGCCATGGTCACCATGACAAAGATCATCGACAGCTGCATCAGGCTCATGAGGATCTGGAAGCCATAGGTAAAGATCGAGGAGAGCTGGCCCACGTCGAACAGCGTGCCCTGGCTCGTGATGATGAGCTTGGAGCCCAGGTAGATGATGACGACAAACGCGCCGTTGACGCAGATATTCATCATGGGGTTGTTAAAGGCGAGCAGCTTCTCGGCGCGGGTGAAGTCCATCTGGACGTCGCGCGCGGCGGTCGCGAACTTCTCCTTCTCAAAGTCTTCGCGCACGTAGCTCTTAACCACGCGCATGCCGGTGACGTTTTCCTCGACGGACTCGTTAAGGGCATCGTACTTGTGGAACGCGCGCGAGAAGATGGGGCGCACCTTAAAGATGATAAAGAACAGTCCAAAGCCCAGCAGCGGAATGATGACCAGGTAGACCATGGCAACGCTGCCGCCCATGATAAATGCCATGGTAAAGGCGAAGATCAATACCAGCGGCGCGCGCACGGCGATGCGGATGATCATCATAAAGGCCTGCTGCACGTTGTTGATGTCGGTGGTCAGGCGCGTGACGAGCGAGGAGCTCGAGAACTCATCGATGTTGGCAAAGCTGAACGTCTGGATCTTGTAGAACAGGTCGTGACGCAGGTTCTTGGCGAAACCGCAACTCGCATGGCTGCAGGTGACGCCGGCAGCGGCACCGAAAGCAAGCGACGTCAGCGCGATGAGCACCAAAAAGCCTGCGGTGGGAAGCATCTCGGCTACGGTGGCGCCGTCTTTGATGGCGTCGATCAGGTTGGCGGTGATAAATGGAATCAGCATCTCGCAGAGCACCTCGCCAAGTACGAGCAACGGCGTGGCAACGGTGACTTTCATATAGTCGCGGATGCTGCCTATGAGGGTTTTAATCATCCAGTTCCTCCCAAGTTTTGCGGATTTTCTCGAGCATTTCGGCGAGCTGCTCACGCTCGTCGTGGGTGAGGGCGCTAAAGGCCTGCTCTCTAAAGCGAATGCGGGCGGCCTGGTCGATGCGGGCGTTTTCCCGGCCGGTTTCGGTCAGGCGAATGGTGAGTTGCCGTCGATCCTTGGGGTTACGGCTGCGCTCAATGAGGCCGTTGACCTCGAGCTTGGACAGGATCTCGGAAGGCGACCCCGGCTTGAGGTCAAAGTGCATGCCGAGTTCCTGCTGCGACATCTCGCCGCCGGGCTGCTTGGCCAGCAGGCAGATGATGGGCGCCTTGCCGGATATGCCTCCGCCATGAAAGTGCATGTAATGGCCGCAAAAGCCCAGACCGCTCAGGATGCGCTTGGCGAGTTTGTCTTCGGCGCTGACCGCTTCGGGTATGTCTACCGGTTGCGACGGGTCACCGCCGGGCTCATGCGGAAGGACGAGTGGTTCATCACACATATCTAAGCTTCGCTCCTTTCTTTAGTTAGGTAGAGGGATTGTTTTGTGCCTAACTAATCTAGGAGCATAAGAAATCAATTTCAAGGTACCAAACTAGTGGTTATGCGGTTTTGCCAAACCGCGTAACGGCTCGACGCTGCAAACGCTCCTAAGCGGCAATCTGGCGTTCAATCGTCGGGCATGGCCACAAGGCCTATGCCCTCCTCTTTCACGCCACCTTGCTCGCCTAGGAGCGTTTTCGCTGTCCATCCTCTATCTGCAGCATTGCTCTTGTGCCAATGGTCCGTGGGAGACGGAGGAAAAGGGATCATTTTCCGTAACCTTTCCGCAACAATTTGCCCGTCGCGCCGCTCGCCTCCGCTCGCAACGCCCCCTGCGCTACACTTATTCGCACTATGGCGCCGTCGCGCCGCGCCCGACCCAAGGGGGACACTCATGAAGAACACTCAGCTGCTGCTGATCAACGATATGTGCGGCTACGGCAAGGTCGCGCTTTCTGCCATGCTGCCGGTGCTGTCGCACATGGGCTATCGCATCCACAACCTGCCGACGGCCCTCGTTTCCGATACGCTCAACTACCCCAAGTTCTACATCCACGACACCACGGAGTATGTCCGCCAGAGTCTCGCCATCTGGGAGGAGCGCGGCTTTGAATTCGACGCCATCTCGACCGGCTTTATCGTGACTGAGGAAGAGGCACGCATCATCTCGGACTTTTGCCACCGCCGCGCGCAAAAGGGCACCAAGGTGTTCGTCGACCCCATCATGGCCGACAACGGCAGGCTCTACGCTGACGTGCCCGAGTCGACCATCGGCCTTATGCGCAGCCTGGTCGAGTGCGCCGACTACGCGGTGCCCAACTATACCGAGGCGTGTCTGCTCACCGATACGCCTATGGCCGAGCAGATTACGGCCGACGAGGCTCGTACGCTCGTGGATGCCATGCTCGCGCTGGGCGCCAAGTCGGTGGTCATCACGAGCGCAAAGGTCGACGGGGCGAGTGCCGTTATCGGCTACGACCATGTGGCGGGAGAGTACTTTACGATTCCCTTTGAGCTGATCCCGGTGTATTTCCCGGGCACGGGCGATACGTTCTCGTCGGTGCTCGTGGGTCGCGTTATGGCCGGCTGGAGCCTGCAACGTGCGACGACCGACGCTATGCGTGTGGTGGCCGAGCTTATCGAGCGCAATGCCGACCAAGAGGACAAGTCGGCCGGCCTTCCCATCGAGGCCTGCCTGGATGTGATTGACCATGAGTAACGCCGGCGAGGGCGGCGTCAAGCCTGCGGGCGAGAGCAAGCCGTTCGGTGCGCCGCGGGGCAAGCGTCCGCGTATCCGCGTGAGCTGCGTGGACCAGCTGGGTGCGTGTCGCTGCCACCATGGTCATAAGCCGGGCGATGTCTTTGACTTCGACCGAGACCGCGGCAAGATGTGCGCCATGGCCTGCCATGTGGGCTTTCCCTATATCGATATCCTGCGCTACGGCGGAACCGTGCCTGGCAACGAGCCCGGTACGGCAAAGTTCTGCTGCCCCGAGGTCGATACGTTGAACGTCTGGCTTGCCGAAATCGTCGACGAGTAGCTGAGCGCAATGTGACAAAGGGACAGTTCTTTTGTCACATTCGCGGGTGGTGTCCCTTCTTTTTGCTTATAATCTCAAATCTCTGCATTTCATCAGATTTTAGGTTCTAAAAATTCTGCGTTTCATCGATAATCAAGCGTATAAAACTTTGCATTTCATTTGATGACACTTAGGGGAGAGCCTATGCTGCGTAGGAAAATAGCGGCAGAGCTGGAGCGTTGGCTGAAGTCTGCCGAGCAAAAGGCCTTATTCATTACGGGTTCTCGCCAGATCGGCAAAAGCTATTCGATTCGCGCATTTGGCAAAGCCAGCCATGCAACCTACATCGAGCTCAACCTCATGGAAAATCGCCAGGCAAAAGATGCTCTTCTCGAGGCGCGAAATGCCGATGATTTCATCAGCAGGGTGACGCTTCTTTCGGGAAAGCCGATAGCGCCAGGCAAAACGCTCGTGTTTATCGATGAGGTCCAAGAGGCCCCCGACATCATGACGATGGCAAAGTTCCTTGTTGAGGATGGGAGGTGCCGCTGGGCGTTTTCGGGGTCAATGCTCGGGACCCAGTTCAAGGGCGTTAGGTCCTATCCCGTGGGATATGTTCACGAGCTTAGGATGTTCCCGCTTGATTTTGAGGAGTTTTGCTGGGCGATCGGGGTGAGCGAGGGAGCTCGTCAAACGATACGCGACGCGTGTATCAGCGAGAAGCCCATTCCTGATTACATTCATGACGCGATGATGGCAAACTTCAGGACCTATACCGTTGTCGGCGGAATGCCAGAGGTCGTGCAACGTTTCCTTGACACGCGGGGCGACCTTGCCTCTGTTCGTCAGCTACAGTCAGAGCTCAACGAACAGTACCGGCGGGATATCTCTAAGTATGCAAGCGGGCGAGCCCTTCAGGTGCAGAGCATTTACGATCAGCTCCCTATTATGCTCGAGGGCGAAAACAAACGCTTCGTGCTCAATTCCATTGACCCCAAGGCGCATTACGGCAAGTACCAGCGAGATTTTGTCTGGCTTGTCGATGCCGGCGTTGCTCTCAAGGCCGATATCGTAACCGAGCCAAAATCGCCCCTGCTCAAGACGGCGCGGCCATCGCAGTTCAAGCTATATCAATCGGATACGGGCATGTTGATGGCGCGCTACCCCGTTGGAGTCGCCCAAGCGGCGTATCTTGATAGCAAGGAGCCCAATCTGGGCGGCATTTACGAAAACGTGGTGGCCCAGCAGCTGGCTGCCCAAAATCGCCAGCTTTACTACTATCAGACAAAAAAGCGCGGTGAAGTGGACTTTGTGGTCGACGGACCGGATGGGACGGCCGTTCCAATCGAGGTCAAATCGGGCTCCTATTACCACGCGCACGCTGCGCTCGGTCATGTGCTTGATACTGCCGAATATGGCGTAAGGCTCGGAATTGTTTTCTCGAGAGGCAACGTTGAGCGCAACGGAGCCGTTCTCTATCTGCCGCTATATGCGACTTGGGCCCTTTCGGATGTTTTGGGTGACGCCCGTGCCGAGGGGATAAAGCTGGAGGTCAAGCCGGTCTAGGGCCAGTCCCGAATGTGACAAAGGGGGCAGTCCCTTGGTCGTATCCGCTATCCCGAGATAATGAGCGTGGATTTTCTCCCGTTTAGGGCGCCCTTGAACGCTCAAAGTGGGAGAAAATCCACGCTCAATCTGTATGCAGGAGATTATCCACGCTCGTTTCGCGCCGAAGGCGTGGCCCACGACCTCGCTTGCCTACAGTTGCTCGAGCATAGCGGTGCAACCGTCGAGCACGTCGCGGTAGGTGGCGTCGAAATTGCCGGTGTACCAGGGATCGGCCACGTCGCCGGGGCGATCGGTCCAATCGAGCAAGCGCGTAATCTTGCCGTCGGGGTCGTCGCCAAAGATGCGACGCAGGCCACACGCGTTTTCAGCATCCATATAGACAATGTGATCCCAGTTGCTATACTCTGCGCGACGCACCTGGCGGGCACGGTGTGCAACGACGGGAATCTCGACTTCACGCAGCTTGGCGACCGTGCCATGATGCGGCGGATTGCCGATTTCCTCGGTTGAGGTCGCTGCGGAATCGATGACAAACTCGCCCGCGCGCCCAGCGCGGCGCACGAGCTCGGTAAACACCGACTCGGCCATCGTCGAGCGGCAGATGTTGCCGTGGCAGATAAACAGTACACGTTGCATATGCGATTTTCGTTCGATCGCCATCATCGAGCTCGAGTATCGCATCTACGCCTACGCCCTTGCCCGCTTGCGCTCCCAGCGGGCGAGCTTAATCGTCACCAGCGTGAGCGCCCAGGCCACAAGCGAGAACGCGGCACCCACTGCGCCCACGTGCGCAATGCCAATGCTGCTTACCACGGCTCCGCCCACTGCGGTGCCAAACGAGATGCCGACGTTAAACGCCATGGGCTCAACCGAACTTGCGAGTACCATCGACTTGGGATGGCGGCTGCGTGCCACATCCATAAAATGCGTGATGCACGATACCGAGAACAGGTACATGAGCAGCGCCAAGCTAAAGACAAAGACCAGCGCGAGCGGCATGGTGCCGCCCACAGCAAACAGTCCGAGTAACGCCGCAGCCTGCAGCACAAACGTCACAAGCAGTGCCTTCATGCCAAAGCGAGCATCGATCCATCCGCCCAGGATGTTCGAGATCAGGCAGAACACGCCATAGGCCATGAGCGTGGTGCTCGCCTGAACGGTGCCCATGCCCAGCACTTGCTCAAGATAAGGCGTCACGTAGCCGTAGAACACATAGACCGACCCCACGCCAAACAAGAAGATGAGCATGCCGGTGATGATGCTCGGCTCGCGTAGCAGCCCTGCCTGCTCGCGGAAGGTGGCGGGCTCATCGGTCTGACCGGCGCGGGGCATAAACGCTACGAGCGCTCCGCAGATCAAAACGGCAAAGGCCAGCGTGCCGTACATGGCCACGTGCCAGTCGAGCGTGTCGGCCACAAATTTGCCAATCGAGGTCACAAAGACCATTGCCACGGAAAACGCACCATATACCACCGAGATGGCAAGCGAAGTTTGCTGCGGGGACAGCAGCTCGGGGATGTATGTCACGCCCACGGCGAGCAGTGCGCCCGAGACGGAGCCCAGGATGATACGCGAGATAAACAGCACCTGGAAGTTGGGCGCCAGCGCCATAACCAAATTGCCGAGCGTAAAGACGATGCTATAGCACACGAGCAGCTGGAATCGGCGGAACCGCCCCGTGCTGAGCGCGAGCGCCGGCGTCGCGATAGCGTAGACCAGTGCGAACACGCTGATGAGCTGGCCCGCAGTAGCAAGTGATACGTCGAGTTCCGTCGCCAGGTCGCTTTCGATGCCGATGACCACGAACTCGGAGCAGCCGAGCGAGAATCCCAACAGCACGAGTAGCGCCAGGCAGAGCTTGGTGCGCGCAGGGGAGAGCGCGGCGGCGGTTGACTTACTTTTAGGCGTGGTTGCGGCGATCAAGGTTGTCACTCCAATGTCGCATTAATAAGCGGGATTCAATCCCTGCAACTCTAACAGAATGTGACGAAGGGGTAGTCCCTTTGTCGCATTGCGCTGCCAGCCAGTCGCTCAAATCGTCACAACATTCGGCGAAAATCTCGAAAACGAGGAAAAGCGCCGAATGTTGTGACGGTTTTCCTGTCTGTGCCGGCGAGCTCCGGCGCTATCTGGGGGTATAAGGCTAGCAAGTGTTTATTTGCGAGGCCTAAGGGGCGCCCCGTATGGATATCGATAACTTTGAATGGTGGTATAGCGAGGGCGAGGCTCCGGACGAGGAGTGGGACGAGCCGTCGCCGCGTGACGTGTCGAGCGACGAGGACGAGACCGGCAACGATGCCGTCGAGACGGACGCCGCCCCCGATGCCGCCGAGCCCCTGACTTTTGAACGGGCCTGGGCTCAGGCCGAGGCCGACGAGGCAAAGGCCGATGCCACGGCCACGCTGGGTGAGCCAGCCGACATGTCCATCTCGCCGGCCAAGACCCCGCAGCCGCGCCACACCATCGACCCCGGCAGTACGGCATCTTTCAGCATTCTCGACGTGCCCGCGCAGGGTGCTCAGGCGCCTGCACCCACGCATCGCCCCGACCTGGCTCATGAGGAAGACGCGGGACGCCGCTCTCCGCTCGGCCCCATCCTCATTGCCTTCATGGCCGGCGTTATCGCCTGCTCGGCAATCGGCAGCATCTGGGGCCATGTCGAGCAGCAGCGCCAAGACGCCGCCAAGGTCGAGATGTCCGTCGAGCAATCGCTCAGCCGCACGCGCTCGGTGCATGTGTCAGTCGAGGTTAAGGACGGCGCGACGTGGGATACCGCGCGCGGCGACAGCCAAATGCTCGTCCATATCGTGGGCCGCACGCTCAAGGGGCAAGCAATCGACGAGTACCAATACGTCAATTCCGAAGGTGACGGCATCGAGCTCAAGCCCGGCGACTACGAGCTCACGGTGGATGAGCCGCCCGTCGCCACCGACGGCACGCGTTACCGCGCCTCAAAGCGCATGGTTCCGGTGAGTTTTAATTCACAGGCGCCCGACACGGTCGATAGCACGCCGCAGGGCGGGTTTGACCTCTACGCTATTGCTCAATAACTGCGCCTGCCGCTCAGCCCCGCCGCCAAGAGTGGGACAATAACCCTCGACACTGTTGTTTACTTTTGGAGGAAGTAGTATGTCCACCGTCACTACCATCAAGCGCGGCGGCCTCACCGCAGCCATCGATTCCATGGGCGCTCAGCTCACGAGCCTTGCCCTCAACGGCAACGAGTATCTGTGGCAGGGCGACCCGGCCTTTTGGGGCAAGCACGCGCCTATCCTGTTCCCCATCGTGGGATCGCTGCGCAACAACACGGCGACGTCTGCCGCCGGCACCTGCGAGATGGCGCGCCACGGCATCGCGCGCATTGTCGAGCACAAGATCGTCGGGGTGTCGGAGGACGGTTCGTCCGTTACCTACGAGCTCACCGACACGCCTGAGTCTCTCAAGGCGTTCCCGTTCCACTTTAAGCTCAACATGACCTATGCCCTGACCGGCGACGCCACCCTTACGCAGACCTTTGCCGTCACCAACACCGGCGACGTGGACCTGCCGTTCTCGGTGGGCGGCCACCCCGCATTTAACGTGCCCGCCCCCGGCGCCGAGGACGAGGCGTTCGAGGATTACGAGCTGGCGTTTACCGAGGCTTGGACTAACGAGGCCCCCGTCATCACGCCCGATGGCCTTATGACGTTCGAGGGTAGCTACAAGGCCCCCGATAACTCGGACGTGCTGCCCATCACGCACCGCAGCTTCGATAACGACGCCATCATGTTCACCGATACCCCGGGCTCCACGCTCACGCTGCGCGGCCGCAAGTCGGGCCACGGCGTCAAGATCGACTTTGAAGGCTTTAAGTACATCGGCGTGTGGTCTGCCGCCAACGACGCTCCGTTTGTGGCGCTCGAGCCTTGGACCGGTCACACCACCATGTCCACCGAGGACGACGTCTTTGAGCACAAGGTCAACACCATCACCTTGGCTCCCGGCGCCACCGACAAGCGTACCTTTAGCGTTACCTTGCTCTAGAGGTTCCGCCGCTCGGTCGATGCTGTGCGCCGTCCAGAGCGATAATTTGTCATTCAAAAGGCAAGGCATAGACCTTCTGGTCATGCCTTGCCTTTTTCATGCCACTTGTTCGCTCTGGACGTCGCTCGCCGGCATTGCCAAAACATCGGCGTCCCCAATGACTACCGTGTGTCTATTAATTTTTCGAGCTTGTGCTGCGCTGCTGGTCGCTGGCGTATATCCTGTTAAGTCGTCAGCATACGATTCAACAGGGAAGGCATCAGATGCAACCTCGACTACAACGCGACGCGCATCCACAGCCGGTATGCAGCCGTCGCATCTTTTTGGGTAGCGCTCTCGCTGCGAGCGCTTCCGTCGTCGCCGGCGCGCTCGCCGGCTGTCAGCGTCCGTCCACGCTCAAGGTGGTTCAGCCCACGACGGGCGGCGGTCGCGACGACCTGTCCGATTCCGTGATCGGCAAGGATAAGATCCGCATCGGTATGGAGGCAGCCTACGCCCCGTACAACTGGCAGGTTTCCGAAGCCAGTGAGTACACCATCCCCATCGACAACGTGCAGGGCGCCTATGCCGATGGCTACGACGTGCAGATCGCCAAGATCGTCTGCAAGGCCCTCGGCGGCGAGCCCGTCGCCGTCAAGCAGAGCTTTTCGGGCCTTATTGACTCGCTCAACAACGGCCAGATCGACCTCATCATCGCCGGCATGAGCGCCACGCCGGAGCGTGAGGAGTCGGTCGGTTTCTCCGACCCGTACTTCATTGGCTACTTTGGCCTGTTCGTAAAAGAGGGTTCCCCCTACCAAAACGCCACCAAGCTCAGCGACTTTAGCGGTGCCACGGTCCTCGGCCAAAAGGACACCATGCTTGATACCGTCATCGACGAGATCCCGGGCGTTGTGCACAAAAACCCGGTCGATTCGGTCCCCACGGTGTTCTCGAACCTGCTGCAGGGCACGTGCGACGCCGTGACCTACAACACCGAGAACGAGAAGGGCTATATGGCCCAAAATCCGGGCATTGTCCCTATTCATTTTGCTGAGGGCGAGGGCTTTAAGCAGGAGGTCGCGGCAAACGTCGGCTGCCGCAAGGGCTCGGACAAGCTGCTTAAGCTCATCGACAAGACACTCAAGGGTGTCAGCCAGGAGGAGCGCGACCAAATGTGGGACGCGTGCCTCGATCGTCAGCCGGCATAGGGAGGCAGCATGAAAACCATCAATCGTCTGGCCTCCTTTATCAAGGCCGACCATCGTTATGTGTACCTGGGCACGAGCGTCATTGCGGCGCTCGGCCTGGCGTTTAGCCAGCGCAACCCCACACCGCTGAGCTTCTTGGCCCCCACCGGCATCTTCCAGGACTGCCTCTGGGCAATCCTTTGGGCCTGGCTCGTCGTGTCGGCGGCGGCGCTGGTCACCAAACTCATGCACTGGAACGACTATCGCGAAACGTCGCCGTTTGCTTCCGAGCGCTTCCGTCGCGGCGCGCGCCTGGGCAGCTATGTCGTCGTTGCTATTGCGGCGATCTTTTTCGTGGACCGCTGCGTCATGTCATTTATCGACCTGGTGCGGGTGAGCATTGTCTCGGACTCCAACCCCAGCGACTTTTTGTCGAGCCTGGTCTACATGACCTACAAGAGCGGGGACTTCTTTATCCGCGGTATCGAGATTACCATCGCGCTTGCGACCTTCGGCACCGTCATCGCATTCTTCCTGGCACTGCTCTTTGTGTTCCTGCGTATTCAGACGTTCGATCGCGTGGACAACGACCTGGTGCGCTTCTTTAAGAGTATCGGTCGCGGCTTTGCGACCATCTACTCCACCATCGTGCGCGGCACGCCCATGATGGTCCAGGGTCTGCTCATCTATTACGCGGGCTTCACCGTTTTGCGCGGCATGGGCTTCGAGACCGCCCAGGCCAACCAGATTTGGAGTACTTTCACCGCCGGCCTCGTCACCATCTCGCTCAACTCCACCGCCTACATGATGGAGGTCCTGCGCGGCGGCATCGAGTCCATCGATCCCGGCCAGGCCGAGGCGGCGCGCTCGCTGGGCCTGTCGCAGTGGCAAGCCATGCGCAAAGTCGTGTTCCCCCAGGGCATAAAAAACGCGATTCCGGCGCTCACCAACGAGCTCATCATCAACATCAAGGATTCGTCGGTGCTTTCGGTCATCGGCGTGTTCGACCTCATGTACGCCACCACCACCGTCGCCGGCGTGTACTACCGCCAGATGGAGGTCTACTGCGTGGCGCTCGTGGTCTACCTGATCCTGACGCTCGTGGCGAGCCGCTTGCTCGAGGCCTTTGGCAAAAAGCTCGGCGCCGAGGCCCCGGCAACGCTGCCCAGCTCCAACTAGGCTCAAGACGAGGAGAATCATCATGGCAGATACCGCCACTACCGGCACCGCGGCCGCCGCACAGACCAATGAGCCGCTCATCCGCGTCGAGGGCCTGCGTAAGAGCTTCGGCTCGCTCGAGGTGCTCAAGGGCATCGACCTGTCCGTTAACCACGGCGAGGTCGTTACCATCATCGGTGCCTCGGGCTCGGGAAAGTCGACCTTCCTGCGCTGCCTCAACCTGCTCGAGACCCCGGACGCGGGCCACATCTGGTTCCATGGCCAGGACCTCACGGCCGAGCGTTGCAACATTAACAAGCTGCGTGAGGACATCGGCATGGTGTTCCAGGGCTTCAACCTGTTCAACAACATGGACGTGCTCGACAACTGCACGCTTGCGCCCGTCACGCTCAAAAAGATGAGCAAGGCCGAGGCCGAGAAGGTCGCGATGGAGCATCTGACGAGCGTGGGGCTCGAAAAGTTCGCGCACGCCGCTGTGGGTCGCCTGTCCGGTGGCCAAAAGCAGCGCGTGGCCATCGCGCGCGCCCTGTGCATGAATCCGCAGATCATGCTGTTCGACGAGCCGACCTCCGCGCTCGACCCTGAGATCGTGGGCGAGGTGCTCGAGGTCATGCGCAAGCTCGCGGCCGACGGCATGACCATGGTCGTCGTCACGCACGAGATGGCCTTTGCCCGCACGGTGTCCGACCGCGTGGTCTTTATGGACAAGGGCGTGGTACTCGAGGATGCCGCGCCGGCCGAGCTCTTCGGCAACCCCAAGCACCAGCGCACCCGCGAGTTCCTCTCGCGTTATCTCGAGGACAAATAACCGACCGCAAACGCTTATGTGGCAGGGCCGCTCCGGTGGGGCGGCCCTCGTCATCACAATCGAAAGGATGTCATGGCCGAGGTTTGGCGCTTCTTTGCGCATGAGGACGATTTTGCCGATATAGACGAGGCCGGCGCGTGCGAGCGCTTGGGCCGCGTGCTGTCGTTTCCGACCGTCTCGAGCATGGACGCCGAGGCGGTGAACTGGCAGCCGTTCGACGACCTGCGCGCCTATATGCAGCAGGCGTGGCCGTACGTGTTCGCGGCGGGCGAGGTCGAGCTTATCGACCATTCGCTGTTGGTGACGCTTAGCGGTTCCGACCCTGCCCTCAAACCCGTCATGCTCATGGGTCACATGGACGTGGTTCCCGTGGTGCCCGGCACCGAGGCTGACTGGACGCATGCCCCCTTTAGCGGCCACGTGGACGACACCTACATTTGGGGTCGCGGCGCTATCGACATGAAAGACCAGGTCGCAGGCATTCTCGAGGCGGTTGAGTATGCGCTGGCGCACGGCTGGGAGCACGAGCGCACCCTGCTGCTCGCCTTTGGCCAGGACGAGGAGACTACGCAGTACGGCGCAGGCGCCATCGGCCGCGTGCTCGAGGAGCGCGGCATTGAGCTTGAGTGCCTGATCGACGAGGGCGACTACCGTATTGTTTCGGCTGCCGAGTACGGCGCGGGCGATGGCTGGCTTATGCATGCCGACCTTGCCGAGAAGGGCTATGCCGATATCGTGCTCAAGACGAAGAGTGAAGGCGGGCATTCGTCTAACCCCTACGGCGGCACTTCGCTCGAGGTGCTCAGCCGCGCTATTGCCGCGATTTGCGATATCGAGTGGCCGGCGCGTGTGACCGACCTGCTTGCCGCGCAGCTCGTCGAGCTGGGGCTTTATACCGCAGACGAGATTGCTGCCAGCAAGGATGCCATCGTGCGCGACTGCCTCGCCAGCAAAAAGCTGTACCCGCTTGTAACCACCACCTGCGCGCCCACGCAAATCGAAGGCGGCAGTACCGGTGCCAACGTAATGCCGCAGGATATGTGGGCCAATATCAACTTCCGCATGCTCGAGGGTACGGGCGTGGCCGATGTCGTTACCTGCTGCTGCGAGGCCGTTGCCGCGGCGGGCCTTGCCGGACGTGTGGAGGTCGAACTCGGCCCCGGCAGCTCCGAGCCCTCGCCGTCCCCGCGTGTCGGCGGACCGGGACTTGAGGCCGTTCGCGCCATTGCCGCCCGCTATTTCCGTGATCCAAAGGGGACGGAGGAAAACGGATCATCTACGACGGGCGGGGCTCCTGTCAGCATCGTCCCCTCAACTGTCATCGGCGCGACCGACGCTGCCAACTATCAGCGCATTTGCTCCGAGTGCATTCGTTTTTCGGCGTTTGTGGTCGACGATGACGAGTGCGAGCGCGGTGTCCACGGCACTAACGAGCGCATTACCCGCCGTGCCTACCTCCAGGGTGTCCGCTTCCTCATCGCCCTGCTCCACACGCTCTAGAATGTGACAAAGCGACAGTCCCTTTGTCGGATTCCGTGCGGGTTATATGCAGGTTTGCCTGCGCACGCTATCATGTATGGGTTAGACCTCAACTATGTACCCCATACACGAAGGGATGCGCATGTATCTGAAGATCGACATGTTCTAGCTGGGCTTACCCCCGCAGTGGCGCCATGCGCCCCATCAGTTCTGCCGATTTTCACCTTCACGCATATAAAGGAGTCCTGCCATGCGCGACAAGCTCGAAAAGATCATCAAGGCCTACGAGGAGCTCGAGAAGAAGCTGTCCGACCCGGCCGTCGCCTCCGATATCAAGGAGTTCACGCGTCTCAACAAGGAGTACGCGCACCAGTCCGACCTCATCGCCGCCTCGCGCGAGTACATCGGCGCGCTCGATGACATCGAGGCTGCCAAGGAAATGCTCCACGATACTACCGATGCCGATGAGAAGGAGATGCTCCAGATGGACATCTCCGAAAACGAGGCCAAGCTTCCCCAGCTCGAGGAAGATATCAAGTACATGCTCATCCCGAGCGACCCCAACGACGACAAGAACACCATCGTCGAGATCCGCTCCGCCGCCGGTGGCGACGAGGCGGCCATCTTCGCCGGCGACCTGTACAAGATGTACCAGCGCTTTTGCGAGTCGCGTGGCTGGAAGACCACCGTGCTCGATTCCAGCCCCAGCGAGGCCGGCGGCTTTAAGTCCATCGAGTTCAAGGTCGAGGGCGACCGCGTCTACTCCGTCATGAAGTTCGAGTCCGGCGTGCACCGCGTCCAGCGCGTCCCCAAGACCGAGTCCCAGGGCCGCATCCAGACCTCCACGGCTACCGTCGCCGTACTTCCCGAGGCCGAGGAGATTGACGTCCAGATCAACCAGTCCGACCTGCGCATCGACACCTACTGCGCCTCGGGCCCTGGCGGTCAGTGCGTTAACACCACCTACTCCGCCGTGCGTATCACCCACCTGCCCACCAACACCGTGGTGCAGTCGCAGGAGCAGCGCTCCCAGATCCAGAACCGCGAGGTCTGCATGCAGATGCTGCGCGCCCGTCTGTACGAGATGGAGCTCGAGAAGCAGCAGGCAGAGCTCGGTGCCGAGCGCCAAAGCCAGATCGGCCACGGTAACCGTTCCGAGAAGATCCGCACCTACAACCAGCCCCAGGACCGCGTGACCGATCACCGCATCGGTTTCAACTCCACCTACAACGGTGTCCTTCTGGGCGACCAGCTCGGCACCGTGATCGAGGCACTCGCCGCCGCCGAGCGTGCTGAGAAGCTGGCACAGGCGGTTTAAGTTACGGCGTTTTACCAAACGCCGTAACTGCTCGACGCTGCAAACGCCCCTAAGCGGCAATCTGACGTTCAATCGTCGGTCGCGTACCAAAGTACGCTTCCCTCCTCTTTCACGTCACCTTGCTCGCTTAGGGGCGTTTTCGCTGACTTATGCTCAACCTGCGGGGTTTCCAAGGTAGTCATTGGGGACGTTCTTAAATGACTGGGTTGGGTAAAATACTTTTCGAGTTTATTTAATCTGCTTTGTTGGATATTAAGCTGCTTACCTGCTTAAAGTAATTGTCGGCATGTAGCCGCTATCGAAAATATTGCTCGAAAAATCGTCCAAGAAGTCGCGGGGTGATTTTTGATGCGTCGCGCGTCAAGCGATGTGGCAAGCGTTTGGTTAGATATTGGTCAGTTTTGGGGCAACCTTGCCAAAAGCTTGACGGATGCAGATATGAACGTCGACGAATGAGCACTTTGGACGGGGCCAAACCAAAAATCTGGGCTGATTCTCGATAATCGCCTTCAATCGTCTCTTGCCAAACGCTGGCCTCGCGTACAATCTGCTCCGACATTCGCGCGCCGCCTGGCGCTTAAGAGGGGAGGACCCCATGGCAAACGAGATCTGGACCATCAAGCGTTGTCTCGAGTGGACCAAGGAGTACCTGGCCGAGCGCGGCGAGGAACACCCCCGTCTTTCTGCCGAATGGCTGCTGTGCGCAGCCACGGGTCTGGCGCGCATCGATTTATATATGCGTATGGACGAGACGCTCGATGCGGCGCAGCTCGAGACCATGCATGCGGCCGTCGTTCGTCGCGCCAAAGGCGAGCCGCTGCAGTACATCACCGGCAGCACACAGTTCCGCATGATCGACGTCGCGTGCGCCCCCGGCGTGCTCATTCCGCGCCCCGAGACCGAGATGCTCGTCGAGGAAGTCCTCAATTATCTGGATGCCGAGGTGCTGAGCCCCGAGGCTGCCGCCCGTCAGCGCGTTGAGCTGCCCTGGAACGACGAGGTCGAGCAAGCGCGCAAAGCCGAAGCCGCGCTGGCAGACGAACGTGCGACGGCCGAGCGCCGTGCCGCTAACCTCACAGCTGCCGATGAGGCGGCGCTAGGCAGCGACGTACTGGGCAGCCGTGCCTATGCCGAGGAACTGGCCGACCGCGAGGCCGAGGAAGCCGCCACGCAGACAGCAGAAGCCGAAGCCGCGGAAGCCGCCGAGCCCGAGCTCGACGAATACGGCATCGCCATCGAGGGCGCCGACCAGGAGACGGCTTCAGCTCAGGATGCCGCTGCGCCTGCCCCAGCCGAGCCCCGCACTGCCCGCGTTCTCGAGGTCGGTTGCGGCACGGGCTGCATCTCGCTCTCCCTTGCCTGGGAGCGCCGCGGCCATGTCACCTGCACCGCTACCGATATCGAGCCGCGCGCCATCGAGCTGGCCACCAAAAACCGCGACGCGCTCGGGCTTACGTCCGATGAGGTCGCCTTCAGCCTCACCAACCTGGTGAGCTCTATCCCCCGCGAGGAATGGGGCACCTTCGACGTGCTCGTCTCCAACCCGCCTTACATTCCGACCGACGTCATGCGCTCGCTGCCGCACGAGGTCAAGGACTTCGAGCCCGATTTGGCGCTCGAGGGCGGTGCCGATGGCCTTGATATCTTCCGCCGCCTGCTCAATGCGGCGCCCTATATGCTGCGCGCCGGCGGCCTGTTTGCCTGCGAGCTCTACGAGGGTGCCCTCGACGTCGCCGCCGAGCTCTGCCGCCAGGCTGGTCTCTCGGACGTGCGCATCGTCCACGACCTCACCGATCGCCCCCGCATCGTCCGAGCTATCGTCACCGAGCCCAAACAGCGCCAGTAATATTTATTAACTGGTTAGCAAAAATTATAAATTAGTTTATAATTAGGACGGCTGAAAGAGGTCGGCCCATGCAACCTTCTACCTTTCGGGAAATCATTGCCCTACTCAAGCACGATGGATTCGTGAAGGTTGCGCAAGTCGGTAGTCATGCTAAGTATGTTTCTGGTGACCGTGTTGTCACCGTGAACGGCTCTGGTGGTGATCGACCAAAGAAGGGCACGTGGACAAGTATTCGTCGCCAAGCTGGATGGTAGTTGGAGGCAAAATGAGGCAGCGATTTACCTATGACTGCGTTCTCATAAAAGAAGACGACGGTTACTGCGCTAGCTTCCCGCAGATTCCTGGCGCCTTTGCCGATGGCGACACGCGCGAAGAAGCGATTGCCCATGCCACCGAGGCACTGATGGCGTTTTTGGCCGACGACCTCAACAACGGTTTGACTCCGGCAGGGTACGAACGCTCGGCCGAGGTCGTGGCCCTTTCAGTCGAAATCGACCACGATGACGCTCGGGAAGCGGCGTGCCGAACATTTAAAGACGCAGCGCTGGACCTCAAAGTCTCCGCTTCGCGGATTACCGCGCTGGTCAAAGCAGGAAAGCTCGATGTTGAACTCATCGACGGCCGTCGGATGATAACGATAGACAGCATCGAGCGCTACGCCGCCCAAGAACGCCACGCCGGCAGGCCAAAGAAGTTCGTCGCAGTCCAATAACCCCCTCACTTTCACCGACTACTAGAGCCGCTCACCAAACCAACATGCGCTCTGGGCAAATAGGTTGAACGTTTCGTGCGAGAATGCCCCTCAGTAAACAAACTTTCACCAGAGCGTAAGGGGCTGGCATACACATGCAGACGGTCTATCGGGTATTCGAGGGAGCGCGTGAGCCGCATCGGCTCGCCGTCGAGCGTACGGCCGAGGTACTCGGCTGTGGTGGCTTGGCCCTGATCCCGACCGAGACCGTCTATGGTGTCGCCGTGGCAGTCAATGCCTTCTCGGACGCCGTGCCCCAAGATACAAGCGAATTCCCATCGTGGCCGCGCGATCCGCAGGCTGCCGTCAACGGCGCCGCAGTCCCTGCGCTCGGTACCGGCTACCGTCGCATCTTTACCCTCAAGCAACGTGAACTCACCCAAACGGTCGCCTGGCTGGTCGATGATGCCGAGGCCCTCGACCGCTACGGCGTTGATATTCCGGAAGAGGCCCGCGCGCTTGCTCGAAGATGCTGGCCGGGCGCCCTGACTATCGTGGTCAAGGCGGCGCCCTGCGTGCCGACCTTTATGCGCGCCGCCGACGATACGGTGGCCCTTCGCGCGTCGGCCTCGCCCGTGGTGCAGGCGCTCATCCGTACTTGTGGCAGTCCGCTTGCCTGCACCAGCGCCAACACGCACGGCGCGCCCGCGCCGGCAAGATTTGCCGCCGTTGAGGACCGTATTCTGGAGGGGGTCGATGTGGCCGTCGACGCGGGCGAGACGCCGTGCCGCGATGCTTCGACCATCGTGACGTTTAAGCATGGCGAGCTCCAGATCCTGCGCCAAGGCGCACTTCCCGCATCAGAGATCGAGCGGGTCCTGTCCGACCCGATGCAATAGAAAGGTGTAAGCGATGTCGTTGAATCTAGGTAGCCTGGGTATGGAAGACGCCTCGTTTGGCTTTGGCGGTTCCTACATCATGGCGCTCGACTGCGGCACCACCTCGGTACTCGCGACCATCGTCGACGAGTACGGCTGCATCGTCGCCCAGGCGCGTCGTCGCGTCAAAACCAGCTTCCCGTGCCCCGGCTGGGTGGAGCAGGATCCCACGGAGGTGCTTGCCAGCCAGATCGGCGTGATGATGGAGGTCCAGTTTAAGAGCGGCATCCATTCCGATCGCATCGCCGCCATCGGTATCTCCAACCAGCGCGAGACCACGGTGGTGTGGGACCGCGTGAGTGGCCAGCCTATCTATAACGCCATCGTGTGGCAATGCCGTCGCACCGCCTCGACAATCGATAAACTGGCCGAGCAGGGCTGCGAGGAGCTGGTGCGTTCCCGCACCGGCCTTACGCTCGACCCGTATTTCTCGGCTTCCAAGGTGCAGTGGATTCTCGACAACGTTGACGGCGCACGCGAGAGCGCGGCGGCGGGCGACCTCATGTTTGGCACCATCGATACCTGGCTCATCTACAACCTCACCGGCGGCCAAACCTTTGCCACCGACTACACCAATGCCAGCCGCACGGCGCTCTTCAATATTCATACGCTGGACTGGGACGATGACCTGCTGGCTCTCTTCGACATCCCGCGTGCCATGATGCCCGAGGTCCGTTGGAGCGCCGGTGACTACGGCCGCGTCGCGAGCGACATCATGACCAACATGCCGCCCATCATGGGTGTGGCGGGCGACCAGCAGGCATCGCTGTTCGGTCACTGCTGCTTCCATCCCGGCCAGACCAAAAACACCTATGGCACGGGCTGCTTTATGCTCATGAACACCGGCGACGAGATCGTCGAATCCAAGAATGGCCTGGTCTCCACCATCGGTATCGCTGCGAACGGCAAGGTCAGCTATGCGCTCGAGGGCTCTATTTTTGCCGCCGGCTCAACGATGAACTGGCTGCGCGACAACATGGGCGTTATCTCCAACGTATCCGAATCGGCACAGCTCGCCTCCTCGATCGGCGATAACGAGGGATGCTACTTTGTCCCCGCTTTTGCGGGCTTGGGTGCACCTTGGTGGGACGCGCACGCCCGCGGCATCGTATGCGGTCTGACCGGCGCCTCGAGTCGCGCGACCATCGTGCGTGCCGCTTGCGAGTCCATGGCCTATCAGAGCTATGACGTGCTGCGTGCCATGGAGCAGGACGTGGGTCTTTCGATCGAGCGCCTGTCCGTCGATGGCGGCGCCTCGCGCAACGAGTTCATCATGCAGTTCCAGGCAGACTTGCTGGATATCCCCGTACTGCAATGTGAGTCGGTGGAGACAACGGCGATCGGTGTCGCGTATCTGGCGGGCCTCGCGGTTGGGTATTGGGAGGATCTGGAGGAGCTGGAGCAAAACACCCAGATCGTCAAGACATTCCATCCCCATATGTCCGTTGAGCGTCGCGAGCACAACCTGGACGGTTGGCACGATGCGGTCAGGCGTTCGCTCAGCACCACTCAGTAGGGTTGTGACGGAGCGTTCGATACAACAAACCGCTAAACTTATGCATGGCGGGCGGCGGCAACATCGCTGTGCGTCATGTCAGCAAGGTCGTTTTGCGGCCGCAACGAAAGGGGCAATCAACCCATGACCGTTACCTACGATGCGTCCCGCGTGACGCTTGTCGACCATCCGCTCGTCCAGCACAAGTTGTCGATCCTGCGCGATAAGTCGACCGGCACCAACCAGTTCCGCCAGCTCGTACGCGAGCTCGCGCTTTTTGACGGCTACGAGGCCATGCGCGACCTGCCCATGGAGGATGTCGAAGTCGAGACTCCCATCACCACTGCCACGTTTAAGCAGCTTGCCGGCAAGAAGCTCGCCATCGTCCCCATTCTGCGCGCGGGCCTTGGCATGGTCGACGGCATCCTCGACCTGGTGCCCTCTGCCCGCGTGGGCCACATTGGCATGGAGCGCGACGAGGTCACCCACGAGCCGCATGAGTATTACTGCAAGATGCCCAAGGATATCGACCAGCGTATCTGCCTGGTCGTCGATCCCATGCTCGCCACGGGCGGTTCTGCCGAGATGGCTATCAGCTATCTGCGCGAGCGCGGTGTCAAGGACATCCGCATGCTGTGCATCGTCGCGGCCCCCGAGGGCCTCAAGTCGCTGACCGAGAAAGACCCCGACGTGCATATCTATACCTGCGCCATCGACGACCACCTCAACGAGGCCGCCTACATCGTCCCCGGCCTGGGCGATGCCGGCGACCGCATCTACGGCACGCTGTAGTCTCTGGGCCAAACCGGCTAACGTCGAAAATACGAAGAAACGGTGCGCGCGGACAAATAAAAGGCGACCGCGCTCGCCCCTGTTAACGGACGTTTTGCCCTGCAGGGTTCGAGAAAAACGTATTACCGTACCTGCGGCATAAAGAAGGTCTTAAGAAAACGAACAGGTGCGTATTAACCGATGCTTTTTCGGTTGTACTTTAGCGATTGGCTCGTACAATAGTCACCAATGTTTGGCGGGAACTGTTCTGTGAAGCGTTAAAAAGGAAAGTGGGGACGCCAGTGTTTCAGATAGCCGATCTGCTCGCTATCGTTGCGGGCGCCATCGCGGGCGCGGTCGCCTTTCTTCCCTTTGTTTTTACGCTCAAGCCGGTTCTTGACGATAAGCAGAATGCGGACATGCTCAAGGGCATGGTGAGTCTGGCGGTCTCGGCGGTCGCCCTGCTCGTCTTTACCTTGGTTGTGTTTGCGTTGTTCGGAGAGGCATTTCGCATGTTCCTCCTGGGCGAGGCGATCGGCTTCGTGGTCTTTATGGCCGCCTGCACGGTTCGCGTCGCCAAGGCGCTGCGAGATCCTCATGAGGTCGAAAGGTAAGTCGTGGAAATTTTTGAAAAGCTGCCTGATGAGATTAATCATCTGGTCAGCGAGTTCAGCTCCACCCCCGTCGTGGGCGATCTGAGCTGCGGCATCACGCAGTACTCGTTTTGGCTGATCGTCTCCACGATCGTGCTCCTGATCGTCCTGGCCGTGTTCAAGAAGAAGCAGACCCTGGTTCCCAAGGGCTTCTTCGTCAACGGTTTCGAGTACATCATCGAGTACGTCGAGAACGATATCGGCAAGGGCGTCGTGGGTGAGAACTGGAAGAAGCACTTCCCGTTCCTGTGCTCGCTTTTCCTGTTCATCCTGATCAATAACATGATCGGCCTGATCCCGGGAATGAAGCCCGGCACCGGCGCAATCGGCTCCACCGCCGCGCTCGCCATCTTCGCCTTCGTGTACTTCATCTACTACGGATGCAAGGCTCACGGCGTGATCGGCTACATCAAGAGCCTCGCCCCGCAGGGCGTGAGCTTCCCGATGAACGTGCTTGTGTGGGTCGTCGAGCTTTTCTCGACCTTCCTGCGCCTCATCACGCTCGCCGTCCGTCTGTTCTGCAACATGTTCGCAGGACACGTGGTCATGGGCTCGTTCGCCATCATGGCGAGCATGTTCATGCAGCCGCTGCTTCAGCAGGTTTCCGCGGCCCACGCCATCGGCGCCCTGCCTTCGCTGGCCTGGCTCGCCATCCTCATCCTGATTTATACGATTGAGCTTGTGGTCGGCGCCATCCAGGCTTACGTCTTCACGGTCCTTACCGCCGTGTATGTCTCCGAGGCAGAGGAGGTCGCGGAGGAGGAGTAGTCTTCCGTTCGCGCCTTAAAGGTAAGGCAATTCGTTAAACCGCTGGTGCCCGTACCCATGGAGCCCGGCAGTTATAAATAAGGTTATCCTGCGTGAAATAAGACACGCACGACAAAGGAGGAATCGTGGGAGTTATCGGTTACGGTCTCGGTGTTATCGGCGCTGGTCTTGCTATCGGCCTGTCTGCTCTGGGTGCTACGGGTGCTATGGCCCGTCAGCCTGAGGTCCAGGGCCGCGTGTTCACCGTCTTCATCATGGGCTCCGCCTTCGGCGAGGCTCTGGCTCTGATCGGCTTCGTTGTCGCGCTGATCGTTAAATAGCACGGAGCGTCAAGTATGAATCTTTCATCCCAGAAGAGCGCGATCGCACTCTCCGCGTCCGCGGCCGCGCTGCTCATGCCGGTTTCCGCGTTCGCCGAGGACGGCGCTGCCGGTGCGGACATCCTCATCCCTAAGATGGCGGAGTTCATCCCGGCGCTTATCGCCTTCCTGATTATCTGGATCGTGCTGGCCAAGGTCGCCCTGCCGGGCATCATGAAAACCATGGAGGAGCGCGGCAAGAAGATCGAGGAGAGCCTCGACGAGGCCGAGAAGACCAAGCAGGAGGCTATCGCCAAGCGCGCTGAGTCCGATTCGATCGTCACCGACGCCCGTCGTCAGGCTGCCGATATCGTTCTCGAGGCCCGTAAGGACGCCGAGTCCGAGCGCGCCCGTATCATCGAGGCTGCGCACAAGGAGGCCGAGGAGATCATCGCCAAGGCCCATACGACCGTCGAGGACGAGCGCAAGTCCATCTACGCCGGTGCCGCGAGCTCCATCGCCGACCTGTCCGTTGCCGTCGCCACCAAGATCGTGGGCGAGGCACTCGAGGACGAGGCCGGGCAGAAGAAGCTCATCGAGCGCTACATCCAGGAAGCAGGTAGCCTGAATGCCGACTAGCCGCTATCAGGACAAGGTGCTCGAGACCTACGCGCGCTCCCTCATGGAAGCCGCCAAGGCCGAGAACCATGTGTTCGAGGACCTCGAGATGATCGAGCGCCTGGCTTCCGCCAGCCCCGAGATCATCGCCGTGCTCGACACCATGTCCAAGCGCGACCAGCTCGACCTTCTTCCCAAGGTGGCAGCTGCCTTTAAGTATGTTGCCGAGGAAGACGAGGATGTAGTGGGCGTGACCGTCACCACGGCGATCCCGCTCGACGACGAGCTGCGTCAAACCATCACTAAGAAATGCGAGCAGGACTTCGGCCGCAAGGTATTCCTTATCGAGCAGGTCGACCCGTCTATCGTGGGCGGCCTGGTGCTCGAGGCCCGCGGCGAGCGTCGTGACATTTCCGTCAAGACGCAGCTGCGCATCGCACAGGAGACCCTCGCAAACTCTGCTAATTCGTACGGAGGTGAAGCCTAATGTCCGAAACCCTCAATGCCCAGGATATCGCCAAGAAACTGCAGGAGCAGCTCACGAGCCTCTCCGCGACGGTCGATACGCATGAGGTTTCAACGGTCGACGAGGTAGGCGACGGCATCGCGCGCGTCACTGGCCTCAAGAGCGCCATGGCAGGCGAGCTTCTGGAGTTCAAGAGCTCCGATACCGGTGAGACCGTCTTCGGCCTTGCCCAGAACCTTGACCGTGACGAGGTCGGCGCCGTTCTGTTTGGTGCCGTCGACTCCATCAAGGAAGGCGACGAGTGCCGCACCACTGGCCGCATTATGGATATCCCCGTGAGCCGTGCCATGCTCGGCCGCGTCGTCAATCCGCTCGGCCAGCCCATCGACGGTTTGGGTGACATCGTTGCCACGCACCGTCGTCCTATCGAGTTCAAGGCTCCCGGCGTTATCGACCGTACCCCGGTCTGCGAGCCGGTTCAGACTGGCCTGTTGGCTATCGACTCCATGGTGCCTATCGGCCGCGGCCAGCGCGAGCTTATCATCGGCGACCGTAAGACCGGTAAGACCGCTATCGCCATCGACGCTATCCTCAACCAGCGTGGCAAGGGCATGGTCTGCATCTATGTCGCCATCGGCCAGAAGGCCTCCACGGTTGCCAACATCCGTGAGACCCTCGCCCAGCACGGTGCACTCGACTACACCATCATCGTTTCGGCAACCGCTGCCGATTCCGCCCCTATGCAGTACATCGCGCCTATGGCCGGTGCCGCTATCGGCGAGTTCTTTATGTACAACGGCGAGGACGGTAAGCCCGCCAGCGAGACCAACCCCGGCGGTCACGTGCTCGTCATCTACGACGATCTGTCCAAGCAGGCCGTGGCCTACCGTCAGATGTCGCTGACGCTGCACCGTCCGCCCGGACGCGAGGCCTATCCTGGCGACATCTTCTACCTGCACTCTCGTCTGCTCGAGCGTGCCGTCAAGATGTCCAAGAAGAACGGCTACGGCTCCATGACGGCCCTGCCGATCATCGAGACCCAGGACGGCGACGTCTCGGCCTACATTCCGACCAACGTCATTTCCATTACCGATGGTCAGATCTACCTGCAGTCCGAGCTCTTCTTCCAGGGCCAGCGCCCGGCAGTCGACGTGGGCATCTCCGTGTCCCGCGTCGGTGGTGACGCACAGACCAAGGCTATGAAGCAGGTCGCCGGCAACCTCCGCCTGGACCTCGCTTCGTACCAGGAGCTCGCCGGCTTTACGCAGTTCGGCTCCGACCTCGACGAGGCCACGCAAAAGCAGCTTACCCACGGCGCTCGCATGACTGAGCTCCTTAAGCAGCCGCGCTATAAGCCATTCGAGGTTGGCGAGCAGATTGCAGTTCTGTTTGCAGGCAACGAGGGCTTCCTGGACGACCTGGAGATCGCCGACGTGCTGCCTTTCCGCGCTGAGCTTATCGAGTACCTGGACAACGGCTTTGGCTCGCTGCTCGATAAGGTTCGCGCCAAGAAGATCGACGATGACACCAAGGCTGAGCTCCTGCGCGTTATCGGTGACTTCAAGCAGCAGTTCATGGCCAAGCACCATGCCGATACGACTGGATCAGAGGAGAACTAAGCCCTATGGCCAACCTTCGCGACATTAAGAAGCGAATCTCCTCGGTTACCACGACCAAGCAGATCACGCGCACGATGGAGATGGTCTCTACGGCCAAGATCCGTCGTGCCCTCGATCGCTCCAAGCAGGCCGAGCCCTATAAGGAGGCGCTGACCGACGTCATGTTGACGGTCGCCGGCGACGCCTCCTGCTCGGGCACCGATCCCATGCTACAGAAGCATGAGAGCGTCAAGCATGGCCTGATTGTCGTTATTGCCTCGGACCGCGGCCTTGCCGGCGGTTTCAATACGACGGTGGAGCGCACGGCCGAAAAGCTCGCCGCTTCTTGGGCGAACGATGGCATCGAGTGCGAGATCATTGCGTGTGGACGTAAGCCGGCCACGTATTTCCGCGACCGCGCAAACGTCGTCATGCACTTTGAGGGCAATTCTTCCGAGCCCGATTTTAATCAGGCTCGCATGATTTCCTCTCATATCTGCGATGCGTATCGTGCCGGCGAGCTTGACCGCGTCGAGCTTGTCTACCACCACGCCAAGAACCGCGTGGATCAGGAGCTTCGCGTCGAGCACTTGCTGCCGCTCGATCCCGAGATGATCGCTATGGCCCACGGTCCGCGTAAGAACGAGACCGACGCCCCTAAGCGCATCTCGTCCACGTTCGAGTTCGTGCCCTCTCCCGAGCATGTTCTCGGCAAGCTTGTACCGTCGTATATCCTGACGGTCATCTACCAGGCCCTGATCGATTCGGCGGCCGCCGAGCAGGGTGCACGCCGCAAGGCCATGCACTCCGCGACGGAAAACGCCACCGCGATCATCTCGACCCTTACCCGCACGTATAGTCGCGTGCGTCAGGCTTCGATCACGACCGAGATTAACGAGATCGTCGGCGGAGCCTCAGCATTGGAGGAACAGTAATGGCTAATAACACCGTACAGCTTGCGGTCGAGGAAGCCACCAAGAAGACGACTGCCGGTGATGGTCGCATCGTGCGTATCATCGGCCCTGTCGTCGACGTCAAGTTTGACGGTGCGGTGCCCCCGATCTACAACGCGCTCACGGTCGAGGCCGAGACCCCGATCGGTCACCTGAGCACGATCCTCGAGGTTGAGAGCCAGCTTCCGGGCGGCGTTGTCCGCACGGTCGCCATGTCCTCGACCGACGGTCTGCAGCGTGGTCTCATTGCCACCGATACCGGTGAGCCCATGAAGATGCCCGTTGGCCCCAAGACACTCGGCCGCATTTGGAACGTCATGGGCAAGCCCGTCGACGGCAAGCCTATGCCCGAGGTGGAGGAGTTCTATCCCATCCACCATGCGGCACCTCGTTTTGACGAGCTCACCACCAAGACCGAGATCTTCGAGACCGGCATCAAGGCCGTCGACCTGCTTGAGCCCTACATCCGTGGCGGCAAGACAGGCCTGTTCGGCGGCGCCGGCGTCGGCAAGACCGTTTTGATTCAGGAGCTCATCAACAACCTCGCCCAGGAGCACGGCGGCACCTCGGTGTTCACCGGCGTCGGCGAGCGTACTCGTGAGGGCACCGACCTGTTCCTCGAGATGAGCGAGTCGGGCGTTATCGACAAGACTTGCTTGGTCTACGGTCAGATGAACGAGCCGCCTGGAGCGCGTCTGCGCATCGGTCTGGCCGGCCTTACCACCGCTGAGTACTTCCGCGATCGTGGCCAGGACGTTCTGCTGTTCATCGATAACATTTTCCGCTTCTCCCAGGCCGGTTCCGAGGTTTCCGCACTGCTGGGCCGTATGCCGTCCGCCGTCGGCTACCAGCCCACGCTGGCAACCGAGATGGGCGACCTCCAGGAGCGCATTACCTCGACCAAGACGGGCTCCATTACCTCCGTCCAGGCTGTCTACGTCCCCGCAGACGACCTGACCGACCCGGCGCCTGCCACGACGTTCACCCACCTCGACGCTACCACGGTTCTTTCGCGTAGCATTTCGTCGCTCGGCCTGTTCCCGGCCATCGACCCGCTCGCGTCTTCTTCCGACGCCCTCGATCCCTCGATCGTCGGCGAGGAGCACTACCGTGTCGCCGTCAAGGTCCAGGAGCTCCTGCAGGAGTACTCCGACCTTCAGGACATCATTGCCATTCTGGGTATGGACGAGCTGTCCGAGGAGCAGCGCCTTACGGTCAACCGTGCCCGTAAGATTCAGCAGTTCCTCTCGCAGTCCTTCCATGTCGCCGAGAAGTTCACAGGCAACCCCGGCGTCTACGTCCGTGTCGAGGATACCGTCCGCTCCTTCGCCGAGATTGTCGACGGCAAGGCCGATGATCTGCCCGAGCAGGCATTCCGCTATGCCTCCACGATTGAGGACGTGCGTGAGCGCGCCCGCAAGATGGAGGAGAAGTAGGTTATGCGTATCCGCATCGTGTGCCCCGTGAGCCTCGCCTATGAGGGTGACGCTGCGTTTGTGTCGATTCCGTCTACGGATGGCGAGTTTGGCGTTTTACCTGCTCACTCCAGCGAAATCTGCACGATCGACCGCGGTTACGTTCGCGTTTCCGATAAGGCCATGGGCACTGTCGACCACACGTTTGCCGTGGTCGGCGGCTACGCCCAGGTCGCGGACGATGTCGTGACCGTCCTCGCCGAGCGCGCTTGCGATTTGGCGACCGTCGATGCCGACAAGGTTAAAGCTGATATTCAAGGTTTTGAAGAGAAGCTGGGTAATTTGTCGGAGGATGATGCACGCCGCGCCTACCTCTATAATGAAATCGCATGGTGTAAGCTCAAGCTTGCCCAATAGTCAAACGCTTTAGCGTTCGACCATTTGCGAACACATCATGCCCGGGATGGCCCAGCCACCCCGGGCATGCTTTTTGAAAGGGTAGACCTTGGATATTATCCGCGTTGAGGGTGGCCACGCCGTCGGAGGTTCCGTGCCTGTTTCGGGTGCTAAGAACTCCGCGCTCAAACTTATGGCGGCAACGCTTCTGGCGCCGGGCAAGACGACGCTGCGGAACGTGCCCGATATTTCCGATGTCCACGTGATGGGCAAGGTGCTCAAGGGCATGGGCGCTACGATCGATGTTCTCGACGAGCACACGCTCGAGATCGATACCTCCCAGGTCGATTCTTGGGAGGCGCCCTACGAGCTTGTCGCCAAGATGCGCGCCTCCACGGCTGTGATGGGCCCCCTGCTGGGTCGTTTCCATCGCGCCAAGATCGCCATGCCGGGCGGCTGCAACCTGGGTGCTCGCAAGATCGATATGCATATCTTGGGTCTCGAGGCTCTGGGCGTCGAGTTCGACACCGCCCACGGCTACATCAACGCCAGTGCTCCCCAGGGTCTGCACGGCACCACCGTCACGCTCGAATTCGCGAGCGTGGGCGCCACCGAGAACCTCATCATGGCTGCCGTGCGCGCACAGGGCACCACGGTTATCGACAACGCTGCCCGCGAGCCCGAGATCGTCGACCTTGCCAACATGCTCAACGAGATGGGTGCCAAGATCGTCGGCGCAGGCACGCCCGTCGTGACCATCGAGGGCGTGGAGGAGCTGCATCCCGTTACCCATTGCGTGGTGGGTGACCGCATCGAGGCCGGCACCTTTATCGTCGCCGGCGCCCTCATGGCCGATGAGCGCGGCGTCGATGTTACGGGCTTCTGCCCCATCCACCTGGGAATGGTGCTCAAAAAGATGGAACTTATGGGCATCGAGTGCGAGCGTATCGAGAACGGCGTCCACGTCAATCGCGTCGAGCGCATCAGGCCGGTCGATATCCAGACGCTTCCGTTCCCGGGTTTCCCGACCGACATGCAGGCGCAGATCATGGTGCTTTCGGCCCTTGCCGACGGAAGCTCCGTAATTACCGAGAACATCTTCGAGAACCGCTTCATGTTCGCCTCCGAGCTCGTGCGTATGGGTGCCGATATTCGTATCGAGAGCCATCACGCCATGATTCACGGCGTCAAGGGCTTCTCGGGCGCACAGGTCACCTCACCCGACCTGCGTGGCGGCGCGGCGCTTGTGGTTGCCGGTCTTATCGCCGATGGCGTTACCGAGGTCTCGGCCATCCATCACATCAAACGTGGCTACGAGCAGTTTGTCGAAAAGCTGCAGGCGCTTGGCGCGCATGTCGAACATGCCACCGTTCCCGATCCCGTCATCTACTAATGCAGGTTGCCTATGTTTAACAAGAAACCCCTAGCGGATAACACCCGAAGACCCTCGACTGGTGCGCAGGCCAAGATCTACAGCCGCGACAATGTCGCACGCTATTCCGAGCGCGCCCGTCAGCGCCGTCGCGGCCGCACGGTTCGCCGCGTAGCTCTCATCGCCGTACTCGGCGTGCTGCTGAGCGCTACGACTGCTGCGGGTCTGTGGTTTGCCACTATCATGGGCAAGCTTGGCGACTCCAATGTCATTACCAACAACCTGCGCCAGATTCTGGTCGATACCAATGAGGCAAAAGATCCGTTCTACGTGTTGCTTCTTGGTACCGACGGTCGTCCGGGCGAGGATACGTATCGTGCCGACTCGATTATCCTGGCACGCATCGACCCCACGCAAAAGCAGGCGACGCTCATTTCCGTTCCGCGTGACACCAAGGTCGTGTACAAGGGCGAGACCATGAAGATCAACGCCTGCCACACCGTTGGCGGCGCCGAGGCCATGGTCCAGGCGGTCAACGAGCTGTGCGGCGTGCAGATTTCTCACTATGCCGAGGTCAGCTTTGACGGCATGCAGTCGCTTATTGATTCGGTTGGCGGTATCGACATCAACGCGACCGACGACGTCGACGATCCCGAGCACCTGGATATTAAGATTACCGCTGGTCAGCAGCATATGGACGGCGCTACTGCCCTTACCTATGCCCGCTGCCGCTACACCTATGCCGACGGCGATTACACGCGCATGCGCCATCAGCGTCAGGTGCTTGGCGCCCTTGCCAACCAGATTCTCAATAACTTCGATGCCACGAAGATCTTTGGCCTGGTTAATTCGCTGTCCGATATGCTCGTAACTGATATGAGCGTTCAGGATATCGTCTCCACGGTCAATGCCATGCGCGGCATGGATGTCGAGGGCATCTACTCGGCCAACCTGCCTTCGTACGCCGACGACAGCACTATGATCGACGGCGTGAGCTATGTCTTTGTTTACGAAGACGAGCTTAAGGAAATGATGGCCCGCGTCGACGCCGGTGAGGATCCCAAGGGCCCCAACACCATGGGCCTTTCAGACGGCTCCAGCTCCACGATCGGTGACCTCAACAACAATACGTCCGAGGACTACGCATATGGCACCGCGACCTCGTCGGGTGGCTCGGACGATTCCGATGATTCGAGCGCCGGCTCCGATTACTACGAAGAGCCCACCGGTGACGGCAACGGCTACGAAGCCAACTACTAGGGTTACGCGGGCTTACCAGCCCGCGTAACGGCTCGACGCTGCGCGCCGCCCAGAGCGACAATTTGTCATTCAAAAGGCAGGGCATGACCAGAAGGTCAATGCCCTGCCTTTTTCATGCCAACTTGTTCGCTCTGGACGTCGCTCGCTGACGTTGGCTCAACCTGCGATGCCGACTACTTTTCTTGCACCAAAAAACGCCCCGTTCTCGGTTGAGGACGGGGCGATTCGTCTTTTGGGCTTATGCAGCCAGTCTTATGCGAAACGGGCGACGAGCTCCTGCAGGACGTCGGTCATCTTGACGAGCGAGCTGACCGGGACAAACTCGTTGACGCCGTGGTAACAGTAGCCGCCTGTCGAGAGGTTGGGGCAGGGCAGGCCGCGGAACGACAGCTGTGCGCCGTCGGTGCCGCCGCGAATCGGCAGTACTTGGGGCTCAACGCCGCAGGCAAGGTAGGCTTCCTTGGCAACATCAATAAGCTCGGGATAGTCACGAACGATCTCGGCCATATTTCGATACTGCTGCTTAATCTCGACCGTTACGCGCTCCTCGCCCAGTCGCTGGTTGAGCAGTGCGGCGGCGGCATTCATCAGCTCGAGTTTCTGCTGGAACTTGGCGGCATCGTGATCACGGACGATATAGCGCGCCGTGGCATGGTCGACCGTTGCCGAGACGCCCTCAAGGTGATAGAAGCCCTCGTAACCCTCGGTGTATTCCGGACGTTGCACGTAAGGGAGCAGGGCGTTGAAGTCGCAGAACAGGTTGCCCGCGTTGACCATGCGCCCCTTGGCGTCGCCGGGGTGAATGGACTGGCCCTCAAAGCGAACGGTTGCCTCGGCGGCGTTGAAGCACTCCCACTCAAGCTCGCCAACCGGACCGCCGTCGACCGTGTAAGCGTACTTGCAGCCGAAGGCCTCGATATCCAACAGCTCGGCACCGTGACCGATTTCCTCGTCCGGGCAGAAGCAAATGCCGAGCGCGGGATGGGGCAGGGAGGGATCCTGCGCGATGCGTGCGACAAGCGCCATGATTTCGGCGACACCCGCCTTGTCATCGGCGCCCAGCAGCGTAGTTCCGTCGGTGCAGACAAGGTCCTCACCCACCAGGTTGTTGAGGGCAGGAAGTTTGGCGGTGCTCATGGACACGGGCTTGCCGTCGACGATGCCGCAAACCAGATCGCCGCCCTCGTAGTGCACGATGTGCGGCGCTACGCCGGCGCCCGGCGCGACCTCGGTGGTATCGAGGTGCGCGATCAGGCCCAGGGCGGGCTTATTCTCGGAACCGGCGCTAGCGGGAATGTGCGCGCAGACATAGGCGTTTTCGGTTACATGGGCATCGGTTGCACCCAGCTCGCGCAGTTCTTCGGCAAGCACGTTGGCAAGGTCGAACTGTACGGTGCTCGACGGCACCTGGTCGCAGTTGGCATCCTCGGACTGCGTGTTGATCTGGACATAGCGCAAAAAACGCTCGAGGACGTCGGGGTCCGTGGTGGTGTTTTCCATAAAGATCGCTCCAATCTTGGTCGTCGTGTGCAACAAGAACTCTAGCACGGTATGCCGCGGCATACCGCGACGCTTGGATGGGGTAGAATCAGCCATTGAGTGCAGAAGGGACGGATGTTCATGGATACGACAAATAGCTCGCGCGAGCTACACCTAACGGTGGCGAACGAAGACTACTTGGAGTGCATGGTTCGCATCGAAAGCGAAGATGGGGAGACCGGCGGCGTGCGGTCGGTCGATATCGCACAGCGCCTTGGCGTCTCGAAGGCATCGGTCAACAAGGCGGTTTCGGCTCTCAAGGCATCTGAACTTGTCGAACAGTCTCACTACGGCAAAGTTATCCTGACTGACCGTGGGCGCGAGGTCGGCTCGGCTATCTGGTATCGCCATCGTCTGGTCCGCACGTTTTTGGTTCAGGAGCTCGGTGTCGAATTTGAGCGAGCCGATTCCGAGGCCTGCATGATGGAGCATGCTCTATCCGAGGACACGATGAACCGCTGGCTCGCCTATCTCGAAAAGCAGGGAATCAGCGTCGAGGAATAGCGGGATATATATGGATACGAGTTATTACAACCGCTTTGGTGCCGAGGAACTTACGCGCCGCTTGTCGAGCGAGACCTTGTTGGCGCAGGGCCCCATGGGCAGCGTTCTGTTGAGTGAGTACGATGCCGCCGACATTCCACCGGCGTTTTGGAATCTGGCAGAGCCGCAGACCGTTTCTCGTATCCATCGCTTGTATGTCGCCGCCGGCGCGCAGGTGCTCATTACCAACACCTTTCAGGCATCAAGCTATGCCCTCAAGCACGACCAGATTGCGCCGTCCGTGGCGGAGGTCAATCGCGGGGCCGTCGACGATGCTCGCCAGGCGCACCCACAGCTGCTGCTGGGCTCGATGGGCCCGATTTGTATTGAGTGGTTTGCCGAGGACTCTGCCGAGTATCGTGAAATCCGAGGCATTGCGCGCGAACAAGCGCACGCCTTGCTCAATGCTGGTGTTGACGGTCTGCTGATCGAGACGGTGACGTCTATCCGTAATTTGCAGCCCATGCTTGCCGGCGCCCGAGATGCCGCCGACGGTATGCCTGTCCTGGTGAGTTTTGTCGTTGACGATAAAGGCGACCTGTTGGGCGATGGCCTCAACATCGAGGCAGCCGTTTTGTACGCCGAAAAACACGGCGCAAACTCGGTTGGTGTTAATTGCTGTTCGCTTGCGGCCGCGAACGCGGCGGTGCCCAGGATGGTTGCATCGGCGACTACTCCCGTCACGGTGCGTCCCAACGCGGGAAATCCGGTTCAGACACAGGATGGTCCCGTGTGGCATGAGGACCCCGAAGCCTTCGCTCGCGCATGCGTCGAGTGGAAGCGGGCGGGCGCCGCAATGGTAGGCAGCTGCTGCGGAACCACGGCGCTTACGACAGCCGCTATGGCAGATGCGCTCAATATATAGAACCCGAAAATGGGAGTATCGAATCACCGCCCCCGCTGGGGCGGTTTTTTTGTTGGCGGTGCGCACCTCGACGCTTTTGCCTAAACGGTGAACGAGCGTGCCGGCGGCTTGCCGGATGCCCGTTGCGGGTATACCTCATGCGTACCATGATCCAAACACTGCGAGGTGTCTGCGCGTGTGCGCGATAATTCACTTTGGAACTGACGGTTGGCGAGCTCGCGTCGACGGAGACTTTACTATCAACAACGTCGCTCGTGTCACTGATGCTATCGGCAGGCTATGGCAAAAGACGAATCCCGGTAAAACGGTATATGTAGGATTTGACACTCGGCCGCAAGCGCGCGAGTTCGCCGAGCTCGCGGCGGGCGTGATTGCCGCCCACGGGCTCGATGCCGTGCTCGTGTCTCGACCGGTGCCGACTCCCGCTCTTACGTGGGCGGCTGCGTATGACGGCGAGGCATGCGGCGCGCTTATGGTGACGGGCTCACATCATCCGCAGGGCTATCTATGCCTCAAGCTGCGGATGGGTGATGGCTCGACGGCCAACCAGGATGTCATCGAAGAGCTCGAGGAGACGATGGCCGCCGAGCCGCTGGGGCTTGAGGGGCAATACCGCACGGCAGATATCATTCCCGACTATATGCGAGCGGTGGCATCGTTTGTCGACGCGGATGCCATTCGTGCCGCGCATATGCGTGTGGTGGTTGACCCCATGGGCGGAGCTGCGCAGGGATATCTTGCCGACTTGCTTCGAGAGCTTGGCGTCGAAGTCCATGAGATTCACGCCGACGAGACGACCGATAGGGGAGATATCTGCCCCGACCCGGTCGAGCCGTGGGTGGATGCTTGTGAGCGCGCAGTTGTCGAAGACGGGGCGTGCGCCGGTCTGGTGACTGATGGCGACGCCGATCGTATCGGCGCGGTTGATGAGCGCGGCAGATATATACATCCACATCAGATCATGGCGCTCGTTTTGGGCGATTTGGTCCAGTATCGCAATCTGAAGGGACGCGTCGTCGTCAACCTTTCATGCTCCACGCTTGTGCGTCGCATTGCCGAGGCGCTCGGCTGCCGCGTGGTCATCAAGCCCGTCGGTTTTAAATATATAGCCGCCGAGATGAAGAAGGGCGGCGTTCTCGTGGGCGGTGAAGAGGCCGGTGGTATCGGTATCGCCGCGCACATGCCCGAGCGCAACGGCATCCTTGCCTGCCTGATTTTGTGCGAGCTCATGGCCAAGACCGGCGCGCCCTTGGGCGTGCTTATCGATCAGCTCGAGGCGAGCTTTGGCAAGACGAGTTACGGACGTCGAGATTTGCGCCTTGAGGCCGAGGATGCCGAGACGTTGCGCACGCTGCTTCCCGGCGTGAATCCCAAGTCGATATGCGGCAAGGCGCCGCAGAGCGTAAGCCATATGGACGGCTTACGTCTGGCATTTGAGGATGACACCTGGCTGCTGATCCGTCCCAGCGGGACCGAACCGGTGGTGCGCGTGTACGCCGAGGGCTTCTCGGTGGAGGAGCGCGATGAGCTGCTAGATGCCGGCTGCGCTTTGGCCAGGGGCGCATATCGGCTCTAGCCAAGGGGCCACTCTATATAAAGATGTGCTCGGCAAGCGGTAGCTATCAACTGGCAAGCGTCAGTTGAGGGCACAGTTGTGTAGGAAATGTGTGCGCCCAGATTCCCGCCCCCGGGGCCCCTCCGGTCTGGCAATATATCTCCTTGCCGCGCGGCCCGGTCGAACCGGGAACCGGCGCAGGCGTGCACCTTGAGAACCGGATACTGCGAGGATGGACACTTACTTCAGTGTCGCATCCGGGCAGACATCGAACCATTTGAAATGGTCTAACTTGGATTTGTTTTTCGCAAGGCCGCCGAGAGGCGGCCCCGAGAAATTCCTTTTCCTATACCAAAACCATATGAATCGAACGGAACCGATCAGCGATGAACTGAGAGGACCGGACGGGCTCGAAGCCCAAACATTTTGGACGGAGAGTTCGATCCTGGCTCAGGATGAACGCTGGCGGCGCGCCTAACACATGCAAGTCGAACGGCACCCCTCTCCGGAGGGAAGCGAGTGGCGAACGGCTGAGTAACACGTGGAGAACCTGCCCCCTCCCCCGGGATAGCCGCCCGAAAGGACGGGTAATACCGGATACCCCGGGGTGCCGCATGGCACCCCGGCTAAAGCCCCGACGGGAGGGGATGGCTCCGCGGCCCATCAGGTAGACGGCGGGGTGACGGCCCACCGTGCCGACAACGGGTAGCCGGGTTGAGAGACCGACCGGCCAGATTGGGACTGAGACACGGCCCAGACTCCTAC
>SKER01000211.1_pt1 | contig 75960 bp, 63 predicted proteins | sample 4826961 | NCBI WGS metagenome assembly SKER01 (sample SAMN11008804, study PRJNA524170) | human gut metagenome | biome: Human fecal sample; material: Feces; isolation source: fecal sample from pouch patient p47 | host: Homo sapiens | place: Israel: Tel-Aviv | collected 2016-11-16
CTCTTTTGAGCTCATATCCGACTGTGCTTGGTGAGCAGTTAAGTTCTCTAGCTATAGCACGATTAGAGTAGCCCTTAGAGTGCAGCTCCTGGATTGTAGTCCGGTCGTTCAGCTTAAGGTGCTTGCCCTTTTGGTGTGGTTTAGTGTTAGAATATGAATGATCCATTTTAACCTCTCTAGAAATGTTTGTGGTAATTCATATTCTACCAGATGGTTGAAATGGATTTTTTGTGCTCTAATACAGTGAAAACGATTTTTCTTACTGGATCGGAACAGTGTTCAGTTTAATTTTACAATCGGCGAATTTTTTGCCTTTTTAAAAAATATTGGCAAAAAAGGTGTAATAGTAAGTGGAGGGAAAAAATGCTCAGCGAAATGATTTCTTTACTCTGCGGTCTTTTGGCAGCTCTCATCGCCGACCGTTATCGTTATAATACCTTTCTTGAGTGTAAAAGCTGGCTGGCGGATGATATCCCTTACATCATCCTGGCCGGAAATTTGTTAGTTTATTTAATCTCCAATTCTAGGAGCAGTGCTATTTCTTTGCTCTTTATAATCAACTTCTTTTTAATGGTTGTCAGCGACCTGCATGAACAGTCTTTTGATACTTGCCTGCTCGTCGTACCGCTGGCCACCGGGCTGATGCATTTTTTCCAGGCACCAAACACGGAAGGCCTGGGGCAGGCTGCAATTTTTCTGGCAGTCCTGGTCTGGCTCGCTTTTACAGGGAAAATGGGCAGCGGGGACGTTTGGCATTTTTTACTCCTGTCTTTAAATTTTTCATGTCCCGTTGCTGTGAAGAGTTTCCTGCTGGCCTCCCTGCTGGCCATCGCCCATGCGCTTTGGCATAAGCGGCCGGGTAAAGAGCCCTTTGCCTTCCTGCCCTACTTATTCTGGGGCCTCAACCTCCAATTTTTCCTTTAGGGTAAAAGAAAAAACGTTCGGATGACTTTGAGCCATTCGAGCGTTTTTTCTTGTTAATTAAACTGGATTACTTGCTTTCAGTTTCCTTGTTTTCGTCTTCCATCTTCTTTTCCAGGTCAGCGATTGAGTAAACTGAGTCTGGTTGTTGAACATCGGCCTTTGGCACTTGGTCGCGGTAAATTGGCATACCAGTACCAGCTGGGATGATCTTCCCGATGATGACGTTTTCCTTCAAACCAAGAAGCGGGTCGTTCTTGCCGCGGATTGACGCGTCGGTAAGAACCCGGGTAGTTTCTTGGAAGGAAGCAGCTGACAGGAAACTGTTGGTTTCCAAGGCAGCCTTGGTGATACCCAGGATGTCAGCCTGGGCAGTAGCCGGGATCCCGCCGCTGATGATGACGTCACGGTTTCTGTCGCGGAATTCAGCGATGTCCATGACTTCACCTGGCAAGATGTCGGTTTCACCTGGGTCAAGAACCCGGACCTTCTGCAGCATCTGTCTGGTCAAGACTTCGGCGTGCTTGTCGGCCAGGTCAACCCCTTGAGTCCGGTATGACTTCTGGACTTCAGCCAGGATGTATTCTTCAGTCGTCAAGGTGTCAGTTACCTTGATCAATTCCTTAGGGTCGATAGAACCAGGGATCAGCTTGTCACCACGGTGGATTTCATCGCCTTCCTGAACTGCTGGCTTAGCAGTGTAAGGAATGGTGTAGACTCTGGTATCGATCTTGCCCTTAACGGTGATTTCCTGCAAGTGTTCAGCCGCGTTGCTTTCGATCTTGTCAACAACACCGTCAACTTCAGAGATAACCGCGCGACCCTTAGGGTTGCGGGCTTCGAACAATTCTTGCACACGAGGCAGACCTTGAGTGATGTCTTCTGCGCCGGCAACACCACCGGTGTGGAAAGTACGCAGGGTCAGCTGGGTACCTGGTTCACCGATTGACTGAGCGGCAACCGTACCAACTGCTTCACCGATTTCAACTTCTTCGGCAGTGGCCAGGTTCCGGCCGTAGCACTTCCGGCAGATACCGTGGGAAGTGTTGCAAGTCAGGATTGACCGGATTTGAACTTCCTGCACGCCAGCGTCAACAATCTTCTGCGCCATTTGTTCGTCCATCAGGACACCCTTAGGGCAGATGACTTCACCAGTTTGCGGGTCACGGATAGTCCGGTTGGTAAAGCGGCCGACCAGACGGTCGTAAAGTGATTCAATCAAGCCGGCATCCTTGTCAACGATGGCCTTGGCAGTAATGCCGCGGTCAGTGCCACAGTCGTCTTCACGAATGATAACGTCCTGGGCAACGTCGACCAAACGACGGGTCAGGTAACCAGACTGGGCAGTCTTCAAGGCCGTGTCAGTCATCCCCTTCCGGGCGCCGTGAGTGGACATGAACAGTTCCAGAACGGTCAGACCTTCCTTGAAGTTGGAGATAACCGGGATTTCGAACAACTCACCACTTGGAGTGGCCATCAAACCACGCATACCAGCCAGCTGGGTAAAGTTGGAGATGTTACCACGGGCACCGGACTGCTGCATGACGGAGATTGGGTTCTTTTGGTCCTTGAATTCAGCAATTTCCTGTTGAACGGCATCCTTACAGTCAGTCCAGATCTTGATGACGTTGTCGTGACGTTCCTTGTCGGACAGCTTGCCCCGGCGGAACATCTTGGATACTTGCTTAACCTGCTTGCGGGCTTCAGCAACCAAGGCATCCTTGGTCTTGGTTTCCGGAACGTCAGCCATACCGATGGTCAAACCGGAAATAGTTGAAGCTGAGTAGCCCATTTCCTTCAAGTCGTCCAGGTATTCAGAAGTTCTTTGTACCCGGTAGCGCTTGTAGATTTCAGAAATAGTGTCACCCAGGAAGCCCTTCTTGAATGGCGTAGCCACCAGGTCCTGGCCAATTTCAGCGATCTTGTCCTGGATGTCCTGGCCATCTTCCAGGAAGTACTTGTCAGCCATTGGCTGCTTTAAGTTGTCCTGGGTTGGTTCGTTGATGTAGAAGTAGTCGTCTGGGAAGAGGGAGTTGAAGACCAAGCGGCCGTAAGTAGTTACGAAAATGCTGTCTTCGTGGCCCGCGCCCCAGTCCTTCTTCGGCATCGAAGCGGCTGACACACCGATGATGGTGTGGTAGTGAATATCACCGTTGTTGTAGGCGATGGTTGCTTCTTCTGGAGTAGCAAAGATCATGCCTTCGCCTTCCCGGCCGATTTCAGCCTGGGTCAGCCAGTAGTTACCCAAAACGATGTCCTGGGACGGAGTAACGATTGGCGTACCGTCCTTAGGAGTCAAGATGTGGTGGGCAGCCAGCATCAAGAGGCGGGATTCAGCTACAGCTTCGTCTGACAACGGCACGTGGATGGCCATCTGGTCACCGTCGAAGTCGGCGTTGTAGGCTTCACAAGCCAGCGGGTGCAAACGCAGGGCCTTGCCTGGGACCAAAACTGGTTCAAAGGCCTGGATTGACAGCCGGTGCAGGGTAGGTGCCCGGTTCAAAAGAACTGGACGTTCCTTAATGACGTATTCCAATACGTCCCAGATGTCGTCGTCTTCCCGGTCGATCTTGCGCTTGGCGTTCTTGATGTTGGAAGCAATGCCCCGGCGGACAAGTTCCCGCATAACGAATGGCTTGAACAATTCCAGAGCCATTGGACGCGGAACACCACATTGGTAAAGCTTCAGCTTTGGAGAAACGTCGATAACTGAACGGCCGGAGTAGTCAACACGCTTACCAAGCAAGTTTTGACGGAAACGCCCTTGCTTACCCTTCAGCATGTGTGAGATAGACTTCAGTGGCCGGTTGCCTGGCCCAACAACTGGGCGGCCCCGGCGGCCGTTGTCGATCAAGGCGTCAACTGCTTCTTGCAGCATCCGCTCTTCGTTTTGCACGATCAAGCCAGGAGCGTGCATGTCCAGCAGCTTCTTCAACCGGTTGTTACGGTTGATAACCCGGCGGTAAAGGTCGTTCAAGTCGGAAGTGGCGAAACGGCCACCTTCCAGCTGAACCATTGGCCGCAAGTCCGGCGGAATAACCGGAACAGTTTCCATAACCATCCATTCAGGCTTGTTGCCGCTGTTTCTGAAGGCATCAAGGATGTCCAGCCGGCGGATGGCTCGGGTCCGCTTTTGCCCCTTCAAGGTTTGCAGTTCTGCCTTAAGGGCAGTAACTTCCTTGTCCAGGTCAACCTGCTTAAGCAGGTCGCGGATAGCTTCGGCACCCATCTTAGCCACGAAGCGGTTGCCGTACTTGGCCTTTTCTTCCCGGTATTCAGCTTCAGTCAAGAGCTGCTTGGCTTCCAGTCCAGTGTCACCTGGATCGATGACAATGTAGGCAGCGAAGTAGATAACTTCTTCCAATTGCTTTGGAGACACGTCCAAAACCAGACCCATTCTTGATGGGATACCCTTGAAGTACCAGATGTGGGTTACAGGAGCAGCCAGTTCGATGTGGCCCATCCGTTCCCGGCGCACGTGAGAGGTCGTTACTTCAACCCCGCACCGGTCACAGACGATCCCCTTGTAGCGAACACCCTTGTACTTGCCACAGGCACAAGCGTAATCCTTGGTCGGCCCGAAGATCCGTTCATCGAACAGACCGTCTTTTTCTGGCTTCAAAGTCCGGTAGTTGATGGTTTCCGGCTTCTTAACTTCCCCGTAAGACCAGCTTCTGATCTTGTTTGGTGAAGCCAAACCAATCTGCATGCTTTCAAACTTATTTACGTCGATCAAAGTTTAACCTCCCAATTACTTTGAAGCCTTGTCGTCGTCAGCAGTTTCAGCTTCATTTGCATCAGCATCTGCTTCAGCTGCGTCTTCTTCCGCGCTGCCTTCTGCTTCAGCTTCCGCGGCGATTTCGGCCTCTTCTTCGGCCAACTTCTTCTTTTCTTGCGCTTCCGCAAGGCGAGATAAAGCATCGATGTTTACATGTTCATTTGAGTCTTCGTCCATGTCGCGCAGTTCAACTTCGTTTTCGTCGCTGTCCAAAACGCGCAGGTCCAGACCCAATGATTGCAGTTCCTTGACCAAAACGCGGAATGATTCAGGCACGCCTGGCTTAGTAATTCTTTCGCCCTTGACGATTGCTTCGTAGGCCTTGACACGGCCGACAACGTCGTCAGACTTGTAGGTCAGGATTTCTTGCAGGGTGTAGGCTGCACCGTAGGCTTCCAAAGCCCAGACTTCCATTTCACCGAAACGCTGGCCACCGAATTGCGCCTTACCACCCAAAGGCTGTTGGGTAACAAGTGAGTAAGGCCCGATTGACCGCGCGTGGATCTTGTCGTCAACCATGTGAGTCAGCTTCAGGTAGTACATAACCCCGACTGAAACCCGGTTGTGGAATGGTTCACCGGTCCGGCCGTCGTAAAGGACAGTCTTACCGTCTGAGTCAACGCCGGCTTCGCGGACAAAGTCCCAAACGTCGTCTTCGCTGGCCCCGTCGAATACCGGAGTAGCCACGTGGATACCCAAGGCCCGGGCTGCCCGGCCCAAGTGGATTTCAAGCAGCTGCCCGATGTTCATACGTGATGGCACACCCATTGGGTTCAAGCAGATGTCGACTGGAGTACCGTCTGGCAGGTAAGGCATGTCTTCAACTGGAGCAACCAGGGCAACCGTACCCTTGTTACCGTGACGACCGGACATCTTGTCCCCGACTTGGATCTTTCTCTTCTGTACGATGTAAACCCGGACCAGGGTGTTAACGCCTGGTGCCAGTTCGTCGCCGGCTTCACGGGTGAAGACTTGAACGTCTTGAACCACACCGCCACCGCCGTGAGGTACCTTCAATGAAGTATCACGGACTTCACGGGCCTTTTCACCAAAGATGGCGTGCAGCAGTCTTTCTTCAGCGCTCAGTTCAGTGATCCCCTTAGGGGTAACCTTGCCGACCAGGATATCGCCGTCGTGAACTTCGGCACCGATCCGAATGATCCCGTTTTCGTCCAGGTCCTTCAAGGCGTCTTCACCAACGTTAGGGATTTCCCGGGTGATTTCTTCCGGCCCCAGCTTGGTGTCACGGGCTTCTGAGTCGTAGTCTTCAATGTGGATTGAAGTGTAGACGTCTTCCTTAACCAGGCGTTCGCTCAGCATGATGGCGTCTTCGAAGTTGTACATGTTCCAAGTGGTGAAGGCGATAACCGGGTTTTGACCCAGGGCAAGTTCGCCGTCAGCCATTGACGGACCGTTGGCAATTACCTGGCCGTCAACAACCTTGTCGCCGCGCTTGACGTTTGGCGTCTGGTTGTAGTTCTTAGTCGCGTTTGACCGGCGGTACTTTTCAAGGGTGTAAGTGTCCAGTGTCTGGTCTTCGCGGCGGACGCGGATTTCGTTTGCGTCCACGTATTCAACTTCACCGTCTGCTTCAGCCAGCAAGGCGTCACCGGAGTCGTGACCTGCCCGGTATTCCATACCAGTAGCCACAAGCGGACCGTGCGGGTTGATCAAAGGAACAGCCTGACGTTGGTGGTTGGCCCCCATCAAGGCCCGGTTGGAGTCGTCGTTTTCCAGGAATGGAATACATGCGGAAGTTACGGAAACAACCTGCTTTGGAATAACGTCTATGTAGTCGATCCGGTCTGGACTTACTTCGACGTTGTCTTCCCGGTGCCGGCAAAGGATCACGTCATCAACGAAGGAGCCGTCTTCGTTCAAAGGAGTATTGGCCCCGGCGATGATGTAGTTGTCTTCTTCATCGGCAGTCAAGTAGTCGATCTTGTCGGTAACCTTGTGGGTTGCCCAGGAAACGCGCCGGTATGGGGTTTCCAGGAAGCCGTACTTGTTGATGATGGCGTAAGTGGCCATGGAGTTGATCAAACCGATGTTAGGGCCTTCTGGCGTTTCGATTGGGCACAGACGGCCGTAGTGGGTGTAGTGAACGTCCCGGACTTCGTAGCCGGCCCGGTCACGGGACAGACCACCAGGCCCCAAGGCGGACATACGCCGCTTGTGGGTCAATTCACCCAGCGGGTTGTTTTGGTCCATGAATTGGGAAAGCTGGGATGAACCGAAGAATTCCTTGATTGAACCAACGATTGGCCGGATGTTGATCAATTGCTGCGGAGTAACCGTAGCCGCGTCTTGAATTGACATACGTTCGCGGACAACCCGTTCCATCCGGGCCAAACCGATCCGCATCTGGTTTTGCAGCAATTCGCCAACCCGGCGGATGCGACGGTTACCCAAGTGGTCGATGTCGTCGATGTTGCCGACGCCTTCTTGGAGTTCCAGGAAGTAGTTGACAGAAGCGATGATGTCGGCTGGAGTGATGCACTTAACGTCTTCAGCAATGTGGCCGTTGGAGATCAGCTTGATTTCCCGGTCAGGAATTTCACGGGAGAAGACCTTGATTTCCTGAACAGTTACAGGTTCTGGGATTGCACCTTCATCAGATGGGGTGTAGGTAACAGTCTTGAAGTCGTCGCGGTCCAGGTAGTCCTTCAGAACGTCCATGACTTCGTTGTTGACAACCGTCCCCTTGGCAGCCAGAACTTCTCCAGTGTCAGGGTCAGCCAGGGTTTCAGCCAAAGTGTAGCCCAAAAGCCGGTTCTTCAAGCTCAGCTTCTTGTTGACCTTGTAGCGGCCAACAGCAGCCAGGTCGTAACGGCGTGGATCAAAGAAGCGGGAAACCAGGAGGCTCCGGGATGAGTCGGTAGTCTTTGGTTCACCTGGACGCAGGCGGTCGTAGATGTCCTTCAAGGCTTCTGCTACCCGGCTGTCTGCTGGGTTCTTGTGAACATCCTTGTCCAAAGTCAGGTCCAAAGTGTCGCTGTCGCCGAAGATTTCCTTGATTTCGCTGTCAGAGCCAAAGCCAAGGGCCCGTACCAGGACAGATAAAGGAAGCTTCCGGGTCCGGTCAACCCGGACGTAGGAAATGTTCTTGGCGTCAGTTTCGAATTCCAGCCAAGCCCCGCGGTTAGGGATGACAGTCGTGCCGAAGATTTGCCGGCCGTTCTTGTCGAATTCGCCACTGTAGTAGACACCAGGTGATCTAACCAGCTGGGAAACGATAACTCTTTCCGCCCCGTTAACGATGAAGGAGCCGGACTTGGTCATCAGCGGCAAGTCGCCGAAGAAGACGTCTTGGGTCTTGATTTCGCCAGTTTCGTGGTTGGTCAGCTTCAGAGTCACGTGCATTGGAGCGGAGTAAGTCGCGTCGTGCTTGCGTGATTCATCGACAGTATACTTAGGTTCTTGCAGCTTGTAGTCGACGTATTCCAGAGTCAGGCGGCCAGAAGCGTCGCTGATTGGCAGAATGTCGTCGAAAACTTCCTTAACGCCTTCGTCAAGGAACCACTTGTATGATTCAGTCTGTACGTCGGTCAAGTTTGGCAGCGGCAGGATTTCCTTAATCCGTGAGAAGCTGCGTCTTGTCCGGTGTTGTCCGTAATTTACTACGTGTCCGTTTAGCAAGGAAAACATCCTTTCTATCCTGTTGAAGAAAGCAAATATTACATTTGTGTTACATTTTAAAAAGGCCGGGATTTTGGGCATAAAAAAGACAAAAACGAACCAGTCGTTTTTGTCTGTATCATTTTACTGGACAATATATCAGTAAAATCCTGAACTTCAGCCTTTTAAATCGCCCAATATTGTACCACTAATTTTAAAGGAAAGCAAGCCCTAGCGGCCGCTAAAAAGCATGGCCGCCTGGCTGGCCAGACCAACCCCGGTGAGCTGGTAGCCGCCAGCCGTGATATTCCAGAAAATCTGCTTGCCTTGCGGGCTGAGCTGGGATTTGATCGCGACCGGCTCTAAAGCGATCCGCAAGTCCCGCATCACCTTGCCCAGGTAAACCTTCTCTTCCAGCTGCTGCTTAGCTTCAAGCAGGGCCTCCCGCTCTTCTCTTGGCATTTCGTCGTAAAGAGCGTCGATGATGTCGCTGTAAAGCAGGATCCGCCCGTCAGTCTTCTTGCTTGCTTCTTGTTCTGCCTTAGCAGCTTCAGCTTTTTTCTTCTTGCCAAACATAATCTGCCTCCAAAAATCTATTGATTATCCCTTGATCTTTTCACCGGTCTTGGCCTTGACGATTTCAAAGCGCAGCTTGCCGCCCCGGGCACCGATCTTGACCGTGTCGCCGGCCTGCAGCTTTTCGCTGACCAGGTCCTGGGCCAATTCGTCTTCAACTTCATCCTGGATGGTCCGCCGCAATGGCCGGGCCCCCATTTCCGGATTGTAGCCGTCCTTGGCCAATTGGTCCAAGGCAGCTGGCGAAAGGCGCAAAGTAATGTCTTTTTCCGCCAGCCGCTTGACCAGCTTCCGGGTCAAAAGCGTCACGATTTCCCGCAGCTGCTTGGCTTCCAGCGGCTTGAAGACGATCTTTTCGTCGATCCGGTTCAAAAATTCCGGCCGGAAGAAGTCCTTGGTGGCCCTGGTTACCTTTTCTGCGATCAGCTTGCCCTGGTCTTCCTGGCTGGCTGAGAAGCCCACGTGGCTGCCAGCTTCCAGGCTTCTGGAACCAAGGTTGGAAGTCATGATGATGATCGTGTTTCTGAAGTCGACCTTCCGGCCCAGAGAATCAGTCATGAAGCCTTCATCCAGGACCCGTAGCAAGACGTTGAAAATTTCCGGGTTTGCCTTTTCCACTTCGTCAAAAAGAACCACTGAGTAAGGATGTTCCCGGACTTTGTTGGAGAGCTGGCCCCCTTCTTCGTAGCCAACGTAGCCAGGCGCTGACCCGATCAGCTTGGAGGAAGATTCCCGGTCCATGTACTCTGACATGTCGACTCTGATGATGTTGTCTTCTGAGCCAAAAACTGCCTCAGCCACAGCCTTAGCCAGTTCAGTCTTGCCGACCCCGGTTGGGCCTAGGAAGAGGAAGGAACCGATCGGCCGGTTCTCGTCCTTCAAGCCGCTTCTGGACCGGCGGATGGCATTGGCCACGGCCTTGACGGCATCGTCTTGGCCGATGACTCTTTCATGCAGGATCCCCTCCAGGCGGGCCAGGCGCTTATTTTCGCTGGTCTTAAGCTGGGTTACCGGAACCCCGGTCCAGATGGAGACCACCTTGGCCACGTCTTCAGCCCCAACGACTGACCGCTTCTCATCCTTGCCGGCCAGCTTCTTGGCAATCTCATTCCGCTTTTGCCGCAAGGCGATTTCCTGGTTGCGCAGCTTGGCCGCTTGGGCAAAGTTCTGCTTGGCTGCTTCATCGTTCTTCTGCTTGAGAGTCCGGCTGATTTCCAAATCGATTTCAGCCAGGTCCTTGTCTTCGCCAGTGTCATTAGCCAATTTAACCGCCGCGCTGGCTTCATCGATCAAGTCGATGGCCTTGTCCGGCTGGTAGCGGTCGGCAATGTAGTGGCTGGACAAATCAACTGCTGCCTGCAAGGCTTCTTCTGACAAAGCTACCCGGTGGTAGTCTTCATACTTGTCCTTGATCCCATGCAAAATTTGCAGGGTTTCCTCTTCATTTGGCTCAGCCAGGCGGACCAGCTGGAAGCGGCGGACAAAGGCAGAGTCTTTTTCCATGTGCTTGCGGTATTCTTCAAAAGTCGTGGCCCCGATCAATTGAATGTCCCCGCGGGCCAATGCCGGCTTCAAGGTGTTGGAGGCGCTCATCGCCCCTTCCGCGTCCCCGGCCTTGACCAAAGAGTGGATTTCGTCGACAAAAAGAATGACATTCTTGCTGGCAGTAACTTCCTTGATTAAGCGGTCCATCCGCTCTTCAAATTCACCCCGGTAGCGGGTACCGGCCACCATGCTGTTGACATCCAGTGAAACCACCCGCTTGTCAGCCAGGTCCCGGGGAACCTTTTTAGCAACGATCGCGCTGGCCAAAGCTTCAGCGACCGCGGTCTTGCCGACCCCAGGCTCACCGACCAAAAGGGGGTTGTTCTTGGTCCGCCGGGACAGGATCTGAATCACCCGGTCCAGTTCCCGCTGGCGGCCGATCACCGGGTCGATGTCGCCTTCTTTAGCCCGCCGGTTCAAGTCGATCCCGAAGCGGTCCAAAATCGGCGTCTGCGACTGGCTGCTGCCTACCGCGGCTGGCCGGCTGGTCTGGCTGCTTTCCCCGGTCACCTGGTTGGCGTCGTCCAGTTCGTCTTTCAAGTTTTCCAGGTCCACGTCCAGGTTGCGCAGGATCATGGCTGACAGGATCTGCTCACTGGAGACCAAAGCCTGGAGAATGTCAGTCGTTTCGATTTCCTTGCTGGACCGGAGTTCAGAATTCCGCTTGGCATAATCCAGCGCCAAAGTCAGGCGGGGAGAAAATTCCATGTAGCTGGTCGGGGCCGCTGAGCCGTAGTCCGTGTAGCGCTCGATTTCTTCCCTGACTCCGGTCGGCGTCACGTTCATGGTCCGCAGGATCTTGCCGGCTTTGCCGTCAGCTTCGATTACCAGGGCCAAAAGGACGTGCTCTGTCCCGACCAGGCGGTGGTGAAACTCCTTGGCTTGTTCCTGGGCAATTTCCAAGACCTGTCTGCTGCTCTTACTGTATGAATTTTGCATATAAAAATCGCCTCACACTGGACCTAGTTGCCTAAAGCTACTGCCGCGATCTGCTCTAAGTACTTCTGGTCCAAATCATCAAAATTGTCTAAATTAGTCGAGTCAAAGTCGTACACGCCCCAAAGGCTGCCATCCCGGTTAAAAACCGGCACGACGATTTCTGAATTGGAGGCACTGTCGCAGGCTATGTGGCCTGGGAAGTCATGGACATTGGCCACGATCTGCGTCTTCTTTTCCAGGGCGGCTTTCCCGCAGACCCCCTTACCCAGCTGGATGTGCACGCAGGCCGGCATCCCCTGGAAGGGTCCCAGGATCAATTCCCCCTTTTCAAAGCGGTAGACCCCAGCAAAATTAACGTTTTTCATCCCCGCCTTCAAAAGGGCCGAAACATTGCCGGTATTGGCGATCCAGTCGCTCTCCCCGGCCGTCAAGGCCTTGGCCTGCTCAAGCAATAACTCGTACTCTGCCTGACTTGCTGCTGCCATGATTTCCTCCTTCACGTCTGCCAATAAATAGGTAAAAAGGCAAAAATTGCTATGCTTGCAAGCATAACATTTCCCGATCTTTTCGACAAGCCAGGCGCCCTGCAGATCTATTATAAGGCAAAAAGAAAAGGCCCGCTAAATTAGCGAGTCTTTGATGAAGCGGAAGACGGGATTCGAACCCGCGACCCCCACCATGGCAAGGTGATGTTCTACCACTGAACTACTTCCGCGATACATTTATTAGTTTACCAAAAAAATTCTCTTTTGCAAGTCTTTTTTGCCCATAAATGAGAAAAAAGCGCCGCTATAAAGTAACGCTTTGATCACACATTGGCTAATCGGGAATGCAGGATTTGAACCTGTGGCCTCTACGTCCCGAACGTAGCGCTCTACCAAACTGAGCTAATTCCCGAAGAAGCGGAAGACGGGATTCGAACCCGCGACCCCCACCATGGCAAGGTGATGTTCTACCACTGAACTACTTCCGCAACACATCTATTAGGATAATCTAAAAGCCGGGTCTTGGCAAGGGCTTTTTTATAAAAAATAGTATTTTTCTCGGGGGCAAGTTCGATTAAACTAAGAGTAAGAAAACGTTTGTCTAAATGAAAGGAAGAGAAAAAATGAAAAAGAAAAGACTCCTGGCGGCCTGCCTGGCCTTGGCCCTCCTGCCTCTCCTGTACTCCTGCTCCATGATCAGCGACTACACCCTGGACCTCAAGTCCAAGCTGGTCGGCATCCCCTTTACCGTCTCCACCTATGACTACGACGGGCAGAAGATCGACCAGATCAAGGGTAAGTCAGTCCACATTGAGACCTACAAGCCGATGAGCAAGAAAAATTCCAGCGGCGACGAGCAGTCCAAAGTCATCGACGTGGAATTCGGCGGCCAGCAGATGATTCATGTCGGCTCCAGCTTGATCGCCAACGAAGGCCTGCGCAATTACGAAGATACTTTTTCCAAAAAGGTCACCATTACCGACAAGCAGCGGTCCATTCCGGTTCTGTCAATAATGTACAACAATTTCAGAAACGACTGGCTCTCCAAGGGCAAGGTCATCATGATCCGGTCCCAAGCCGGCAAGCCGATCGCCGTTTATGCCGGTAACAAGGTCCGGGTCAGTGCCACTGACATGCCATCAACCACCCAGATCAATGTCGACGGCCACCGGCTCTTTATCTACCGCTGCGACTACTCCATCTATGACATGGAGACTATCAAGAAGATGTAGACGCAAAAAACGTTTCCTCAAGCAGGAAACGTTTTTTAGCATGCTTTTTAGTATTAAGGAGTATTTTTCAAAAATTACAGCTTGGCCAGGGCCTGGTCCAGGTCGGCCAAAAGGTCGTCGATATTTTCCACCCCAACGGAAATTCTGATCAAGTCCGGAGTAATCCCGACGCTGGCCAGTTCTTCGTCGTTCAGCTGGGCATGGGTGGTTGAAGCTGGCTGGATGATCAAGGACTTGGCGTCAGCCACATTGGCCAAAAGAGAGAAGAGCTTCAAGTTGTCAATCAGCTGCTTGCCGGCTTCTTCCCCACCCTTCAGGCCAAAGGTGAAGATTGAGCCGACCCCCTTCGGGAAGTCCCGTTCAGCCAGGGCATGGTCCGGGCTGTCGGCCAGGCCCGGGTAGCGGACCCAGGCAACCTTTGGATGCTTGCTAAGGTATTCAGCTACTCTTTGCGCGTTGTAGACGTGGCGTTCAACCCGCAAGGACAAGCTTTCCAAACCCTGCAAAAGAAGGAAGGCGTTGAAAGGACTGAGGCTGGCCCCGGTGTCGCGCAGAACTGTTGCCCGGATTTTGGTCGTGAAGGCCCCAGCCCCCAGCTTGGCCCAAGTCACGTCCTTGTAGGACGGGTCAGGGTTAGTGAAAGTCGGGTAGCGGCCGGACTTTTCATAGTCAAACTTGCCGCTTTCCACGACTACCCCGCCCATAGTCGTCCCGTGGCCGCCGAAGAACTTGGTCGCTGAGTGGACAACCACGTCAGCCCCATGTTCAAATGGCCGGTAGAGGTAAGGGGTAGCAAAGGTGTTGTCGATAATGACCAAAACCCCGTGCTTATGGGCCACTGCTGCTACCGCGTCAATGTCGATCAAGTTGGCATTCGGGTTGCCGATGGTTTCAGCGTAAACCACCTTGGTATGGTCGTTGATTTCTTTTTCAAAATTGGCCGGATCGCTTGGGTCAACGAAGTGGGTCTTGATGCCCAATGGCGGCAAGGTCTGGGCAAACAGGTCGTAGGTCCCGCCGTAAATGGTGGAAGCAGCTACGATTTCGTCGCCCGCCCCGGCTACGTTCAAGATAGCCGCGGTGATCGCTGCCGCCCCAGTTGCCAAAGATACACCGCCAGTGCCGCCTTCCAGGGCAGCCACCCGGCTTTCAAAAACAGCCGTGGTTGGGTTGGTCAAACGGCTGTAGATGTTGCCGGCGTCGGTCAAAGCAAAGCGGCCAGCTGCCTGGTCAGCGTCGTCAAAGACATAGGACGTGGTCTGGTAGATCGGCACTGCCCGGGCGCCAGTTTCGTCGATTGGCTGGCCGGCGTGGACCTGCAAAGTTTCAAATGACAAACCTTCGTTGCTGATAGCTTCTTTACTCATGTTTTTTACCTCGCTTGTGTTGTTGCTGTGTAATATTTATTTTTTAGTTGTTAGTTGTTGGAAATGATTAGATTGCTGAAATATTGCTGTTACAAACACAAGTGACACATGTAGCTGGCCCCAATCGCTGCTCCCCGCCAGAGGATCAGCCAGCGTTTCGTCTGTTGATACCGTTTCCTGCACATGAACCTTACCTCGTAAAAAAAGCCGCCCAACTAACCAGTAGTTCAGGCGGCCTTTACTATCTTCAATACAGTAACGATCTTAGGATGGTGAACCACAGGTATTCGCTTCTACGCTAAAAGGCATGCTGGACATCAGCATGTTCATTGGCATGACTTGCATTTGACAATTCTTAGCTGCGAATTCCATCTTGGTTCTCCCTTCTTCATCAGTTCTTAATTTAGTTTTAAGTATACTAGCCTTAGGGAAAATGTCAATCCGTTTTTTAGAAAAAAGGGCAAACAAAAACCAGGAAATCATGGCAGTGATTTCCTGGTTGATCGTCCTATTCACCAAATCAAGCCGCTGAAAGCACTTTCCCAGCTAAGCTTAATCTGTATTTAAAGTATACGAGCTTTTTGTCCAAAGTCAATCTCTTTTCCGGAAAAAATCAGGACCGGGCCAGCAAAACATTGCCCCCGCCCTGCTTTTTCACCTCGTACATCAATTGGTCGGCCTTTTGGTAGAGCTGATCGACATTAGGCAAGTTGTTTAGGTAGTGGATGACCCCGCAGGAAAAACGCAGCTGGCTGAGCCGCTGGCCGTAATTGTCGTTGATTTGCTTGAAGTAGTCTATGTCAACCAGGCCGATGAAGAGGTCAGTGCACTCCGGCTGCTCGATTACTTTTTGCGAAAGGTCCATGAAGGTCGACCGGAGCATCACCCCGCTCAAGTGGTCAAAATTAGCCTGGACCCGGAGCTCGCGCTGGTTCTCCTTGTACTTGTTAAAAAGCAGGAAAGAGGCGATCCGCTCTCTTTGCACGATATGAAAAAACTAGGCAGCCGGGAAAGACATAAACTGGTGGGGCAGCATGGTCAAAGCGGCAAAGACCAGGTTCAAGACTAAAGCCAGAGTCCAGGCCCAGGTCTCTTCCCTTTTCAGTAAATAGTTGATTGCCAATAAAGCCAGGGCACTTCCAGCTGCCAGGCCTTCTCCCTGCCAAAACAAAAGCAAAGCTGCCGCCAGCAGGCCGCCATTCAAAACAGCTAATGCCCGCTTCCCCGGCCGCCAGAGAAGGTAGGCGCTAAGCCCCTCTAAGAGGCAGAGGACGGCAAAAATCCCCGCCTTTAAGGGCTGGCCGGCCAAATAAGCCGGCAAGCCGCTGCTGGCAGCCAAAAAGGCCCCGGCCAAGGCGGAGATAGTGGTTAAGATCGACAATAAGTATTTGTAGATTGGCAAAAATTCACCTTTTCTAATGGCAGCTCGCAATTTAATTGCCTATATTCTAGCAAAAAAGCTCTAATATTCATATCTTGAAAACGATTCGTTTTATTTTTTTAAACAAAAAACTCTCCAGGCAAAGCTGGAGAGTTAAATTTAGCGATCTGGACTACTTGTCCAGGTTAATGTTCTTTTCGTCGTCGACGATCTTATCCGGCCGCATGGTTGGGAAGAGGAGGACGTCGCGGATTGAAGCCGCGTTGGTCAAAAGCATGACCAGACGGTCGATCCCGATGCCCAGACCACCCGTAGGTGGCATACCGTATTCCATGGCCCGCAGGTAGTCTTCGTCGATAATGTCGGCTTCGTCGTTACCGGCGTCACGTTCAGCCATTTGGGCTTCGAACCGTTCCCGCTGGTCAAGCGGGTCGTTCAGTTCTGAGAAGGCGTTGCCGTATTCATTGCCCATGATAAAGATTTCGAAACGGTCAGTGAAGCGCGGGTCATCCGCATTCTTCTTGGCCAGCGGTGAAACTTCAACTGGGTGGCCGTAAACGAAGGTTGGGTCAACGATGGTCTTTTCACCAAATTCTTCAAAGAAGGCGTTGATGATGTGGCCAACTTGCCAGTAAGGTTCAACTTCAACATGGTGTTCAGCGGCAACCTTCCGGGCTTCTTCCAGAGTCATTGGCTGCCAGAAGTCAACGCCAGTCAGTTCCTTGATCAGGTCAACCATGTGCACCCGGCGGAATGGCTTGCCCAAGTCCAGGTCAGTGCCCTGGTAGTTGATCTTGCCGTCTTCTGAAACAACCTTGGCCGCTGCCCGGATGATGCCTTCAGCTTCATCCATGACATCGTGGAAGTCGTAGTAAGCAGCGTAGGTTTCCAGTTCAGTAAACTCAGGGTTGTGCTTGAGGTCCATCCCTTCATTTCTAAAGACCCGGCCGATTTCGTAAACCCGTTCCATGTCACCGACGATCAGACGCTTCAACGGCAATTCCAGGGCAATCCGCATGTAGAGGTTGATGTCCAAAGCGTTGTGGTGGGTGATGAACGGACGTGCTTCAGCCCCGCCTGGGATGTTGTGCAAAACTGGCGTTTCAACTTCCAGGAAGTCCTGCCCGTTCAAGTAGTCACGGATGGCCTGGATGATCTTGGTCCGGTTAACAAAGCGCTGGTAGCTTTCGTGGTTGGTGATCAAGTCCAGGTAGCGTTGGCGATAAATGGATTCAACGTCCTTAAGACCGTGGTACTTGTCAGGCAGTGGCCGCAAAGCCTTGGACAGGAAGGTCACGTGCTGGGCCCGGACAGACAATTCGCCTGAGTCAGTCTTGAAGACTTCGCCTTCAACGCCCAGGAAGTCACCAAGGTCGGCCTTCTTGAAAATCTGGTAGTTTTCTTCACCGACCATGTCCTTGCGGACGTAGATCTGGATCTTGCCGCTACGGTCATAGAGGTCCGCAAAGCCGACCTTGCCCTTGCCCCGCTTGGCCAGCATCCGGCCAGCGATCTTGGTCTTCGGCATATTTGCGTTCAGTTCGTCCTTGTCAAGGCCCAAGTACTTTTCGTCCAGGTCGCGGGCCAGGGCTTCCCGGTCATATTTGCGGCCGAAGGGTTCAATCCCCATCTCCTTAAGTTCTTCAAGCTTTTGCCGACGAACAAGCAATTGGTCGTTAATTTCGTTCTTTGCCAACGTGTTTTTCCTCCATTTACATAGATTGGGTATCAGCAACGCGGTCTTGCTTCTGCCGCGCCCTTTTTTCGTAAATTTCGACGAATTCGTCAAGCAGGTCAAAAACCTCCTGACGCGTCCAGACTTCATTTATTTTAGCACGAGTCCGGGCTGAACGGGGAATTCCCTTCAAATAATATGCTGCCTGCTGGCGAAATTCCGGCACGGCCCGCTTTTCCCCATGCAGCTGGACCAGGCCGTCGAGCTGGTGCTTGGCGGTTTCCACCTTTTCCCGGACGGACTGCTTCGGCAGTTCTTCGCCCGTTGCCAGGTAGTGGGTCATTTCCTTTAAGATCCAAGGATTGCCCAAGGCGGCCCGGCCAACCATGACAGCCGTGCAGCCGATCTCGTCCAGGGCCTTCTTGGCCAGCTGTGGGGTCGTGATGTCCCCGTTGGCCACGAAAGGAATGTCCATGACCTGGGCTACTTCATGCAGGGTTTCCCAGTCAGCTTCGCCTTGGTACATCTGCTTTCTGGTCCGGCCGTGCATGGCCAGCATGGAAGCACCGGCTTCCTGGGCGGCCAGGGCATTTTCCACGGCAAAAATGTGCTTGCGGTCCCAGCCGATCCGCATCTTGACGGACACCGGCTTTTCCACGTTCTGGACAACCTTGTGGACCATCTGGTAGATCTTGTTTGAGTCCAAGAGCCACTTGGAACCCGCGTCAGTCTTGGTTACCTTCGGCACCGGGCAGCCCATGTTGATGTCGATGATGTCGGCATCGGTGTGCTGGTCGATGTACTGGGCCGCCTGCAAAAGGCTGTCTTCCGTCCCCCCGAAGATCTGGATGCTCATCGGGTGCTCGCCCGGGTCGACGTCCAGCATACTCAAGGTTTTCTCGTTGCCGTAGATGATCCCGTGGTCGGAAATCATTTCGCAGACAACCATGCCGGCGCCGAATTCCTTGCAGACTTTTCTAAAAGCCATGTTGGAAACGCCAGCCATCGGCGCTACCATCACCCGGTTGGGGATTTCGATTTCACGTATCTTCCAAGTAGTGTCCATTGCCACCTTTTTCCTTTCAATAACTACAACTCTATATCATAACAAGAATAGGCCTGAAGGACAAATCAAAAGCCCGCTAAAAGAGCATCCCCCGTTAAAAGAGGATGCTCTTCTTATCTTTACCAGTATTTTTCCAGAGGCCGCTTGTCTTGCCCCTCCTTGCTCTGGCGGGCATGCTCAGCCGCGATCGTCACCAAGACCTCGGCCAGCTTGTCCATCTGCTCGACCGTCACGTATTCGTAGCGGCCGTGGTAGTTGCCCCCGCCATTGAAGAGGTTGGGGGTCGGGATTCCCTTTTTGGTGATGAAGTTACCGTCGGTTCCCCCTCTAAAGGTCTGCACATTTGGCGCCAGGCCTGCTTTTTCATAGCTGTCTAAGGCCAGGTTGACCACATAAGGCCGGTCCTTGACCCCGTTGTAGATATTCTCGTACTGTCGGCGCAGGTCCAGCTGGAAGCGGTCTGGCCCGTATTTTTCCCCTAAGGAAGCGACGAGCTTTTTGACCAAATCTTCTTTAGCCAAAAATTCATCCCAGTCAAAGTCGCGGATGATCAAGCCGACATGGGCTGAATCGACACTGCTCTGGGCGTCCGTAACCATAATAAAGCCCTCGTGGCCCCGGGACTTTTCCGGCACCTGGTCTTGGGGCAAGGCCGCCAAAAATTCCGTCATGATCGTCGTGGCGTTGACCAGCAGCCCGTAAGCTTCACCCGGGTGGACCACGGTTCCCTTGATCGTCAAATCAGCGGCTGAGGCATTGAAGGTCTCGTATTCAAAGTCGCCTGGCCGGCCATTGTCCAAGGTATAGGCAAATTCCACTCCCGGAAAATCAGCCGGGTCAAAGCGCTGCCCGCCCAGGCCAATTTCTTCATCCGGGCCAAAAGCCACATAGATGTCGCCATGTTCAACTTCCGGGTGCTCATGGAGATACTTGAGAGCTGCCAGCAGGCCAGCCACCCCGGCCTTGTCGTCAGTCCCCAGAACCGTTTTCCCGTCGCTGGTGATCAGGGTCTGCCCCTTTAAGGTCAGCAGGTCAGGAAATTCTTCCGGGTCCAGGAAAATGCCGTTCGCTTCATCCAGGGCCAGCTTTTGCCCCTGGTAGTCCCGGTGGACTTGGGGGCGGATGGGGAAGCGGTCGTCAAATTCAACCGTGTCCACATGGGCGAAAAAGCCGATTGGGGCAACGCCTGCCGTATTAGCGGCCAGGTGGCCGATCGCGAAGGCAGTTTTTTCATTGTAATAAGACTCAAGGCCATAGTCTTTGACCTGGTCAGCCAGTTCCTTCATCATCTTGACCTGATTAGGCGTGGTCGGAACCTGGTCTTTATTGGCGTATTTGGACTGGGTGTCTTCCTTGGCGTAGTGGATGAAGTTTTTTTCTAAAAAATCAAAGTCGGAAAAAGCCATGCCTGCCTCCTATTTCTTGATGTAAACAAGCTTGAAGTCGTAAGGGATGCCCAGCGGGTTGTAGGACACGTTCTTGACGTAGCTTTGCACCAGCTGCGGCTTGGCCGTCTGGATCAGCGGGATAGTCCCCTGTTCATTCATCAACAGCTTTTCAGCTGCCACCAGCCGCTTCCAACGCTGAACCGGCTTGTTGCCGTAGACGTTTTCGGCTTCATTGAGCAGCTGGTCGTACTTGCTGCTGGCAAAGCCGCAGGTGTTGTAGCTGGAGTCCTTTTCAAAAACATCTAGGAAGTTGATCGGGTCACCTAAGATAGCCTGCCAGTTCTTGATGGTCAGCTGGTAGTTGCCAGCGCTTTGCCGGGAGATCAAGGTCGTGTATGGCAGGGTCGTCACGGTGATCTTCACCCCTGGCAGTTCGCCCAGCTTGCTTTGCAGGAATTCGCCCACCTGCTTGGCGGAGTCAGTATCGCTGACCGTCAGGTTGAGGCTAAGGGACTTGATGCCCAGTTCCTTGTAGCCCTTGGCCAGGTACTTCTTGGCTTCCTTCAGGTTGTAGCTGACTGCTTCCTTGACATAGGCTTCCTTGTAAAAAGCTTCCCCGGTCGTCGGGTTGTTCCCCATGCCGGATGGAACGAAGCCCTTGGCAGCCACTGACCCGTCACTCAAGACCTTGGCCAGGCTCTCTCTGTCGATAGCCAAGGACAGGGCCCGGCGGATGTTGAAGTTGTTAAAGGCCTTGACCTTCTTGCGGTTTAATTCCAGGCGCTGGATAGCGGAAGCCGGCCGGTCGTAGAAGGTGGACTTGCCCTTGTTGGCCTTGACTTGTTCCCCGGTCAGGTAAGTTTCATCCAGCTTGCCAGCCTGGTAAAGGTTGTAGGCAGTTGAAGAAGTTTCGCTGATGGTTTCGTTGACCTTGTCCAGCTTCACGTTCTTCTTGTCCCAGTAGTTTTGGTTTTTAACCAGGGTAAATTGCTTGTTGGACCCGGTCCACTTGGTCAGCTTGAAAGGACCGGAGGAAATGGTGTACTTGGCTGCCGTCCCGTACTTGCTGCCGACTTTTTCAATAAACTGCTGGTTTTCCGGGAAGAAAAGCGGGAAGGCCAGCAGGAGCTTAAAGTAAGAAACCGGCCGGACCAGCTTGATCTGCAGCTTGTTTTTGCTCAAGGCCTTGACGCCCAGGCTGCTGACAGGCTTCTTGCCGGCATTGATGGCTTCGGCGTTTACGATCTGGTAGAGGTAGAAGGCCATGGAAGACTTGGTCTTCGGGTTCAAGGTTCTTAGGTAGGAGTAGACAAAGTCATTGGCCGTGATCGCCTGGCCGTTGGACCACTTGGCGTCTCGCAAGACAAAAGTGTATGTCTTGCCCCCGTCAGTAACCTTGGCGCTCTTGGCCAGGGCCAGCTGGGGCTTTTGCTTTTTGTCCAGGCGGTAGAGCCCTTCCTGGGTGTTCAAAAGAGCTTGGAAGGAAGTGGAGTCAGTCGTCAGTGACGGGTCCTGGGTTGAGATCTGGGCACTTTCGGTCCAATTAAGGACTTGCTTGGTTTGGGACTGGGAACTCTTTTGCTGGCCGCAGGCGGCTAAAACGAGGGCTGAGGCGGTCAAAAGACCGGCAGCGGTAATTTTCTTCAAGGTCATGATTTCCTCCGTTTTTTACTAGAAACAACAACTATTAACAAACACATCGCAGCTTAAAAAGAAAAACGCCCCTGAGATCAACTCTCAGGGACGCTAGTAGCGTGTTACCACCCATCATTCAAAGCAAAAAAGCTTCCTCAACAGATGCTCTGCCAGAAAAAAAGACGCCTCTTGGCCCAGAGGCCAAGGGACGTCTTCGCGCGTTACCACCCTTTATTCAGCCCCGCCTCACGGCCAGGGCCCTTAAAGTCTTCCAGTCAGAAGATCTGAACGCGCTAACGGGCGTTAAGCGGGTCCGGCTTATCAGCGACTCGCCGGGACCATGCCAACACAAGACCATCTTCGCCAGCTTCCGCCTCCTGTTTCTCAGCACCAACAGTTCTCTGTAGAGGCTTCCCCTGACTACTCATCTTCTTAAGCTTTGCTTAATTTAACTATAATTAGAGCATAAAGTAATTTTTAATTTTCGTCAAGGGAGAAAAAGTTATTTTTCTAGCTTTCTGTCCAAAATGGCTTGCAGTTCTGCTTCCGTAAAATTGTACTTGTTCCCGCAGAAGTTGCAGACCAGTTCAGCTCCGTGGTCTTCGTCGATCATTTCCTTGAGCTGGCTGCCTTTCAAAGTCTCCAGCATGCCGGCGTACTTTTCCTTGGAGCAGTCGCAGTGGTAGGAGACCTCGTCCTTTTCCAGGATCTTGCAGTCATCGCCCAGGATCTTCTTGGCCAAGTCTTCCGGCGTCATCCCGTCCAAAAAGGCGGATGAGAGCTGCGGCAGGGCCTTGATCCGGTCTTCAGTTTCCTGCAGCAGTTCTTCGCTGGCCCCTGGCAGGGCCTGGAGCAAAAAGCCACCCGCGGCCCCGATGGTGTCGTTCGGGTTGACGAAAACTGACAGGCCAACAGCTGACGGGATCTGTTCTGACTTGGCCAGGTAGTAGGTCAAGTCTTCAGCGATTTCCCCGGACACGATCGGCACTTCACCGGTGTAAGGCTGCTTTAAGCCCAGGTCCTTGGTTACCTGCAACCAGCCCTTACCGACAGCCTTCTTAACGTCGATGTGACCGTCTTCTCTGGCCGGCAAGGCCACGTGGTTATTTTGGACATAGCCCTTAACAGTCAAATCTGACTTGGCCGTAACCACGGCTGCCCCAACCGGGCCATCGCCCAAAAGGCGCAAAGTCAGTTCCTGGTCACCCTTTAATTCTGCCCCGGCCAAGAGAAGCGTACCCAAAAGGCTCCGGCCCAATACAGCTGAAGAAGCTGACCAGGTGTCGTGCCGCTTTTGCGCTTCAGCGACCAGGTCCTTGCCGTTAATGGTCAAAAGGCGCAGGTCCTTGCTGGCATTGATTGCTTTGATTAAGTAGTCGTTCATGATTTTCCTCCATAAAAATAGAGCCGTTGCCGGCTCTATTTCTTCTATTCATCCTTGTCTGAATCGTCTGTTTGTTCAGTCTTCTGACTAGGAGCGTCATTGTCGCCCTTTTCAGGATCCTTTGCCAGGTCGCTTTCGCTTGGCGTCGGCAGAGAATCAGCAGGGTCTTCTTGACTTGCTGAAGCATCTGGCTCAGCGAGCTTGGCGGCGTCGGTTTCCGGCTTGACCGCGTCTTCGCTTGGCGTTGCCAGAGCTTGCTTTTCAGCAGTATCTTCTTCCGCCTTCTCTTCTGCCCGCTTCTGAGCAGCTTCCTTGGCTTCTTCATAGCTCAAGGCCTTGGCTTCAGATGGGAACTCTTCGCTGGACTTTTCAGGCATCTTCCCAGTCTTGTAGAGTGAGTAGATTTGCTTTTCATCCAGAGTTTCGTACTTCAGCAGGGCTTCAGCAATGATCCGGTGTTTTTCCCGGTTGTTTTCAACAATTTCAACCGCCTTGGCGTGGGCTTCGTCCAGGATCTTCTTGACTGCTTCGTCGATCTTGGCCGCGGTTGCTTCACTGTAAGGCTTGAAGCCGTAAGGAGTGCCTTCGCCTTCCTTTTCCAGTTCAACCATGCCCAGTTCATCGGTCATCCCGTAGTTGACCACCATGCTGTGGGCGATCGCCGTGGCTTGTTCAAAGTCGTTTGAAGCCCCAGTTGACTGGTCGCCGACCACGACTTCTTCACCGGCCCGGCCACCCATCAAACCAACGATTTGCTCAAAGAGCTGCTTCTTGGTCAAGATGAACTGGTCGTCCTTCGGCAGCATGATGTTGTAGCCGCCTGCCCGGCCACGAGGTACGATGGTCACCTTGCGGACAGTTCTTGAGTCGCTCAGGACCAGACCACAGATTGAGTGACCGGCTTCGTGGAAGGCCACGCGTTCGCGTTCCTTCTTGGAAATCATCCGGTCCTTCTTGGCTGGACCAGCGATTACCCGGTCTTCAGCTTCATCGATGTCGGCCGCGGTAATCTTGGTCCCGTTCCGGCGGGCTGCGACTAAGGCAGCTTCGTTAAGGACGTTTTCCAGGTCAGCCCCGACAAAGCCAGGGGTCTGACGGGCAACTTCCTTCAAGTCGACGTCGTCAGCCAGCGGCTTGTTCTTGGCGTGAACGCGCAGGATGGCTTCCCGGCCCTTGACGTCCGGACGACCAACCAGGACCTTCCGGTCAAACCGGCCTGGCCGGGTCAAGGCCGGGTCAAGCACGTCAGACCGGTTGGTCGCGGCCATGACGATAACGCCTTCGTCACCTTCGAATCCGTCCATTTCAACCAGCAGCTGGTTCAAGGTTTGTTCACGTTCATCGTTGCCGCCGCCCTGGCCATTGCCACGCTGGCGGCCGATGGCGTCGATTTCGTCGATGAAGATGATGCTTGGCGCGTTCTTCTTGGCGTTGGTGAACAGGTCACGGACACGGCTGGCCCCGACCCCGACGAACATTTCAACGAAGTCTGAACCAGAGATGGAGAAGAAAGGTACGCCCGCTTCACCGGCTACGGCCTTGGCCAGCAAGGTCTTACCAGTACCCGGAGGCCCCTCAAGCAGGACACCGGACGGGATTCTTGCCCCCAGCTTGGTGTATCTTGCCGGGTTCTTCAAGAATTCGACAACTTCCACCAGTTCCTGCTTTTCTTCTTCTTCACCAGCCACGTCGTCAAAGCGGACCTTGTTCTTCTTCGGGTCCTGCGGCTTGACGTTGGAGCGGCCGAAGTTCATGATGCCGCCGCCCTGGCCGCGGCTGCCGCCTTGGTTCATCATCATGACCATCAAGACGATGAAGAGGACAGTTGGCACCAGCATGATGATCGTTGAGATCCAGTTGCTGGATTGTGATTCACCCTGGGTGCTCATCTTGACGTTCTCAGACTGGGCCAGGTCCTGGACCTTCTTGACGCTAGAGTCGTTTTCCAGCATCGTGGTTGAGAAGCCAGTCACCTTGGAGGAAGTGTTTCCGCCAAAGATATCTGAGCTTGAGGATGACTTGGTTTGACTTGACTTGTAGCTACCGGTTACGGAGTAGACCCCGTTGGACGGCTGCACGTTAAAGTCCCTAATTTCGCCATTGCGCAGCTTCTTCACGAATTCCGAGTAACTGATGGTTTCAGTTGCACCGGAATTGCTGCTGCCGCCAAGGGCCCAATTGATTCCCCAGAGGAGAAGCAAAAATACGACTATGTAGAATAGACCATTGCTAAATAGTCGATTCCGATTGTTTTTCATAAATGACCTCCGTCAGATCGAAGAATTACTCCCCAAATTTTAACATAAAAGCCGGCAACTATCGAAGTTTTTATCTGCCTTTCTTGCATGTTTTCACTTGGTACAAATACAGCGGCCTTTTTCCTTCTTTAACTGCCTGCTGGTAGCAGCCTGCAACATAAACTGCTTCTTGGCCAGCAAAAAGGCTGAGGCAGTTGCCCCGCAAGGCCAGCGGAATTCCAGCCGCCGCGAAAAGCTTCTTGCTCTTAGTCCGGCGGCCGTCTTTTAAAAGCAGGCGCTGGCCGTTTGGCAGGCTCCCGGCAGATAATTTCCCGGGAAATGATATTTCCGCCAGGGGACTTTCCTCTCGCTTTTCATCACTTAACAGATAACAATTTCCTCTGAAAAAGAAGGGCTGGCCGGCCACAACTTCTTCCAGGGGGCTGGGAGCCGGCTGCTTGACCGGATAAAGCCAGTAGTGGCCCTGGTAAAAGCTGAGATGGAGCCCCCCTTTTTCCTGGCTTTGCCGGTTGGCTAACAGAATCCGGTCCAGCTGGACTCTTTTATTGTACTTTTTTTGGATAAAATTCTCCAGGTAGGCCTTGACCAGCTCGCTTTCCGCCTGCCCGGCCGCTTTAGGAATCCGCCAGCCGCCAAAGAAGGGCTCCGGCTCCGGCAACTTGCCAGCTGCCTGGGCAAAGTAGTCTTCTTCCGCCGTCATTTCCTGGCTGAAGCGCCAGGCATTTTCCAAGAGGTCCGGACTCTCCTTTTTCAAAAGCGGGACGACCTCCTGGCGCAGGCGGTTGCGGGCCGTGATGCCTGTAAAGTTGGTCTCGTCTTCGACATATTCCAGCCCCTGCTTTTTCGCGTAAGCCAAAAGGTCTGCCTTGCCAACCGCCAGAAGCGGCCGGACCAGCTTGACCTGCCCCCGCTGGCTGACAGGTTTGAGGCTGTTCATTTCCCGGGGAATACCTGACCGGACCAGCTTGAGCAAGATATTTTCCAGCAAGTCGTCCCCGTGGTGGGCTGTCAGCAGGTAGTCTGCCTTGACCTGCCGGGCCACTTCAAACAAGAAGTTATAGCGGTAGTCCCTGGCCGCTGCTTCCAGGCCGCTTTCCGGATGAAGGGACTTGGGCCAGACGCTTTCATACAGGGGAAGCTGGTACTTATGGCAGTAGGCCCGCAGCAACTGGCTCTCTTTTTGGCTGTCAGCCCGCAGCTGGTGGTCTAAGTGGGCCACGTAGAGCTGAAAGCCGCCTGGCAAGCGCCGCATTAAATCCAAAAGCGCCATGGAATCCGGACCGCCGCTGGCCGCGACCAGGAAATTTCCTTCCAAAGGCAGGCCTTCTTCGGCGAAAAAGGCCAATAGTCTTTTTTCAATGTCCATGCTTTACTCCCTCGTCCATACAAAAAACGGCCCCTCGGGCCGTTTTTATTTCAAGGCAGCTTCCAGCTGCTCTATTTCTGCTCGCGCCTCCTGGTCAACCTGGTTGAGGACCCGGGCAAAGTCGCCGGCCCGCAACTGGCTGAACTGGTTGGTCGGGTCGATCAGATCCGGATCGTTGACCCGGCGGATGGACAAGTCCAGCCGGCCCTTGCGCAGGTTCTGGACCACTACTCTGACCTGGTCGCCTGCCTGCCAGTGCTGCCGCTCTCTTGGCCAGTCGCTGCCAAAGTCATTGCGGTGAACAAGGCCGCTCTTATGCTTGGGCAGGGTCACGAAGATGCCCAGGTCTGTCACGTTGTTGATTACTCCGTCAAGGCGCTGGCCAACTTTGTAATTCATCAGTTATCGCCCTTCTCCTTGATGTTGTAGACCCGCTCACCGTCTTTAGTGTACTTGTACTTGTAGCGGATCACCTTAGCCACGTAGTCGCTGTCCTTCATATCGTCGCGCTCGTTGGTCAGCTTTTCCTTATTCTTCTTGATCTTGGTCAAGGTTGCCTGGTTCTGGCTGACCTGCTTCTGGATCTTGGCCGTCCGGGCCTTGGTCATGGCCAGCTGGAAGCCCAAGACGGCAAAGACCAGCAAGATCAAGGCCAGCAGCCGGTTGCGCCGGACCCGGTGGACTTCCCTGAATTTGATCTGCCGCTTCTTCAGGCGGCGGACATCCTGGTTCGGCCGCAGCGGCGTTACATTTTGCTGATTTCCTCTGTTGTTCCCCATCACTGTCTACCCTATCCTAAAATCATATAACAGATTCAGTATATCAGCTTTGGTGAAAAAAGTCATTAGTCGACTAATTCGTATAAGTCCCCGGCTTCCGCCTTTTTAGTCGTTTCCCGCAAGTCCAGGACCCTGGCCTTAATTACCCTGGTTCCGTAAGCGACGGCGATTACATCGCCGACAACCACGTTGTAGCTGGACTTGACGGTCTTGCCGTTCACGCTTACCCGGCCCTGGTCAGCCATTTCCTTGGCCACCGTTCTGCGCTTGACCAGGCGGGAAATTTTCAAAAATTTATCGATTCTCATGCTTGTCTCCTGTCTGTTAATTTTTGCTTTTTTAGCTTTTCCTACTTTAACTTTTTGCTCTTAAAAAATTACCGCTGGATGATCTCCGCCGCGTCCTTGGCAAAAGTGCCCAGTTCCGTGAACATGGCCCGCCGGGTCAGCTTGTCTGGCAAAAGCAGGGTAACCACCAGGCGCTTTTGGGCGCCAAGTGCGATCCGGGCCTTCCAGGAAACATGTTCCAGGGCCTTGAAGATGTTTGGCCCTTCCATTTCCCGGCTGCCGGAATCACTGAAAATGACCCGGATCTGGGCCTTTTCTTTGACCAGAGTCAAGATCTGGGCCAAGTCGCAGCTGGCCTTCAGGCTGGCCACGTTGAGCAGGTTCTCAACAGCTGCCGGATAGTCACCAAAGCGGTCCAGGAGCTCATCTTCGATGTCTTCCCGGTCCTGCAGGCTGCCGATCCCCTTGATCTTCTTGTAAAATTCGATCTTCTGCTCCTGGTCGGCGATGTAGTCTTCTGGAATATAAGCTTCCAGGCCCAGGTCGACCTCGGCATTGCTCTTTTTGACTGGCTTCTTCCCCTGCCGCTCCTTGATGGCGTCAGCCAGCATCTGGGAGTAGAGGTCGTAGCCGACGCTGTCGATAAAGCCGTGCTGCTGGGCCCCCAGCATGTTGCCGGCCCCGCGGATGGACAAGTCCCGCATGGCGATCTTGAAGCCTGCCCCCAGCTCGGTAAAGTCCCGGATGGCGTCCAGCCGCTTTTCCCCCACTTCCGTCAGAACCTTGTTTGGCTGGTAGAGGAAGTAGGCATAGGCCAGGCGGGCTGACCGGCCGATCCGGCCCCGCAATTGGTAGAGCTGGCTGAGGCCGTAGTGGTCGGCATCTTCAATGATCATGGTGTTGACATTAGGCATGTCGATCCCGGTTTCAATGATGGTCGTGGTGACCAAAATGTCGAATTCCCGGTCCAAAAAGCGGCTCAAGATGTCTTCCAATTGGTTTTCACTCATCTGCCCATGGGCATAGGCGATCCGGGCCTCTGGCAAAAGCTGCTCCAAGCGGGCAACCGTTTCTTCGATGTCCCCGACCCGGTTGTGCAGGTAAAAGACCTGGCCGCCCCGCTGCATTTCCCTTTGGCAGGCCTCCTTGACCGTGCCTGGCAACTGTTCCAGGACATAAGTCTGGATTGGATACTGGTTTTGCGGCGGCGTTTCCATGACTGACAGGTCTCTGATCCCGATCATGGACATGTGCAGAGTCCGCGGGATCGGAGTGGCCGTTAGGGTCAAAACATCAATATTGGTCTTCAGCTGCTTGAGCTTTTCCTTGTGGGCCACCCCAAAGCGCTGCTCTTCATCGATAATGAGCAGGCCCAGGTCCTTGAACTGGACGTCCTTGGACAAAATCCGGTGGGTGCCGACTACCAAGTCAATACTGCCGTCTTTCAGGCCGGCCACGATCTTCTTGCTTTCGGCCTGGCCCTGGAAACGGGAGAAGCCGGCAATTTCCACCGGGAAGCCCTTAAAGCGGTCCTTGATGGTCTGGTAGTGCTGCTGGGCCAGGATGGTCGTGGGCACCAAGAAGGCGACCTGCTTGCCGTCACAGATGGCCTTAAAGGCTGCCCGCATGGCTACTTCGGTTTTCCCGAAGCCAACATCCCCGACCAAAAGCCGGTCCATCGGCTTGGCCTTTTCCATGTCAGCCTTGATTTCCGCAGTAGCCCGCAATTGGTCAGGGGTTGGCTCATAAGGAAAGGCAGCTTCAAAGGCCGCCTGGTCTGATCCATCCGGGGAAAAGGCAAAGCCCTTCTCCGCCTCTCTTTTTGCATACAGGTCGATCAAGTCGTCAGCGATGGCCTCAACTCTGGCCGCAACCCGCTTCTTGGTCTTGGCCCACTCGCTGCCGCCTAGCTTGTTGACGTGGGGCTGCTTGCCTTCTGAAGCCACGTACTTTTGCACCAGGCTCAATTGGTCAGCCGGGACAAACAGCTGGTCACCCTTTTGGTAGGTGATGGTGATGTAGTCCCGCTTTTTCCCGTCGGTTTCCAAGGTCTGGATGCCTTCAAAGCGGCCGATACCATGGTTGACGTGGACCACATAGTCGCCAGGCTTGAGCTCTGTATAGCTGCGCAGGCGCTGGGCATTTTCCAGGGTCTTGATCCGCTTCTTCGACCGCTTGTTTTGGTTAAAAAGCTCCCTTTCCGTCAGATAGACCAGGTCGCTGTCCGGCAGGACAAAGCCGCTGGCATAGCCGCCGATAACCAGCTGGGTCCGGCCTTCTTTTAAGCCGTCTGCTTCTGCCAAAGGCAGGTAGATGTCATAGTCATGGCAGCTCCGGTTGAATTCCTCCGCCTGCCGGCGGCTGGACACCTGCAAGACCACCGTCTGCCCCTTTTTGGCATAAGAGTCCAGCTCAGTTTTCAAAAGCTCCATCTGGCTGAAAAACTGCTGCGGCTCCCGGCTGTCCCAGGCCAAATGCTGGCCAAAACGGAGCCGGCCCATGGAGTGGGCAATCAGACTGACATAGAGGCGGTGGTGGCAATCTGCCTTTAGCACCGCGTCAAAATCCAGGCGCAGCTTCTGCCGGCTGGTCATCATCTTGCTGGCGATCTGGCTGGCCAGGTAGTCATCGTTGATAGCGCCCATATTCTTGACGCTTTCGGCGATCAGCTGCCAGTCGTTAAACAAAAGCAATCCTTTAGCCGGCAGGTAGTCCAGCAGACTGAAAGACTCAGGTAACAGGTAGTCCAGGTAGCGGTCGTAGTCATCCGGCAATTGCCCGTTAGCTAAGGCTTCCTGGGCGATTTCCAGGCTGGCGGCTGCTTCCTTTGGCAGGTCGCCGGCCAGTTCCCGGCCCGCCCGGTCCAAGTCTTCTGCCGTAAAGACGTGGTCACTGGCCGCTGGTACGGTCGCTTCCGGCAATTCCTCCAGGCTGCGCTGGCTAGTCAGGTCAAAAGTCTTGATCGTGTCGATTTCGTCGCCGAAAAATTCCAGGCGCAGGGGGCTTTCCCGGTCCAAAGGATAAAGGTCGACGATGTCCCCCCGCATAGCGAACTCGCCCGGCTTAACGACCAGGTTTTCCCGGTGGTAGCCAGCCTGGTTCAGCCACTGGGCCAGGTCGGGTAGGGCAATTTCATCCCCAACTGCAAAATGCTTCTGTCCCTGTTCAAACAGGGCCGGGGCACTTAACGGATACTGCAGGCCCTGCGGGGTCGCGATCACGACGCCAGGCCGGCCGCTTAAGAGCAGGTTCAAGCACTGAATCCGGCTGCTGAGTTCGTCCGGTGAACTGACCGCCGTTTGCGTGGCCAGGTTCCCGTCCAGGGCAAAAAGCCCCAGGTCATCATCGGCCAAAATCCGGCTCAAGTCGTTGTAGCGCTCCTGGGCCTTGTATTCATTCTCTTCGATCAAGAGCAGGGGCTGGCCCACCTGGGCTAAATAAGCCTGGATGAGGACAGCAAAAGCGCCCCGTTCGACTCCTGTAAGCAGAGAGTTCTTGATCCGGGACGTTTTCGCGATAAAAGCAGTCACTGCTTGATCTTTTTTCAAAAAATCAATTACTTGCATGTTCGTGTGCTTGTCTTTAATTGTAACGGTTCATTAAGTACTGGGCGTCTTTGCCAGCGATAAAGTCGTCAATGATCTGGTCAACCTTGGCAAAGCTGGCTTCCAGCTCCTTTTGCTGGTCGGGATTAAAAGGAGTCAGGACCCAGGAAACCACGCTCTGCTTGTCCGGGTGCCGGATGCCAATCTTCAGGCGGTTGAATTTCTCAGTCCCCAGGCAGGCAATGATGCTCTTGATCCCGTTGTGGCCGCCCGACTTGCCGCCGGCCCGGATCCGCAGCTTGGCGATTGGCATGTCCATGTCGTCGTGGATAACCAGGATGTCGCTGGGGTCGATCTTGAAGAACTTGGCCGCCGCGCCCACGGCTCTGCCGGATTCGTTCATGTAGGTCTGCGGCTCCATGAAGATCACGTCCTCGCCCGCCACTTTCTCCTTGGCGTAGAGGGCCGTGAACTTGTCGCGGTCCAGGCGCAGGCCTTTTTCATCTAAATAGTGGTCCAGGGCCATGAAGCCGGTATTATGCTTGGTTTTTTCATATTTAAGGCCAGGATTGCCCAAAGCAACGATTAATTTCATCAAAAGTCTCCTCACTTGCTGTATCTTAATAATTTTAGCACAACTGGCAAAAATCTTACGCTTTCCTGTCTTTTAACCTGTCTTTAATTTCTGTTTTCTGCATGCTATAATGTGAAAGTATGAGATAAGAAAACATTTACATGTAAATCCAGATAACGGAGGTTATCCTATGTTAATCAAATCACTGGTCATCAAGAAAGACTACCTGACGACTGTCAACGAACATGCTACCCTGGAAGAAGCCTTGAAGGTACTGGAAAGCTCCGGCTACCGCTGCGTGCCGATCCTGGATGACAGCGGCAAGATCTTCCGCGGCAACATCTACAAGATGCACATTTACCGCCACAAGTCCCAAGGCGGGGACATGAGCCTGCCGGTAACCTACCTCTTGAAGAACGCCACCAAGACCATCAAGATCAACGCGCCATTCTTCCAAGTCTTCTTTACCATCAAGGACTTGCCTTACATTGCTGTTTTGGACACTGACAACACCTTCTACGGCATCTTGACCCACGCCCGCCTGCTGGACATGCTGTCCTCAGCCTGGAACGTCAAGACCGGGGCTTACGTCTTGACTGTCTTGTCAACCAACGACAGCGGCAACTTGACCAAGATGACCAAGATCATCGCCAAGTTTGTCAACCTGGCCGGGGCCATGACTCTGGACGCGCCAGCCAGCGAATTTGACGGCAAGTACGTCCGCCGGACCCTCTTCACCCTGCCGCAAGGGACCACGGAAACTGAACTGAAGGCCATCTGCAAGAAGCTCAAGGCCAAGGGCTTCCCAGTCGTTGCCGTTGAAGACCTGGCTGCCGGCATGAACATCATGAGCGAAGAAAAGCCAGGCGTCTTCTTGAACGAAGAATAAGCAAAAGCATATTAAAAAACCTCCGAAGCAAAATTCGGAGGTTTTTTCCTGATCTTATTCGTTATCGTAAATCCGGTCCAGACGGTCGTTAAACTGGCAGGCCACTTCATAGTGGATGGTATCCAGCCAGTCAGCTGCCCGGCGCAGGCTGTTTGGCGCTGCCGGATCAGCTGAGATCAGTTCAACTGGCGTGCCAGCCGGCACTTCCTTGGGCAAAAGAACCATGAACTGGTCCATGCAGACCCGGCCGACGATCGGGCAGTAAGTGTCCCCGACCTTGACCTTGAAGCCCTGGAACTTCCGGATCCAGCCGTCAGCGTAGCCAACCGGCACGGTCCCGATCCATTCGTCTTCTTCTGCGATGTGGGTTGACCCGTAGCCGACCCCGTAGCCCTTGTGGATCTGCTTGACATAGGTCAGTTCACTGACAAAAGACATGGCCGGCTTAAGGGCAAAAGCAGGCTCTAAGTCCTGGCTGCCTGGGGCTGATGAGGGGTTGAGCCCGTAGAGGCCAATCCCGAAGCGGACAATGTCGCTGGCTACGTCCTTGTCAAAGAGGCTGGCCGCGGTATTGTCCACGTGGATCCACTTTGGCTTGACCGTCAGCAGGCTTTCCATGTGCTTGAAGCGCTTGACCTGGTAGTCAAAGTAGCTGGCATCAGCAGAGTCAGCGGAAGCAAAGTGGGTGAACATCCCTTCCACGAAGAAGGCATCATTGCCTTGCAGATATTCGTTGACTGCCTTGAAGTCTTCGTCTTCGCTAAAGCCGATCCGGCCCATGCCGGAGTCGATGGCCAGGTGGATCTTCAGCTGCAGGCCTTCCTTGCGGAGGACCTTTTCCGCTTTCTTGAGCCAGTCCAGGCTGGACACCGGCAAAGAAATGTCGTTGGCGGCAGCCAGGGCGGCTTCTTCAGCCGGTTGCAGGCCCAAGACCAGGATTGGCTTGACGATCTGAGCCCGGCGCAGTTCCAGCCCTTCATCCAGCATGGCCACGCAGAAGCCGTCTGCTCCGGCTTCTTCCATCACCGGCGCCAGGCGCGATGCCCCATGCCCGTAGGCATTGGCCTTAACCACGCAAAAGAGCTTCTGGCCCGGCTTCAAGTGGGCCTTGGCCTGCCGGGTATTTTCCTTGATAGCAGCCAGGTTGATATGCAGGGCTGCTGGTCGATTAACTGCTGTGATCATTTTTTCCTCCCAGATAACAGGTGCGATAGTTTGCCGATCGCGCGGCGCCAGCCGGCCGGCTCTTCAAGCACGACCACGGCGACGATCTCGTGATCATCATGCGCGATGCTGGAAAAAATCCGCCCCGTAAAAATCCGCGACGTCGTTACGGGCGCGCCGGACTCGGTCCTCAAGGTTTCCACGTCTTCAAAGGAAACTGCCTGGCCAATCCCGGTTCCCCAGGCCTTGGAGAAGGCCTCCTTGATGGCGAAGCGGCCGCCCAGGTACTCAATCTTCCGCTTATGAGTCAAGTCCTGGTACTGGGCAAATTCCCGGTCGGTTAGAACCTTTCGGGCAAAGCCGTCCCCCCGGTCAACGACCTTGGAGATCCGGTCCACCTCAATCTGGTCCACACCGATATTTTTGATCATCTTTCCACCTCACGCTGTTTAAATAATAGCACAAAGAGAAAAAGGCCGGGACAAAAGCCCGGTCCTTTTTATTTTTTTAAAAATTTAGCCCTTCCGGCCGTGGAACTTAAAGCCTGGCTTGCGCTTCTTTCTGTCAAAATTGCGCTTGCCCTTGAAGTTATTGTTACCGCTCCGGCTGCGGCTACCCCGGCCGCCTGAGTGCTTGCCCCGGTAAGAGCGAGGGTTTTCAGGGGTGATGGTAACCGTGACCTCGCTGTCGTTAGAGAGTTCCTTCAGCAAAGCAGCGGCGATGTCTTCAGCTGAGTAATTTTCCAGCAGCTTTTCCGCCGCGTCGTCATACTTGCTCAAATCCCCGCTCAACAGGTCGTCCACCTTCAAGACCGCCTGCTTCATCTGCCCGGCAAAGGCCTGGGCGTCTGTCGGCGGACGCAGAGGAGACATCTTCTTCTTGGTCAAGTCCTCGATAGTCCGCATGTAGCCGATCTCGTTTGGCGTCACGAAGGTCACGCTCATCCCGCTCTTGCCGGCCCGGCCGGTCCGGCCGATTCTGTGGACGTAGGAGTCCGGGTCTTGCGGAATGTCGTAGTTGTAAACATGGGTAACCCCGGAAATGTCCAGGCCCCGGGCAGCTACGTCAGTAGCCACCAGAATGTCAAGCTCCCCTTCCTTGAAGCGCTTGAGCACCTGCATCCGCCGGGCCTGGGTCAGGTCGCCGTGGATGCCGGCCGCGTTGTAGCCCCGGGCAACCAGGCCCCGGGTCAGTTCGTCAACCCGGCGCTTGGTCCGGCCAAAGACCACGGCCAGGTCCGGATTTTCCACGTCGATCAGCCGGCACATGGTGTCGAACTTTTCGTTTTCCCGGACGCGGACGAAGTACTGGTCGATCAAATCAGCCGTCAGTTGCTTGGCTTGGATCTTCACGACTTGCGGGTCATGCATGAACTTTTCGCCCAAAGCCTGGATTGGCTTTGGCATGGTCGCGCTGAACAAGAGGGTCTGGTCCCGGTTTTCAGCATAGGTTAAGATGCTTTCGATATCCTGGATGAAGCCCATGTCCAGCATTTCGTCGGCTTCGTCCAAAACAACTGTCTTGACGCCGTCCAGCTTGATGGTCTTGCGCTTCAAGTGGTCCAAAAGCCGGCCAGGAGTCCCGACCAGGATTTCCGGCGCCTTCTTCAAGGCCCGGATCTGCCGGCCAATGTCCGCCCCGCCGTAAACGACCTGGACCTTGGCATTTTCGTCTCTGCCCAGGCGGAAAAGTTCTTCCTGGGTCTGGATGGCCAGTTCTCTGGTTGGTTCAATTACGATGGCCTGGATGGCTTGCTCCTGCTTGTCCAGGTCCAGCTTTTGCAGGATTGGCAGACCAAAGGCAGCTGTCTTCCCCGTCCCGGTTTGGGCCTGGCCGATCACGTCCTGGCCTGCCAGAGCCAAAGGAATGGTCTGGGCCTGGATCGGGGTGGCTTCTTCAAAGCCTGACCTCTTAATTGCCTTTAAGATATTATCGTTCAATCCTAGTTCAGTAAATTTCAAATTGTTCTCCTATTTCAGTCTGTCGAGGACTCGTTCCAGGTGCATCCCGTGGGACCCCTTCAGCAAAACGATGTCCTGGCTGTGGATGTCGCTCTTTAAATCATCGATTAAATGGCTCATCTCGTCTTCTGGGTAGTAGTGCAGATTCTGCTGGCCGTACTTGTCCAGCAGGGCCTGGTAAAGGTGGTTCATCTCCGGCCCGTAAAGGTAAAGGACGTTGATCTTGTCCGGGTCCAGGCAGGCAGCCAGACCCTTGTGCAGGTCGGCTGACCGGCTGCCCAGTTCCAGCATGTCGGCCAAAACCGCGATCCGGCGGCCGCCTTCACTGACTGGAACCTGGCCAAAGGAGGCAGTCACGGCCTTAACTGCCGTTGGGTTGGAGTTGTAGATATCGCTCATGATGTCTTCGCCGCAGTCGCCCTTTTCCCATTCCATCCGGTTGGCCGTTGGCACGAAGTTGGCCAGGCCAGCGGCGATTTCCTCGTCGCTTTCCCCGAAGTGGCGGCCAACCAGAATAGCGGCCATGGCGTTAGCCACATTGTGGCGGCCGATCATTGGAATTGAGAATTCCCGGTCAGTCCCGTTAATCTTGAAGAAGGAATGGTGCATGGTGCTGCGGAGGTCACTGGCATGAATGCTGTCAGAGTCCGCGAAACCGAAGGTGGACTTGTCCTGGGAAAGCTTTGCGGCTCTTTCCGCCAGGAGGGGTTCATCACCGTTGTAGATGAATTCGCCGTCTTCTTGCAAAAAGTCCGTGATTTCCATCTTGGCGTCGGCGATCTTGTCCCGGCTGCCTAAGAATTCGATATGGGCTTCCCCGATCATGGTGATGACCGCCACATCCGGCCGGGCCAGCTGGCTCAGTTCATGCAGTTGGCCAGCCCGGTCCATCCCCATTTCCAAAACCAGGATTTCAGTGATCGGCTTCATTTCTAAAATGGTCATCGGCACGCCGATTTCATTGTTGAAGTTGGCCTGGGTCTTGTAAACGTTGAAGCGCTTGGCCAAAACCGCCGCCACCATGTCCTTGGTCGTGGTCTTGCCGTTTGAGCCGGTGATGCCGACCACGGTTGGGTTGACCTTCTGCAAGTAGTAGCGGGCCAGATCCTGCATGGCCTTCAAGGTGTCGGCAACTTCTAAAACCGCGATGCCTTCCGGCTTGTTTGGGTGGCCAGCTTCCCACAAAGTGGCGCTGGCGCCGGCTTCAATGGCTGAACCCACAAAATCGTGGCCGTCTCTTTCCCCCTTGATCGGGACAAAGAGGGCGCCCTGGCTGATTTTTCTTGAGTCAAAGGCCACTGAGGTAATGACCGTTTCTGCGTCCCCTTCACAACTGGTATTTAAGGCTTGGGCGATTTCTGCCAACTGCATTTTCATTCCAATACTGCTCCTTGAGAATAACACTTAGTATATTATACGTTGTTTAGCGCTCTTCGCAATAAAAAAGCAACCCAAGAGGGCTGCTTTTAAAGTAAAGAGAACGATTAGTTCTTCTTGTTGAAGCCGTACTTCTTGTTGAAACGTTCGATTCGACCATCGGCTGCGGCAAACTTTTGCTTGCCAGTGTAGAATGGGTGGGAATCTGATGAAATTTCAACACGGATCAATGGGTAAGTGTTGCCTTCGAATTCAACAGTTTCTGATGACTTCAAAGTTGAGCCGGCAACAAACTTAAAACCAGTTGCTGAGTCCATGAAGCAAACTTCTTGATAATCTGGGTGAATACCTTGTTTCATAATTCTAAAACTCCTTTGCCATAGCCTTCTACAGGCCATAGATTAATCGGTTAACTCTAATATAGTACCACTATCCAGCCCGTTTGACAAGGGCTCAAGTTAATCTTCCACGTCCCGGATGACCACGTCAGCGCCCAGCTGGTGCAGCTTTTCTTCCACCCGGTCATAGCCGCGCAAGATGTTGCCAGCATTGTTGATCACCGTTTCGCCGTCAACCATCAAGCCCGTAAGCATCAAGCAGGCCCCGGCCCGGATTTCGTCAGCGTGAACCACCGCCCCGCGCAGGCGGCTGCCCGGTTGAACCAGAATGATGTTGTTAACGACCGTGATGGAAGCCCCCATCTTCTGCAGTTCCGGCACGTGCCGGGTCCGCTTCGGGTAGATCGGGTCGATGATGACCCCTTCCCCGGTCTTAGCCGTCAGCAAGAGCGGCGTAATTGGCTGCTGCAAGTCAGTCGCGAAGCCCGGGTAAGTCCCGGTCTTGACCTGGACCATGCGCAGGTCCCCGGCCGGGTAAACGAAGAGGGAGTCTTCATCAGTGTCGATCACCACGCCCATTTCTTCCACCTTGGCCAAAAAGGCGTCAAGGTGTTCAGCGATGATGTTGTGGATCCGGATCCCGTTACCGATGCAGGCTGCCATGGAAATGTAAGTCCCGGCTTCAATCCGATCAGGGATGATCGTGTGCGGCACCTTGGCCTCCAGGCGGTCAACCCCGTCGATTCTGATGGTGTCAGTTCCCGCCCCGCGGATCTTGGCCCCCATGTTGTTCAAGAAAGTTGCCAGGTCGATGATTTCCGGTTCCTTGGCCGCGTTTTCGATCACCGTCCGGTCGCTGGCCGTGACTGAGGCCATGATGATGTTCATCGTTGCCCCAACAGAAGCCATCTTCAGGTGAATCTGGGCCCCTTTCAACCCTTCATCAGGCGCGGTAATTACAATCTGCTCATTTTCATATCTAACGTCGGCGCCGAGGGATTGGAAGCCCATAATGTGCTGGTCAATCGGCCGCGGGCCAATGTCATCGCCACCAGGAAAACCTACAACCGCCTTGCCAAAACGACCGAGCAAAGCGCCCATAAAGTAGTAAGACGCGCGCAAGCTCTTAATCTTCCCAGCTGGCAGGGGACTCATCTTGATTTCGGTCGGGTCAATTTGCAGGGTCGTTTCGCGGAAGTCGCAGTGCACGTCCATTTCGCTCAACAAGTCCATCAAATTGTCAACGTCGGCAATCCGCGGAACTGATTCCAGGGTCACCGGCGTTCTCGACAGGATTGAGGCCGGAATCAGCGCTACCGTTGAGTTCTTCGCGCCGCCAATCCAGATGTCGCCTTGCAGGGGTTTCCCTCCGTGAATTATCATTTGCTTCATTTGGGAAAGTAGTCCTTTTCTTTTGTCAAATTATCATAATAATGTTAATAGATCTTCGTCAAAAAAACAAGAGAAGAGGTTTCTCTTCTCTTGTCATTATCTATTATTATCGTACAAAATTTAGAACTTGTCGACCTGCAAACCGCTGGCTGCCCCAATAAAGCCCTTGAAGAGCCCTTCTGGCCGGTTTGGCCGGCTTAGGAATTCCGGGTGGTATTGAGCGGCAACAAAGAACTTCTTGTCCGTGATTTCAACGATTTCCACCAGGTGGTTGTCTGGAGAAACGCCTGAGAAGGTCATGCCGGCCTTTTCAAAGTCTTCCCGGTACTTGTTGTTGAATTCGTAGCGGTGACGGTGACGTTCCTGGATGACTTCCTGGCCGTCGTAGCATTCCCGGGTCTTAGTGCCGGCCTTCAGCACAGCTGGGTACAAGCCCAGACGCAAGGTGCCGCCGATCTTTTCCTGGTCGCGCTGGTCAGCCATCAAGTCAATGATGTTGTTCTTGCAGTTTGGTTCTGCTTCAGCTGAGTTGGCGTCTTCCAGGTGCAAAACGTTGCGGGCGAATTCCACGCTGGCCATCTGCATCCCCAGGCAGATCCCCAGGAATGGAATGTCGTGTTCGCGGGCGTACTTGATGGAAGTGATCATCCCTTCCAGACCCCGGGTACCGAAACCACCTGGCACGATCAAGCCCTGGGTGTCCTTCAAAAGTTCGGCTACATTGTCTTCAGTAATGTCTTCAGCCTGGATCTTTTCAACTTCGATCTTGCTGTTGTACAGGTAGCCGGCGTGCTGCAAAGCGTCAGTTACGGAAATGTAGGCATCTTCCAATTCGACGTACTTGCCGACCAGGGTGATCTTGGTCTTGTACTTCAAGTTCTTGGCCCGTTCGTCCATCCGGCGCCATTCGTCCATGTCGGCAACCGGCTTCGGGCTGTCGATGTGGAGGAAGTCAACGACCTTCTGATCAACGCCTTGTTCCTGGTAGGACAACGGCACGTCAAACAGAGATGGCGCGTCCAAAGATTCCACGATGTAGTCGACTGGAACGTCGGTGAAAGTGGAGATCTTGTCCTTCATTTCCTGCGGAACTGGCATTTCTGAGCGAAGAGCCAGCATGTTTGGCTGGATCCCGATTGACCGCAGCATGGAAACTGACTGCTGGGTCGGCTTGCTCTTCAGTTCCTTGGCTGCCCGCAGGTAAGGAACGAAGGTAACGTGCACGTACATGACGTTTTCTGAGCCGACTTCCCGCCGCATTTGCCGGATGGCTTCCATGAACGGAGTTGATTCCATGTCACCGACCGTACCGCCGATTTCGGAAATAACCACGTCAGTGTCGGTCATTTGCGCTGCCCGCATGACCTTTTCCTTGATCATGTTAGTTACATGCGGGATCACCTGTACAGTGCCGCCGTGGTAGTCGCCGCGCCGTTCGCGCTGCAGGACTTCTTGGTAGATCTTGCCAGTCGTCACGTTAGAGTACTTGCTGGTTCTAACGTCGACCAATCTTTCATAGTGGCCCAAGTCAAGGTCAGCTTCCGTACCGTCGTCAGTCACGAAAACTTCACCGTGTTGGTAAGGGTTCATCGTGCCGGGGTCGATGTTGATGTATGGGTCGAACTTCTGCATGGTAACTTTTAAGCCGCGGTTCTTCAGCAAGCGACCAATGCTTGATGCAGTAATCCCTTTCCCCAATGATGAAACAACGCCGCCAGTCACAAAGATATATTTGGTCATTGAGCTCTCCTTTGAAAAATAATAAAAAAGCTCCCTAGCAATTAGGGAGCTAAACGCACATAGGGTGCCCACGCAAAATAATAACGACTTTTCAGCCGCAAGTCAAGGGCAAAATCCTATCCTTCGTCCACATCGTCATCAAGGTCGTCGTCATCCATTTGTGACAGCTGACCTTCGATCCCGTCTGGCAATGAGTCGTCATCTTCGTCGTCTTCATTGTCGTCGTCATCGTCATCGTAATCGTCGCCGGAGTTGTCTTCAGCGTCATCTTCGTCAGCGTCACTGCCGTCGGACAAGTCTTCGTCTTCTGGGTCATCGTTTTCGTAGTCGATCACGTCGTCGCCTTCAGTCGTCGCCAGGAAGGCGTTGACCTTCTTGTGGTGCTTGCGAGTTGATGCTTCGTCGCCGTCGTCTTCTGGGTGGTCGACTTCTTCATCGACAGCTTCAAACTTGAACCAGGTCCGCAGGGCCCAGACATTTTCACCCATGGAAATGAAGCGGCCATCGGTGTTTATGTCCGTGTAAAATTGCGGCAAGCGCTGGCGAATTTCTTCGTCGCTCTTGTTCAGGTACTTTTGCATTTCGTTAACGATATCGGCAAAAGCCATTCTTTCGCCACGGTCTTCCAAAATTGCGTGTGCAACTTCAATCATTGACAATTCGTTACGATCCACGTCTTTAAAATCAGCTAATCCCACAGTTGAACGTCCTCTCTATTCAATCTTGTCTATTTTACACGTCATTTAAGCAAAAATCAACGAGACGGCATAACTACCAATTAAGTCTACACCACTAAAGAGGTCATATTCAACTTCAAGTTGCTGACCAGCGGCATTTTCTTTCAATTCCAGGCGCTTGGTTTCCGACAAGAGATCCAGCTGCCGGCCCTCAACCACGTACTTGCACTGCCCCTTCTCGCCTAAAATAAAATGCATTTGGGAGAAGTTGCTGTGGTCAGTCCCCCGCCGGATTAAGAGCTCCTGCTCTTTTACGAGCATCTTGACCGGCACCTTTTCCGACTCATAAAAAATTCTTTTCACCGCGCCGTCTTCCCGCAATTCGCCTTCTGCCTGCTGGCGGATGGTTTCCGTTTGCTCGCCCTGGGTAATCTTGCTCGTCAAATCGATCTTAATCTTGCTCATCTTTATAAAAAATTCTTCTCCTTTAACAGCCGCAAGCAGCGGCCTCTGGCAACTTTTGCTATAATTTCTATAGCTAGTCAAGCACATCTTACTATGTTTTGGCAAAAATATAAAACAATAAGAATGGAGGATTTACTTTTGACAAAATTTGACAGTCCTAAACTGGCCCGCGAAGTCGTCGTCCGTGACCCGGTCCACGGCTATATCCACCTGGACACCCAAGTGGCCCTGGAAGTCGTCCGCTCGCAAGAATTCCAGCGGATGCGGCGGATCAAGCAGCTGGGCCCGACGGCCTTCGTCTTCCCCGGCGCCACCCACACCCGCTTTGAGCACAACCTGGGCGTCTACGAACTGGCCCGACGGATCAGCAACCTTTTTACTGACAAATACCCTAGTCAAAGTACCGGCGACGGACTCTGGGACCCCAGCGAAAACCTGCTGGTGCAGATGGCCGGCCTTTTGCATGACATCGGCCATGGCCCATACTCGCACACCTTTGAGCACCTTTTCGGCACCAACCATGAGCAGATCGGCCAGCAGATCATTCTGGATCCTTCCACTGAGGTCAACCAGGCTTTGAGCAAGGTCGACCCGGACTTCCCAAAGGCGGTGGCCAGCGTGATCGCCAAGACCTACCCTAATCCCCAGGTGGTCAAGCTCATCTCCAGCCAGGCGGACGCCGACCGGATGGACTACCTTTTGCGGGATGCCTACTTCACGGGGGCTTCTTATGGGGAATTCGACCTGTCCCGGATCTTGCGGGTCATCCGCCCTTATGAAAAAGGGGTTTGCTTTACGGCTAACGGGATGCACGCCGTTGAAGACTATATCGTCTCCCGCTACCAGATGTACCAGCAGATCTACTACCACCGGGTCAACCGGTCCATGGAGGTCATCCTTCACCACCTTTTGAAGCGGGCCCAGTACCTCTACCAGGAAAAAGAACTGCCGGTTACGCCAAGTTTAGCCAGATTTTTGGCCGGGACCTGGGACTTGCAAGACTACTTGAAGATGGATGACGGGGTCATGGAGACCAACTTCAGCATGTGGACTGAGTCCAGCGACCCGGTTTTAGCGGACCTAACCAAGCGCTACCTCTTCCGGCGGCCTTTAGCCAGCGCGAAGATCAACGAAGAAAGCAAGCAGCTTTTGCCGCAATTAAAGGACTTGATCAAGAAGGCCGGCTTTGACCCGGACTACTATACCGGAGTAGGGTCAGCCTTTGACGAGCCATATGACGCTTATAAGCCAAGTGGCAAGAACGCCAACAGCCAGATCGAGATCATGCAGGAAGACGGCAGCTTGATTGAGTTGTCCCAGCTCAGCCCCCTGGTCAAGGCCTTAAACGGAACCCTGCAGGGCGATGAGCGCTTCTTCTTCCCGGTTGCCATGCTCAAGCAGGCAGATTTTCAGCAGTACCTGAAAAACGGGGAATTGCTTACGAAAAAATAAGGCAAAAGAATAATTTCCAAAAGAAAACAACCGTTGCAGAATTTGCAGCGGCTGTTTTTGCATACAGGTCCTTACTTGTCCTTGTACTTGTTAGCGTCGTAACGAGTGTCAAAGAGCGGACTCATTGCCTTGTGTTCCATGATCAGCTTGATAGCGTCACCCATCAAAGGCCCAACGGAAACGAGAATCATCTTGTCGAGGTTCTTTTCGGCTGGCTGTTGGATTGAGTCGGTCAAGACCAGGCTCTTGATTACGGAATTGTTCAAGCGGTCTACGGCTGGGCCGGACAAAACGGCGTGGGTCGCGCAGGCGTAAACTTCGGTAGCACCGGCGTCCTTCAAGGCCTGGGCAGCCAGAGTGATAGTGCCGGCAGTGTCGATCATGTCGTCAATCAAGATGGCCCGCTTGCCCTTGACGTCACCGATGATGTTCATGACTTCGGCAACGTTGGCCTTTGGCCGGCGCTTGTCGACGATGGCGATTGAAGTGCCCAGGAATTCAGCTAATTTTCTTGCCCGGGTAACGCCACCGTGGTCTGGAGAAACGACAACAGCGTCTTCTTCCAGGTGGTTGCTCAGGAAGTAGTCAGCCAATAAAGGAGCGCCCATCAAGTTGTCGACAGGGATGTCGAAGAAACCTTGGATTTGCGGAGCGTGCAGGTCCAGTGAGAGGACGCGGTCAGCCCCGGCAGCTTGAATCATGTCTGCGACCAGTTTAGCAGTGATTGGTTCTCTGGCCCGGGTCTTCCGGTCTTGACGAGCGTAGCCGTAGTAAGGCAGGACGATGTTTACGGAAGCGGCACTGGCCCGGCGGACAGCGTCGATCATGATCAAAAGTTCCATAAGGTTGTCGTTGACCGGCGCGCTGGTGGATTGGATCAAGAAGACGTCCTTGCCACGGACAGAATCGTCGATGTCGACTTGAATTTCACCGTCGCTGAAGCGAACGACGCTTGAGGTTGAAAGCTTTAACCCCATCTGCTTAGCGATCTTTTCTGCCAACGGTTTGTTTGAGTTAAGCGCAAAAAGCTTGATGTTGTCCTTGTAAGACATAATTCCCTCCGAAAAAAACAGCATTTACCAGTTCTATTCTAACAAAATCCGGCATTCTTTTGTTGGAAAAAAGGGATTTGTGTTCAGTTTTTAAGCAAAAAATTCCTCTTACTCCTATTTTGACCTGAAAAAAGAGCAAGAAAGCCTTTTATTTTTCAAGCGGATAGAAGAAATCGTCTGTTTTCGGGCAAAGAAAAAAGCTCTGACAATTGTCAAAGCTTCTTCTGGATTACTTAGATGCGATTACCTTAACGGCGCTGGCCTTCAGGTAGGCGCTGTTGCCGATGTAGTAGTACTTGCTTCCCTTGATGGTGATAGTCTTGGAAACCTTGTACTTGGTCCCCTTGTAAGCTACAGTACTCTTCCAGCCTTGGTAAACGTATTGGCTCTTCTTAGTGAACTTTGAACCGTCCTTGTGGTAGAAAGGAGTGGTCTTCTTAGTTACTTGAATTTGAGTTACAGTCTTCTTTGAGCTGGTCTTCTTGGAAGAAGAGCTGCTTGAAGTTGAGCTGGAAGTTGAACTAGTCTTCTTGGAGCTGGACTTGCTTGAGCTTGAAGTTGAACTAGTCTTCTTGGAAGTAGTCTTGCTTGAACTAGTGCTTGCCTTCTTTGAGCTTGAAGTTGAGCTGGACTTAACCGTCTTAGTTGCAGTTACCTTGACGTCGCTGGCCTTCAGGTAAGCGTCGTTGCCGATGTAGTAGTACTTAGCACCCTTGATGGTTACAGTCTTAACTACGTTGTAGCTGGTGTTCTTGTAAGCTACAGTGCTCTTCCAGCTGCCGTAAACGTAAGGCTTCTTCTTGGTGAACTTAGAACCGTCCTTGTGGTAAAAAGGAGTGGTCTTCTTAGTTACCTTAACCTTGGTTGCTTGCTTAACCGTGGTGGTCTTGGCAAAAGCCGCGTTTTGAGTAAGCAGGGCGGCTGGAGTAGCCATGGTCAAAGCCAATGATGCTGATGCAAAAGCAATTTTCTTAGTAAACTTCATCGATATGCAAACCTTTCTTACTTCTTTTTGTACATTGCCTAGATTATACACCCTCTGTTTAAAAATTGCTTATTAAAGTTCTCAAAAGAAAGGCAATTTTCCCTTAAAAGCTACTGTAAACGGATGCATTTTACTTATTAAAAAAAGGAGCCGGAGCTCCTTTTCGAGATTATTTCCATTCTTCGTCTTCAGACAAAGGCAGCTTGTGCCAGTAGGCTTCCTTGTTGACCTGCCGGCCCCGGGCGATGGCCATTTCATACTTGCCAACGTCCTTGGTAATGGTTGAGTCAGCCGCGATAAAGGCATGGTCGGCCACATTAATCGGAGAAACCAGGGTTGACCCGGCCCCGATGAAGGACTTATCACCAACCGTCGTGTGGAACTTCTTGACCCCGTCAAAGTTGGAGAAGATGACCCCGCAGCCGACATTGATGTCCTTGCCCAAAGTAGCATCCCCAACGTAAGTCAGGTGCCCGACCTTGGTGTTTTCGCCAATTTCCGCCTTCTTGACTTCCACGAAGTTGCCCAGGTGGGCTCCCCGCTTAATCAAAGCCTTTGGCCGCAAGTGCGAGTTTGGCCCGATGTCCGTGTTGTCTTCCATGATTGATTCTTCAATCGTGGAAGAAGTTACCGTCACGCCGTTGCCGATCTGGCTGTCAACGATTCTTGACCCGGAAGTGATCAAGCAGTCTGACCCGATCACGGTGTGGCCTTTAATTGTCACGCCGCCTTCAATCACCGTGTCATTACCGATTTCCACGTCAGCGTCAATGTAAGCCGTGGCGGGGTCGATAAAGGTAACCCCGTCCCGCATGTGCCCTTCATTGATTCTTCTTTGCATGATCCGGGTGGCTTCAGCCAGGGCGATCCGGTCGTTTACCCCCAGGCTTTCGCTGAAGTCCGGCATCTTGTAAGCCCCGACCTTCTTGCCGGCCTTGCGTAAAATTTCCAAAACGTCAGTCAAGTAGTACTCGCCTTGAGAGTTGTCGTTGCCGACTTGCTTCAAAGCAGCCCACAAGTCCTGGTTGTCAAAGCAGAAGACCCCGGTGTTGATTTCCTTGACCTTCAGTTCTTCCGGCTTGCCGTCCTTTTGTTCCACGATCCGCAAAACATTGCCCTGGTCATCTCTGATGATCCGCCCGTAGCCAAAAGGATTCGGAGCTTCAGCCGTCAAAACCGTGGCCGCGTTGCCTTCTTCTTCATGGTAGGCGAAGAGCTTTTCGAAAGTTTCACTGGTAAAAAGCGGGGTATCCCCGGTTACGACCAGCGTTGCCCCTTCCAAAGCAGCCAGCTGGCCTTCCGCCTGCATAACCGCGTGGCCGGTGCCCAGCTGCTCTTCCTGCATGGCAAATTCAGACTTGCCCGCCAAGACTTTCTCCACGTCTTCTGCCCCGTGGCCGACAATGGTCACGATCTTGCTTGGCTTGACCGCTCTGGCGGCATCAACGACATGTTCAACCATGGCCTTGCCGCAAACCTGGTGCAAAACCTTGTAAAGCTTGGATTTCATTCTGGTGCCCTTGCCGGCAGCCAAAACTATGACATATTTTCCCATCTGTTTGTAACCTTCTAAATCAAAATAAGCTAGCCTTCATGGCTAGCTTATATTGTAACATTTAGAAACGGTCGAAGTTAGTTCTAGTCAAAAAGTTGCCCGGCTGAGCCAGAATGATTTCCTTTTCGCTGTCGATCTGGTCAATGTTGACCAGGGAAACGTAGTCCTTGATCTTGCGTTCCTCTTCATATTCAGTTTCGCAAAGAACACAGACGCCGGCCACCTGGCAGTCAAATTCCTTGACCAGTTGCCGCATCCCGTCCAGAGTGCCGCCGCCCTTCATGAAGTCGTCCACAATCAGAACGTTCGTATCCTTGTCCAGGGCCCGGGTCGGCAACTCCATCTTGGCTACCCGGGAAGTTGAAGAGGACATGTAGTTAACGGACACAGTAGCCCCTTCCGTCACCTTGGACCGCTTGCGGGCGGTTACCGCTGGGACGTTCAAGTAGCTGGCCACGGCATTGGCCAAAGAAATCCCCTTGGTTTCCACCGTCATGACGGCTTCGATATTGGCGTAAGCATAGCGGGTGGCGATCAGCTTGCCGATCATCTCCAGGTCATATGGCCCGCCCAAAATATCTGACAGGTAGACAAAGCCGCCCGGCAGAATCCGGCTGGAGTCCTGGATGCGGCCTGCCAGGTCCTTGAGGTACTTCTCAGCCGGCTTCTGGCCTAAGAACGGAATATAGCGGACCCCGCCGGCTGCCCCGGCAACGGTCTCCAGGATCCCATCCTCGTTGCTGGCCAGGGTGTGCTTCAAAATGGCCAAGTCTTCAGAGATTGATGACTTCGCTGCCCCGTAGCGCTTGGCAAAAAAGGGCAGAGCAATCAAAGTATGCGGGCGCTCCATCAAAAACTTGGTCATATCTACTAATCTTTCAGAACGTTTCATTCTCTTTCCTTCCTAATGTCTGTTTTTGTACTTATACTAATATACTCTAAAGGGCAAAAAAAATCACTAACATTTTCAAGAAATGTTAGTGCAAAAATTCGTATTTTTACTCTGCATCGCTTTCATCATCAAATTCCAGCAGGATGTTCTTGGTCAAAACATCAGTGTAGCTGTATGATGCGTGTTCAAAATTATTACTGTCCTGGTCCAGAGCCACTACAAACACGGCAGGAAACGTGTTCTTCAAAATGCCGCGGCGTCTGGTTACCTTCTTGCGGCCCGCTTGGGCAACGATTGTCAGCTCTTCGCCTAGGTGGGTATCTAACTTCTGCTTAATGTCTTGAATATTGATTGGCAATTATGACACTCCTTTATCGGAATATTATAACATAATTTCCTATTCAAATCAAGATTGAATTATTTGTTCATTTCCGCTATAGCCTGGCTGATTCTGATGAAATCGCCGATGGCCAGTTGTTCCGGCCGCTGGCGCGGGTCCAGGTCCAGGTCGTCCAGCAGCTTTTCCCGGTCTTCCTTGTCTGGAAGCAAGGTCTTCAAGTTGTTGGCCAGGGTCTTGCGCCGCTGGGCAAAGCAGAGCTTAACCACCCGGTTGAACTGCTTGCGGTCGCCAACGTCAGCTGGCTTTTCCAAAGGCGTTAAAACCACTACGGCTGAGTCAACCTTTGGCTGGGGCATGAAGGAAGCGTGCCCAACTTCCAAGGCCAGGTCCACGCTCATTTGAGTCTGCACGGCAATGGACAGGGGGCCATAGGCCTTAGAGCCCGGCTGGGCAGCCAGACGCTCAGCCACTTCCTTTTGCATCATCAAGGTCAGGCTGGTAAAGTCTAGGCTGGATTCCAGCAGGTTGAAAATAATCGGCGTGGTGATGTAGTAAGGCAAGTTGGCCACAACCTTGACGGGCTTGCCTAAGTCAAAAAAGCCCGCCAGATCAGTTGCAAAGTCCGCCTTCAAAACGTCCTTCATGATCAGCTTGAAGCGCTGGTCCAGGTCTTGGCCGTCCACCTTTTCCGGCAGTTCGTTGGCCAGGATTTCCGGCAGGCTCTGGTCGACTTCATAAGCCGCCACCTTGCCTCCGGCTAAAAGCAGCTGTTCAGTCAAAGAGCCGATCCCCGGGCCGACTTCCACTACCTGGTCGCCGGGCTCAATCCCGGCTGCCCGGACGATCCCCTGGACGGCATCCAGGTCAACCAGGAAGTTCTGGCCCAGGTTCTTCTTGGCGTGCACAAAGTAACGATTGACGATGGCCGCCGTCCTTACCGGACTAGCGATTGGAATTCTGTTGGTCATTTTCCGCCTCCTCTACTGCCTGCTTGAGTTCAGCCAAACTGATGCCAAAAGTCTGCAGGCGCTGGTAAAAACGCTTGGAATTGGCATAGCCGATCCCCAGCTTGATCCCGACTGCCTCCCGTAATTGCCGGGACTGGCGGCCCATAGCCAGGCCCAAGTCGACATAGTCCCCGTAGTCAAAGTCAGCCTTTTGGGCTTGGACCTCGCGTAAGTCGCTCAAGGCCCGCTCTAAAGCTTCCTTTGAAGCGTGCTCTACCCCCAGGCTCCCCTTTTTTTGCGGTTCGCCTTCTTTGCGGGTAATAAAGGCCTGCTTGGCCGTTGGCACGGCTTCGGTCACTATCCGGCGGATCCGCTCGCCATTGACGTCAGGATCGGTAAAAACAATAATCTCGCGGCTTCGGGCCAGCTTCTTCAGCTTGGCCAGGACCGCATCAGAAACGGCCGAGCCATTCGTCTCGACCGTCTCAATTCCTGAAAAGAACTGCTTTAAGCGCATCGTATCGTCCTTGCCTTCCACGACAACGACGGCGTTAAAATTCTTCTGCATTTAATCCGTAAATCCTCATTGTATTAGCATAAGTTGCTTCCGCAACTTCGGCCAGATCCAGCCCCTTCAAGTCCGCGACCGCCTGGGCAACGTAGCGGACATAGCCAGGCTCGTTTTGCCGGCCCCGGTAAGGCACCGGAGTCAAAAACGGCGCGTCAGTTTCAACCAAAAGCCGGTCCAAAGGAACCAGCTTGGCTGACTCATGCACTTCCGCGGCCTTCTTGAAGGAAACGACCCCGGAGAAAGAAAAGTTCACGTTCAAGTCCAGGAACTTTTCCGTCCATTCCGGGCCCCCGTTGTAGCTGTGCAAAACCGCCCCGTATTCCAGGTCTGCTTCTTTCAAGATCTGCCAGCAGTCCGCGAAGGCGTCCCTGGTATGGATATTTACCGGCAATTGCAAATCGCGGGCAACTTCAATCTGCCGGGCAAAAACTTTCCTTTGCACATCCCGGGGAGACTCATCCCAGTAGTAGTCCAGGCCGATTTCCCCGATAGCGACTACCTGGCCGCCTTTAACTTGCTCAACAAGCAGGTCTTCAGCTGCCTGGTCATAGTCTTTAGCCACGTCCGGGCAGTAGCCGATGATGGCCTTGACATTGGCAAAGCGCTTAGCTAATTCCAGGGCGCCCAGGTTCATTTCCGGGTCCTGGCCCACGCAGTTCATCCCAACCACGTCCAAGTCCCTGGCTTTTTGGATATAATCGGCTTCTTTGCCGGCAAAAGGCTTGTCGTTTAAGTGGGTATGGTTGTCGTAGATCTTCATTAGCCCAGTTCAGCCCCTACCGGGTGTTCGTCGCCGACCAGGGCCAGCTTGACATCGCCGTCAGCTTCGCTGGACAAAAGCATGCCCTGGCTTTCGTGGCCCAGCATCTTGCGCGGCTTCAAGTTGGTTACAGCCAGAACCTTCTTGCCCAAAAGGATGCTTTCATCTGGGTAGAACTTGCGGATCCCGCTCAAGATCTGCCGCTCGCCGGTCTTGCCGAAGTCTAGCTTGAACATCAAGAGCTTGCTTGATCCCTTGACTGGTTCAACAGACAGGATCTTGCCGACCTGGATCTTGACCTTGGCAAAGTCGTCGATCGTGATCTGCTTTTCTTCCTGCTTTTGTTCTCTTCTTGACTGTTTCTTTGGCTTGGCCTTCTTCATTTCTTCCTTGATGTAGGCCACTTCTTCGTCATTCTTCAAGCGTGGGAAGATTGGAGTTGGCTTGGCAACGACGTTTACGTCCCAGGCAAAGCCGCCGAACTGCAAGTCCTTCTGGCTTTCGTCTTCCCAGTCCAGGCCCAGCTGGGCAAACATCTTGCCTGGAGTTTCGGTCATAACCGGAGCGATCATGATGGCTACCAGGCGCAGGCTTTCCGCCAGGTTGCTCATGACTCTGGAAAGTTCTTCAGTCATGCCTTCCTTGTTCAAAACCCATGGGGTAGTTTCATCGATGTACTTGTTGGCCCGGGAAATCAGCTGCCAGACATTTTCCAAAGCGTTGGAGAAGTGCATCTTGTCCATGTTGCCGTAGTAGTCGCTGATGGCCTTGGCAGCAACGGCAGCCAGGTCTTGGCCGTACTTGTCCTGATCCTGGTCAACCGGGGCAACCAGGCCCTTTTGGTACTGGTTGATCATGGAAACAGTCCGGTTCAAGAGGTTGCCCAGGTCGTTGGCCAGGTCAAAATTGGTCCGTTCAACGAAGTCTTCCGGGGTAAAGGAACCGTCAGCCCCAAATGGGATGGCCCGCATCAGGTAGTAGCGGACCGGGTCCAGGCCGTAGCGGGAAATCAAGGATTCCGGGTAAACGGCGTTACCCTTGGACTTGGACATCTTGTCCTTGTAGATCAAGACCCAGCCGTGGCCGAAGACCTGCTTAGGCAGCGGCAAGTCCAGGGCCATCAGCATGATTGGCCAGTAAATGGTGTGGAAACGGACGATTTCCTTGCCGACCAGGTGGACGTCAGCTGGCCAGTACTTCTTGAAGAGGGAGTCATCTTCTGACCCATAGCCCAAGGCAGTGATATAGTTGGCCAAGGCGTCGATCCAAACGTAAACAACGTGCTTCGGGTCGCTTGGCACCGGGATCCCCCAGTCAACCGTGGTCCGGGTAACTGACAAGTCTTCCAGGCCCGGCTTGATGAAGTTGTTCACCATTTCCTTTTCCCGGGAGTTTGGCTGGATGAATTCCGGGTGGTCCTTGTAGTACTGGAGAAGCCGGTCAGCGTACTTGCTCATCTTGAAGAAGTAGGATGGTTCCTTGACCAATTGAACTTCGTGGCCAGATGGGGCGATCCCGCCGACAACGTTGCCCTGGTCGTCTTTGAAGACTTCCTTCAGCTGGGATTCAGTGAAGTATTCTTCGTCTTCAACTGAGTACCAGCCGGTGTATTCACCCAGGTAGATGTCACCTGAGGCCTTCAGCTTTTCAAAAATCTTCTGGACAGCCTTGACATGTTCTTCATCAGTGGTCCGGATGAACTTGTCGTAGTTGATGTCCAGCTTCTTCCACAGTTCCTTGATGTCCTTGACCATGCCGTCCAGGTAAGCCTTTGGCTTCATGCCCAGCTTTTCGGCCTTTTGTTCGATCTTCAAGCCGTGTTCGTCGGTCCCGGTCAAGAAGAAGGTGTCATAGCCGCGGGCCTTCTTGTAGCGGGTCATGGTGTCCGCTGCTACCGTCGTGTAGGCGTTGCCGATGGTCAAACGGCCAGACGGATAGTAGATTGGCGTGGTAATGTAAAAAGTTTTCTTGTTATCTGCCATAGTGCTTGATCTCCTCAAAAATTCTATACTCTCTATCATACAACAAAAAGCCTTACCTTATAAAGTCTATCGGCGATTTAACGGGCTTTCGGGCAAAAAAGAACGGCCTTTTTACTAAAGACCGTTCTTTTTCAGTTAAATCAAGAATTTTTCCTTCTTCATGTAGAAGTGCTTGACGACTGTCGTCAAAAGCAGGTAGCAGACCAGGAGGCCAGCCACGATCCACAGGAATTCTTCGTTCAAGTGGACGAACTTCATGGCTCCGGCCAATTTTGAAAATGGCAGGAAGGTCCCGAAGATAGCAGCCCCGAAAGTAGCAAGCATGACTGGGCTTGATGCCCGCTGCTGGATAAGTGGCAGACGTTCGTCGCGCAAGGCGTGGATGACCATTTCCTGGGTCCAGAGGGATTCCACGAACCAGCCGGTGTGGAAGATGGTCATGAAGGCCAGCTGCCCTGCCGGTCCTAAGGAAGCGTAGCTGCCGCCAGTAAGGGCCGGGCAGATTACAAAGAAGAGGACGGCAAAGGTGATGACGTCAAAAATTGATGACGTCGGCCCAAAGTAGAACATGAACTTCGGCATGTTCTTGGTTGCCCATTCCCGCGGCACGTGCAGGTAGTCTTCAGACACGCTGTCAAAGGGCAAAGCCAGGCAGCTGGTTCCGTAGAGCAGGTCCAAAATCAAGAGCTGTAGCGGCAGCATTGGCAAGAACGGCAGGAAGACTGAGGCGACCATGATGGACAAGATGTTCCCGAAGTTGGAAGACAGGGTGATCTTGATGTACTTCATGGTGTTGGTCAAGGTCTTGCGGCCGATCCGGACCGCGTGCTCCAGGACGCTCAAGTCCTTCTGCAAAAGGATGATGTCCGCTGATTCCTTGGCCACGTCGACAGCTGAGTCAACTGAGATAGAGACGTCCGCCTGCTTCATGGCCGGGGCATCGTTGATCCCATCACCCATGTAGCCGACCGTGTGGCCGTTTTTCTGCAGGGCATCGATGATCTTGGTCTTCCATTCCGGTGACAGCTTGACGAAGATGTCGCATTCTTCAACGATCTTGGCCAGTTCCTCATCGCTCTTGCCGACCAGGTCCTTTTGTCCGTAAACCGTATCGATGTTAAGGCCGACCTTCAAGGCCACGGCCCGGGTAACGGCTTCATTGTCCCCAGTTAAAATCTTAACGGTAATGCCGTCCCGGTTGAGGCTAGCCAGGGCATTTTTGGCGCTTTCCTTTGGCGGATCCAGGAAGGTCAAGAAGCCGATCACGATCAAGTCTCTTTCATCATCAACCGTGAATTTGCCGACTGGAGACGGGTCAACCTTGTAGGCCAAGACGATAACCCGCATCCCGTCACTGTTCAAGTCGTCGATATCTTTAAAAATCTGCTTTTTTCTTTCTTCAGTCAAAGGCAGGATCTGGCCGCCGATTTCCACCTGGCTGGAGACAGCCAGCATTTCTTCAGCTGCCCCCTTGGTAACTAGGAGGTGCTCGCCGTGCTTTTGGTCAGAGTTGGCAACCACCACGCTCATCCGCCGGCGCTGGAAGTCAAAAGGAATTTCGTCGATCTTGTGGTAGTCCCGCTGGATTTCGCTGGTGTCCAGGTCGTCATCAGCCACGTCAATGACTGCCTGGTCGATCAGGTCCTTCATCCCGGTTTGGTAGTAAGAGTTCAGGTAGGCCATCTTCAAAACCCGGTCGGTTTCCTGCATTTCCAGGTTATAGTGCTTTTCCAGGATGACCTGGCCCTGGGTCAAGGTCCCGGTCTTGTCAGTGCATAGGATGTCGGCTGAACCGAAGTTCTGGATGGAGTTCATCTTCTTGACGATGGTCTGGTGCTTGCTCATTTCCAAGCTGCCCCGGACCAGGTTGGTGGTCACGATGACTGGCAACATTTCCGGCGTCAGGCCCACCGCCGTAGCGATGGCGAAGATCAAAGCATCAGTCCAGTTGCCCTTGGTCAAGCCGTTGACCACGAGAACCAGAGGCGTGATGATGGCCGTCATGGTCAAGAGCAGCTTGGAGACGTTCTTGATCCCGGTGTCAAAAGTCGTCTCCTTCATTTCGGTGTCGGCGATCTGAGCTGCAATCTTGCCGAACACGGTGTGCTCGCCAGTGGCGAAGACCACCCCGCGGCCGGAGCCGGAGACAATAGTCGTGCCTTTAAAAAGGATGTTTGGGTAGTCCAGGTAGTTTTCCATCTTGTCCGGGGTTGGGACAAAGTTGGCATTCTTTTCCGTCGGCGTTGATTCCCCGTTCAAGGAACTGGCTGAGCAGAACAGGTCAGTGCTGGACAAAAGCTTCATGTCAGCTGGAACCATGTCCCCGGCTGAAACGTTGATGATGTCGCCGACCACCACGTCCTTGGTCGGGATTTCCTGGTCCTTGCCGTCCCGGCGCACGTTGGTCGTGACAGAAACCATCTTCAAAAGGGACCGGACGGCGTTGGAAGTGCGGACGTTCTGGATGAAGGACGTAATCCCGGAAACCAGGACCATGACCACCATGATGATAACGGTGCTGAGGTCCTTTTCCCTTTGCGGGACGAAGATGTAGTTGGTGAACAAGGACATCGTCGCCAAAATGAGCAGGATCAGGGTAAACGGAGTCAGGAAAGCTTCGACCAGGAAGTGGAGCTTGCTGGCTTGGTTACTGCTCGCGATCTCGTTGGTTCCGGTCTTTTCCCGGATATTGGCTGCTTCTTCAGTGCTGAGGCCGTTGCTGTTGGTATGCAATTGGGCCAAAGTCACGCTCCGCTTTTCCAGGGCAATTCTTGCAACCCGCTTTGCGTCATCGCTGGCAGCTTTGTTCATTGTCTTGTTGAGCATAATAGTTCTCCCCTCTATGACAACTTCGCAAACGAACCAAAAAATCCCCCTTACAAACCGTAAGGGGGACCTTGCAAAATAGGGCCACGCCATTAACTAATCGCTCAGCTTTAACACTACGTGACGTAAGCACATGCTAGCTACCTGGAAAGTGCCTTATTTCGACAATTTCTATTTAACCCGTTGGCATCTCTGGATGTTTCTGGGCGATAGCGTGTGTTCACGTAGGAGTCTCACCTAACAGTTCATTTGCTCTCTTTTTAACTTTACATAGAAGACTATACACGCTTAGAGCAGGCTTGTAAACCACTTATATGTAAAGTTAGCATTTTTATTTAGTTTTTCTGTGAAAAAGCTTTATTTTCTAGCCTGCCGTCTTATCGTAAAGCGCAGGAAGATGATCACGGCCGCGATCAAGACCAGCAGGGCCAGCATGATCGGAATTCTGAGGTCAGCTGGCTTGATCACCCGGTTCACTTCCTCGCTGGACAGGTCAAGGGAGTCCTTTTTAAAGCCGAGGCTTTGGTCGATCAAGGTCACGGAAATCTTGAACAGCTCCTGCACCCCTTCATTGAAGGCGATCGGGTCATCAGCCGTGATTTTGGAAGCCGTGTGGCTGAGGATGTTGGCCCGGACCTGGGCGGTAAACTGGCTGTGCAGGTCGCTGCTGCTGTAAAGATAGGCCTTCTTAGTCCCGTCCTTTTGCACGTTGATCACAATATAGAGGGTTCTGCTTGCCTTGCTCAAGCCGGCCGGCTGGGTCTTTTTGGCATTTTGCAGGGTCTCGACGATCACGATCGGGTGCTGGTCAGACTTCTGGTACTTGGCATTCTTTTGGTCAACCATTTTCCAGGTATCGGAATTGATGATGCCGGCATTGTCCTGGACGAAAAAGCTGCTGGCCCCGGTCACCAGGGGAAAAAGGCAGACTAAAGCCAGGAGCCAGGCCAGCCTAGTCGCTGCTGTCTTCAAGTTTGTGTGCCAGTTCTTCGACGAATTGGCGGTCAAGCTTAATTTGTTCATAAGGTACTCCACTATCACGCAGCAGCTGAATGGCCAAAGGACTGTCGTGATAATCATAATAATAGTTGATCTTGGTCACCCCGGCCTGCAGCAGGTGCTTGGTGCAGTTGTAGCATGGGAAGTGAGTCACGTAGATTTCCGTGTTGTCGGTTGAGACCCCGTTTTTCGCGCAGGAAATCAGACTGTTCATTTCAGAGTGAATCGTCCGCACGCAGTGGCCATCGACCAGCTGGTGGCCCACGTCATCGCAGTGGTCCTGGCCGGAAACCGACCCGTTGTAGCCAGTGCTGAGGATCCGCTTGTCCTTGACCAGGACGCTGCCGACCAGGGCCCGGTCACAGGTTGACCGCTGGGCGATCACCAGGGCTTGCATCATAAAGTACTGTTTCCAGGGAATTCGTTTGCGCGTCATATTAGCCTCGGTTCTTGAAGTAGTTGAAGCCGATCGCGTCACGGACTTCCTGCAAGGTTTGGTCAGCCACCTGGTTGGCCTTTTGTGACCCTTGGTAGAGCATGTCGTAAACGGCATCCAGGTTTTCAGCGTACTTTTGCCGGCGTTCTCTGATTGGGGCCAGTTCAGCTTCCAGGACCTTGTTTAAGTAGCGCTTGATCTTGACGTCACCTAACCCACCCTTTTGGTAGTCTTCCTTAAGTTGGGCAACAGTATCCTTATCCGGGTCAAAGACGTCCAGGTAAGTGAAAACGGTGTTGCCTTCAACCTGGCCTGGGTCCTCCACGTGGATGTGGTTAGGGTCGGTGTACATGGACATAACCTTCTTCTTGACCGTTTCCGCGTCATCAGACAGGTAGATGGCGTTGCCCAGGGACTTGGACATCTTGGCGTTGCCGTCCAGGCCTGGCAGGCGGCCCTGGCCCTTAGGCGGGAAGTAGCCCTTTGGTTCAACCAGGACGTCGACATTGTAGGTCCGGTTAAAGCTGCGGACGATTTCCCGGGTTTGTTCCAGCATTGGTTCCTGGTCATCGCCGACTGGGACTAAGGTCGCCTTGAAGGCAGTGATGTCAGCGGCTTGGGCAACCGGGTAGGTCAAGAAGCCGACTGGCAGGGAGTCACCGAAGCCCTTTTGCTTGATTTCCGTCTTAACAGTAGGGTTTCTTTCCAGCCGGGACAGGGTTACCAGGTCCATGTAGTCAGTGGTCAGTTCAAACAGGGCCGGGATTTGGGACTGGACAAAGATGGTTGACTTTTCCGGATCCAAGCCAACAGCCAGGTAGTCCAGGGCAACTTCGATCAGGGAGTTGCGGATCTTTTCCGGGTTGCGGGCATTGTCAGTCAATGCCTGGGTGTCAGCAATCATAATGTAAGAGTCATACTTGCCGGTGTTTTGGAGCATGACCCGGTTCTTCAAGGAGCCGATGTAGTGGCCGATGTGCAGCTTGCCGGTTGGCCGGTCGCCAGTCAAAATAATTTCTTTCGTCATTCTTCGCTTTCCTTTGCTAAATTCTTTGTTAAATTGTTTCTATCGGGCGTTATTATTATCATTTTAGCAAAAATAACAAATAGATTAAACCACTCCCGCCGGGCCGGAAGAATCTTTTTGAAAAAAAGTTGCTAAAAGGACTTGGCGAAAGTTTTTTTCCATGCTATACTTAAAATATCTTGCGGGTATAGTTCAATGGTAGAACGCTAGCTTCCCAAGCTAGAGATGAGGGTTCGATTCACTCTATCCGCTTTTTTTATACCATAAATTAACAAAGAAATAAGCGAGGCCAAACGGCCCCGCTTATTTTTTACTCTCTTCAGTTAAACGGCGATGGTCACAACCGTCAAGACCCCGTTTAAGGCTGCCAGGTAAAGAGGCAGCCAGATGGTCTGGGTGCTGAGGTAGCTCCAGGCGAAAAGCATGCCAAAGGCAAAGTTGAAGGCAAAGATTGCGGGAGTGAACTGGAAGGTCAAGATAGCGTAAAAGAGACCCGAGCAGATTATGCCGACGTAGGCCACGCCCTTTTTCTCAGTTCTGAACCAGTAGTTGAACAAGAAACCGGTGCAGAGGTACTCTTCCAGGATCGGCAAGACTAACCCATTGGCTAGCATCATGAACCAGTATAAGGCGCTGGTGGAATGAGAGGCATAGGCCAGCTGCAGACCCGAGGCAGGCATGCCTTTGTAGAGCTGCAGGTAGGAAATCCCGATCCGGCCGGCGGAAACCACGAAGCTTAAGAGCAAGGTGAAGTTGAAACTGCTCAGCCAGGGGACATTGAAGCGTGAATCGAAGAAGCGCTGTTCACGGTTGTAGCGGTAAATGTAAAAAAGCAGGCACATGGCCGCCAGAACCAGGAACAGGATCACGTTCCAGATGCTGATGGACGGGCTCTTGATCGCCAGGTTGTCGGCCAGGGCCGTGAAAACAAAAACTACAAAATAGACGAGGTAACGGACAAAGTTACCTTCGCGTGATCGTGGCGTATTCATCTTATTCCACTCACTCCTCCGTGAAACATTTGTAATTATCTTATTATACCAAAGAAATCGGGCCCTTTTTGGCCTTTGTATGAATATTTTTGGTTACTTTTGCCTTACAATGTTTCATGCTTTTTACCTGGAGGGATGAAAAAAGTGCCGCCAAAGCCGGAATATCTGGCTCAAGCAGCACTTATTTTAATATGATTAAGTTTTCAGTAGATTATTTCAGAACTACGCCACTAGCGCCAACCGCAGAGTAGCGAGCCAAGTCCAGTTGCAAGCTGATAACGGCCTTTGGCAGTTCGTTTTCAGCAAAGTTGGACCGCAATTGGGTATCCAGGTTAGACGCAATTGAGCGAATTGATTCTGACTTTTCAGCCTTCTTAATAGCTGCTTCAATCAGCTTGCTCAAAGCCGCGTTTGCCTTGACTGCCGGGTCATTTGCGACAGTTTCCAATTGCTTCTTAAATGCTTCTTCTGCTTCGTTTTCTTTCTTGTTAAAAAACATCGTACAGCCACCTATAAAATGAAAAATCAAACAATATTCTTTTGCTTACATTCTAGTACTGTTTGTAATTGGTGGAAGGGGAAAATTGATTATTCTTTCAAAAATTCAGACTGATTTTTCATCCCTCTTCCACGAGCAATCCACCTTCGCAATGATGATATAATAGTAATAAAACTGAAAGGAGACGTTTTGATGCCTGAATTAGAAAAGATAGTCGAACGCCCCTTGATCACCATCACCAACCTGATCTGGAGCTTTAACAAGGAAACCCACCGGGTTCAGCTGCTTTTAGTCAAGCGCAAGGACGAACCTTTTGCGGACCGCTGGGCCCTGCCGGAAACCCTCCTTCGGGAAAACGAAAGTGCCGACCAAGCTGCCGTGCGCTTGATCAAAGAAAAAATCGGCCTTGACCTTCCGGAAACTTCCACCGAACAGCTGGCCACCTTTACCTCCCCCCACCGGACGCCCGGCGAGCGGGCCCTGGCCCTAACCTACATGACCTACCTGCCCGCCATGCCAAACCTGCGGCCCGGCTACGGAGCCAGCGATGTTGCCTGGTTCGCCTTTGAAAACTTCGGCCACAAGTATGAGCTTTTTTCCGCTGACAAGGACCTGACCTTTGAATTAGAGGAAAAATCCCACGCCCTGGCCTTTGACCATGACGAAATCATCGCCGTGGCCATCCAGCGCATCCGCAACAAACTGGACTACCAGCCCAGCATCCTGCAGATCCTTGGCCCCGAATTCACCCTCCGCGAAGCCCGCGAGGTCTACGCCCCCTTCTTCCAGACCACAGTCGATGAGATCGACAACTCCAACTTCCGCAAGACCCACGGTTCCCTCTTTACCGAGCTGGGCGTGCAGAAGAATTACCACAAGAGCGGACGGCCGCCAAAACTCTATTGCCTTAAGGAAACGCAGAGCAATATCCTCTGGAGAAAGGCTAACGACAAGCAAGGCTAGTCCTTGCTTTTATTTTTGCAAAAAAGCCATCCTGCCTAAGCAGAATGGCCTGTAACTCTATTAAAAACTAACTAGGAGACGATATGACTCAACTTTGGCAAAGCAGCCTTCTGCTGATCAACTTAATCGCCTTTGCCCTCTACGGCATCGACAAGGCTAAAGCCAAAAGGCATGCCTGGCGCATCCCCGAACGGACTCTTTTAGCTTGCAGCCTCCTGGCTCCTGCCGGATCCGGCCTGGGCATGCTGGCCTTTCACCATAAGATCCGCAAACCTTACTTCTGTTTAACAGTCCTTGCCGGCTTTATCCTCTGGGCCGCGATTGATTACCTTATTCTCAGCTTTAGCTAAGGCTCTTGAGCATCTTAAAGGCGGTCTCCGTACTGTGGGCCTTAAGCTGATAAACGCTGGACCCTTTGGCCCAGGTGATCACCGTGTTCAAAGAACCTAGGCTTTCGCCAACATCAACCTGCACGCTGGACTTTGCCGCCGTATCCGGCAGACCATATTGCTGGTAGAGCGCCAGCAGCTTTTGCGCCGTTGGCAGCGGCTTTTGCCCCTGGACATTGCTTGCCCGGACAACAAAGGACCACTGGCCCTGGTTGAACTGCAGATAAGTCGACCCAGCCGCCCCTTCTTCTGTCCCAGTCACATTGCTGGCAATCTTAACCGCTGGCAGACCGGTCTTGGGCTCTTGGTAATTAATCAAGCTGCTGGCGTCAGCCACATTCTTTTTTTCCGTTAAAACGGCATATGGCTTTTCACTGGCAATCCGGCTGTCATTTAAGGCCAGCGGGCTATTTCCGACGCTGTAGTAAACAACATTCTGGCTGCTTGAGCTGGTGTAGCGGATATTCACGTTGCTGCTGCCCTGGCCTAAGCCGTCAGTCGCCGGCAAAAGCATCCCCGGCAGCTTGACCCTTAATTGACTAGTTAAAGTCCCCATCCGGTTTGCATCTGCCCTTTGGCTACTGGAAGCCGCGGACTTAGAGCTGGCCTGGCTTGAGGAGGATTTTGTCGAACTAGCGGCAGAACTGGCCGCGGATTTAGCCGCCGACTTAGAGCTGGCCTTACTTTCCGCCTTCTTCTCGCTCTTAGCCTGGCTGGATTGACTGGACTGACTATTGCTTTGACCCGCGCAACCGGCAAGCAAGCTGGCCGCCAGCAGAAGCAGGGCCAAATTTTTCCTGTTCTTCTTCATTTTTTACACTCTTTCTTTGTCAATAATTATTCCTACTTTCCACCCCTAATTATAGATCTTGCCGGATCTTTTATAAAGAAAGTTCCGTTTTTGTTGGTAAAAAAACGCTTAATTTACCTTCTTTGTCTGAAAAACTTGCAAATTAATCTTTTCTGGAGTAAAGTTTACGTCAAGCGAGTAAAAGTTTATTTTACTTTTTGTTTTTATCCTATTTTAGGTAAGTTATACTTTTAACAAAAGAGGAAGAAAAAGATGGAAAATGAAGCACTCTTGATCATTGACTATACCAATGACTTCGTAGATGACAAAGGCGCTCTGACCTGCGGGGCACCTGCCCAGGCCTTGGCTGGCCAGATTGTCAGCTTGGCCGACCAGTTTTTGGCCGCCGGCAAGTGGGTTATCCTGCCAACCGACAAGCACTTTAAGGGCAACCCCTACCACCCGGAAACCAAGCTCTTCCCGCCCCACAACCTGCCAAATACTTGGGGCCGGGAGTTCTACGGACCCCTGCAAACTTGGTATAATAAACATCAAGACGACGAGCACGTCCTTGTCTTGGACAAGTCACGCTACTCTGCCTTCTGCGCTACCGGCCTGGACCTCTTCTTGCGTGAACGCAAGGTCAGCCGGGTTCACCTGGCCGGGGTCTGCACGGACATCTGCGTCCTGCACACCGCCATGGACGCCTACAACCATGGCTACGACATCACGGTGCACGAAAAGGCAGTTGCCGCTTTAAACGACGCGGGACAGGAATGGGCACTGAACCACTTCAAGTCCTGCCTGGGCGCTGAAGTCGTCGACTAACCTTTACCGTTTAAGTTTTTATTTTTACTTTTAACAGTTATATTTTTGAGAAAGCAGATTTTTACACTATGTCTTTATCACACGCGTTAATTACTGACCTGTACGAATTCTCAATGGCTAACGGCTACTTTGAAACCCTGCCAAGAGATACCGAAGCCGTCTTCGACGTCTTTTACCGGACCGTTCCAGACAACGGCAGCTTCGTCGTCTCCGCCGGCCTGGAACAAGTCGTTGAACAGCTGCGGGGCTTCCACTACACCAGGGAAGACATCGACTACCTGAAGTCCCTCAAGCTCTTCAGCACTGAATTCATTTCCTACCTGGAAACCATGACCTTCGACTGCGTCGTATACGCGATTCCAGAAGGCACCCCGGTCTTCCCGCGGGTGCCAATCCTGACGGTCAAGGGGCCTTTGATTCAATGTCAATTGCTGGAAACCTTCGTCCTTAACCTAATCAACCACCAGTCCTTGATCGCCACCAAGTCCCGCCGGATCAACCTGGCCGCGGCTGGCCGGCCAGTCATGGAATTTGGTGCCCGCCGGGCCCAAGGTCCGGACGCTTCCGTTCTGGGCGCCAGAGCTGCCGTTATCGGCGGCTGCGGGTCAACCAGCAACGTCTTGTCAGCAGCCAAGTACAACATCCCGGTTGCCGGCACCATGGCCCACGCCTGGGTTCAAAGCTACCCAACCGAACTCGAAGCCTTTGAAAAGTGGGCGGAAGTCTACCCGGACAACGCCCTGCTTTTGGTCGACACTTACGATGTCTTAACTAGCGGCGTGCCTAACGCTATCAAAGTCTTTGAGGAGCTCCGCACCAAGGGCCACAAGAAGTTCGGCATCCGGATCGACTCCGGCGACATCGCCAAATTGTCCCGCAAGGCCCGCAAGATGATGGACGACGCCGGCTTCCCGGAAGCAACCATCACTGCTTCCAATGCCTTGAACGAAAACGTCATCCACTCCCTTCTCCAAGAAGGCGCGCCGCTTGACAGCTTCGGCGTTGGTGAACAATTGATCACCAGCTCCAGCTCACCGGTTCTGAGCGGGGTCTTCAAGCTGGCCGCTTTGAAGATTGGCGACGGGGAATGGCAGCCAAAGATCAAGCTGTCCAACTCCAAGGAAAAGGTCACCCTGCCTGGTGAAAAGAAGGCTTACCGCCTCTACCACAAGGGGACCAAGAATGCCTTCGCGGACGTCATCGCCCTGGCTGATGAAAGCTTGCCAGAAGAATTCGTCGGCATTAACATGGACCCGATGATGACTGAAACTGAAGCCAACTTGAAGGACTTCGATGCCGTCCTCTTGACCCAGGTCGTTGTCGGCCCAAAGGCCAAGTCCATCGAAACCGACACCTTCAAGATCCAAAAGCACATGTACGAAAAGCTGGCTGAACTGCCAGAAGAAACCCAAAGACTGCTTAACCCGGACCGCTACCCGGTCTACCTGACTCCTGCCCTGGCTGACCTGCAAGCCAAGATGATCAAGGACCACAAGCTTTAAGTAAGTCATCGCTTTAATTGCATAAACAAAAAACGAAGTTGCTCAAGTAGAGCAGCTTCGTTTTCTTTTGCCTGCTATTTTATTGTTCAGCCATTTTTTCTTCCAATTGTGACGTACACATCGGGCAGCGGCTGGCTTCGATGTCGATCTCGCTCTTGCAGTAAGGGCAGACCTTGGTCGTTGCTCCTTCTTCAACCTCTTCTTCCTTCTTGATCAAGGACCCGGACCGGTTGAAGGCCTTGACGATCAAAAACAGGACAAAGGCCATCATCAAGAAGTTGATGACCGCGGTCAAGAACTTCCCATATGCCAGGGTCACCCCGGCAAATTTCAGTGAGAACTGGTCAAAATTCATCCCACCGACCACCCCTAAAAGCGGACTGATGATGTCGCTGACCAGGGACTTGACGATGGTGGTGAAGGCACCGCCGATGATGATACCGACGGCCATATCCATCACGTTGCCCTTAGAGATGAAGGCCTTGAACTCCCCGAAGAAGCCCTTAGTAGATTCGACAGCCTGCTGGCCGTCTGGCAGATTAATTCGCTTTGGCATAGGATACTCCCAAACATAATTTAGTACTTATATAAATTAGCGAATCAATTATATCATTCTAAGGGAAAAATTAACAAGTTTTTTCTTACTCATAATCTGGCAAAACCCAGCGGCCGATCGCTTCCGCCACCGCCCCCTGGTCAAAGGTCTTCTCCGTAATCTTATCGCAGTCAGCCCGCATTTCCGGGCTGACATTGGCCACCCCGACGCCGGTGCCGGCTGCCTTGATCATGGCCAGGTCATTGAAGCTGTCCCCGATCGCCATGGTCTCATCCAGCTGATAGCCCAGCTCCTGGCACAGTTTCTTTAGGCCTGTCCCCTTGTTCACCTTGGGCGGGTTGAATTCCAGGTAGCGGTTGGATGAAAAGCTCATCTCACTGACTTTTTCAAAATCTGCTAGGTCCTTCCGCAATTTTTTCAAGCGGGGAAAATCAGTATCGACGTAAAGAATCTTGGCAAAACGGGCTCCGCTGGCCCGCAAGGCCGTTAAGTCCCCGCCTGGCAAAGCCGCGAAGTCGGCCCGGCCTTGGCAAAAATCGATCTCTTCTTGCGTAAGCTGGTAGCCGTAAACCTGGTCCTCAGTGTAGATATGCATCCCCAGACCTAATTCCTGCCCCCGTTTGAAGATTTCCTCAACCAGGTCCCCGTCCATCCCGGTAAAGGAGATCAGGCGCGGCCCCTTGTTCTCAAAAACCGCCCCGCCGTTGTAACAAATCGTGTACTGGCCGGCCTGGTCCGCCTGGCCCAGTTCTTCTAGCGTCTGCCTTAAAGAGTAAAAGCCGCGCCCTGTAGCGGGCACGAATTTGATGCCCAGTTCCTGGCATTTTTTAATAGCCCACAGATTTTCCTCTACTACCCGGCTGCCCGGCCCCAGCAAGGTCTCATCTAAGTCGCTGGCAATCAGTTTGATCATCATTTTTCCTCCTTGCTCATCATTTTTCTACCACCATGATAGCGTTTTTAGGAGCAAAAAGAAAACAAAAATGAAAAAGAAAATGGAAAGAAAAAATAAAAAAGCTGCCTTACCGCAGCTTAATCGGTGATGGTTACCTCACCGGCAATATCCTTGTTGAAAAAGGCCCGGACGTCCTCCAGGCCCATCCCCTGGCCCAGGGCCCACATCAGCTTGGTTACAGCACTTTCGCTGGTCATGTCCCGGCCGCTGATCGCCCCTTCCAGCATAGCCGCCCGGCCAACCTCATACTTGGTCAAGTCAGTTCGTTCATACAAACACTGGCTGCAGGCCACCACGGGGACTCCCCGCTTGATGATCTCCCCGATCGCCTTAACCATGTTCCGCCGCATGTAGTTCATGCCGCCAAGGCCATAGGCTTCGATGACGATCCCCCTGACCCCGCTGTCGACCATGGCGGACAAAACCGCCGGGTCAAAGCCTGGGAAAAGCTTGATCATGGCCACCTGGGTCTCCACCTTGGTGTTCAAAGTGCAGATGGCGTGCTCGCTTGGCACGTATTCAAAGTCTTTGTGCTTGATGTCAATGCCGTCTGAAGTCACCATAGCCACCGGGTCAACGTTGATGCTCTTGAAGGCGTCAAAACCGGTCGTCCGGATCTTAACGCAGCGGCAGCCCCGCATGATCTGCCGGTTAAAAGCGATATAGATCCCCGGCTTGCAGGTTGCGGCCGCGGCAAAAGCAACCCGGAGGTTATCTGGAGCATCGCTTAAGATGGCCTGCATGGGCACCTGGCTCCCGGTTAAAACAACGGGCAGGTCAATTCCCTGCAACATAAAGGTGAGCATAGACGCCGTGTAAGCCATGGTGTCAGTCCCGTGGGAGACGACGATACCGTCAAAGCCCCGGCGCAATTTATAAATCTGTTCGGCGATAAAAGCCCACTCTTCCGGCTGGATGTTGGAAGAGTCCAAAGACAAAATGTCCTTGACCTCGACTTCATAAGGCAGGCCGCCCAGGGTATGGAGCAATTCCGCCCCGGACTGGCCCGGGATCAAGCCTTCTTCTGAAGCCACGGACGCGATCGTCCCTCCAGTCGACAGCAGCAATATTTTCTTATTGGTCATCTTTTTCCTCGCATGCTTCCCGATTTTCCTCAGCCAAAAGCTCATACAAACGGTCCAGGTACTTTTCCATCTGGCTTAGTTCTTGCCGGCTGTAGAGCTGCTCCACCTTTTCCTGCAGCTTGTGCATCCCCTTTTTAGCGCTGACACAAATCTGCCGGCCCTCATCCGTCAGGCAGACGATCTTCACCCGCTTGTCGCTTTCCGCCAGGTGGCTTCTGACATAGCCCTTGCCTTCCAGGCGGCCGACAATCCCGGCCATGGTGGCCTGGGCCACTTCAAAGTGGTTTTCCAGCTGCTTTAAAGGCGCCTGCTGGCCCGCGCATTTCTCCAGATAAACCAGGCAGTGAAACTGTGAAAAGGTCAGGCCCAATTTCTTGAGCTCATAGTTGCCCCTTTTGGCCATCAAATCATTGATCTTCTTGACTCTTAACCCTAAATCCATCGTTTTCTCGGCTCCTAATCTACCAACAATACCTAAGAGCCTATTTTACCATTTTTGCCGGTTAAAAGTCCTCTTCCAGCCGCTTGGTCTGGTCGATTTGCTCCCACAACTTGCTTAAATCTGCCATTGTTTTTCCCTCAAAAGTCCCCCTATTTTCCAAGTATTTTTAAAAAAAGCACCCTTAGTACTTTACGAAATAAAATGAAAGTATTATCATTAGGATGAGAAAATTACGATTAGGTTGAGCGTAACACCAAACGCTGAACTTTATCTGTGGCAAATTGTTATTGTTATCAGTGTAATTTTTCACATCACAGAGAACGCGAACCAGCCGGTTCGCGTTTTTTGTTTCTCTTTATTTTGCTTAAGCTGTCTTGGTCACGTCCACCCAGGCCGTATAGTCAGAGTATTTTTCCAGAGCCGGGATGGTCAAGCGGACAGCGCTGTTGCTTGAGCCAGCTGCCGGGTAGACCTCAGTGTGGCGCTTGAGGGACTCGTCTAAATAGACCTTGACGCCCGGCTTGACGGCAAAGGGGCAAACCCCGCCTGGGGCATGGCCGATATAGTCTTCCACCTGGTCAAAAGGAATCATCTTGGCCTTCTTGTGGAAGGTGGCCTTGTACTTGTGGTTGTCAGTCCTGGCTTCCCCCGCCATAACGACTAGGATCGGGGCATCGTCGACCAAAAAGGACAGGGTCTTGGCGATCTGGTCCGGCTCGGTGTCCAGAACCTGGGCGGCCAAGGCCACGGTGGCTGAAGACTCAGGAAGTTCAATTACGTTAACGTCAGTATCTTTGAAAAAATCTTTTACTCGTTCAACTGCCATTGTTTAACCTGCTTTCTCTGCTCAAGAAGCTTATTAATCTAAGATTAGAAATATTTTAAAAAGCAGTATAACCCTTTTTGACCGCGGCGGCAAGTCCGGCGATATCTTCCGGCATCGTCGTGCAGCAGCCCCCGACCAGTTTTGCCCCGGCCGCCAGCCAGGCAGCCCCCGCCTGGCCAAAGTCCGCGGCTTCTGGGGGGTAGACCCACTTTTTAACAGAAGGATCGTATTCGGCCCCGGAATTAGGGTAAACGACGATTGGCAATTTAGAAGCGCGGAGATTTTTCACCACATCGACAGTCCAGGCCAGCTTGAAGCAGTTGGCCCCGGCCGCGAAGACCTGGGCATAGGCGCTGACTTCCTCGACCGCTTCAGTTAAAGGCAGGCCCTCGCTGATACTAGCCGGATCCTTTAAGGAAAAGCTGACGTAAACCGGCAGGTCCGGGTACTTGGCCTTGAGGTAGTCCAGAATAGCTCTGACTTCGCTCAGCTTAGGCTGAGTCTCAACCGCCAGGCAGTCCACCCCGCCGGCAACTAATTCTTCAATCCGCGGGGCGTGAAAGTCCACGTATTCTTCATGGCTTAAAGCATAGTCGCCCCGGTATTCACTGCCGTCAGCCAGGTAGGCCCCGTACGGGCCAACTGAACCAGCCACGAAGTTGTGGATGCCGGTCGCTTTTTCAAAGTCGTCTCTGGCCTTAATGGCCACGGCAGCTGACTCTCTGATTAAGGCTCGAGCCGCGTCCTCACTTAATCCGTGCTTCATGAAGGCCGGCAGGCTGGCCTGGTAGCTGTCGGTGATCGTGACCCGGGCGCCGGCCTTGAAGTACTCCTGGTGGACCCGGTAGACCAGGTCTGGGTTATCCGCGAGGGCCTTGGCCGTCCAGAGGTCGGAATTGGTGTCTTCGCCCCAGGCTTCAAGCGGCGTGGACATGGACCCGTCCAAAGTCACTGGGCCTTGGGCCAGAAGGGTTGGTAAATCTGCCATCGTTTTTCCTCCATCCTGTGTTATCATGTTACTGCTTATTTTAATAAAAAACCAATCTGTTTTGAAGAGGTATTTTTATGGCTCAACAAGAAAAAGTCGACCACCTCGAGCGGAAGATGGAAGCCCGGCATATTCAGATGATCTCCCTGGGCCGGGTCATCGGGACCGGTCTCTTCTTAAGCTCGGGCTATACCATCAGCCAGGCCGGACCCATCGGCACGATTATCGCCTATTTCTTCGGGGCGATCCTGGTTTACGCCGTCATGCTCTGCCTGGGCGAATTGTCGGTGGCCATGCCCTACACGGGTTCCTTCCACGTTTACGCTAAGAACCTGCTTAATCCGGCCACCGGCTTTACGGTCGCCATTCTCTACTGGCTGACCTGGACTATTGCCCTGGGCAGCGAGTTTACCGCGGCGGGGATTATCATGCGGCACTGGTTTCCCTCTGTCCCCGTCTGGATCTGGAGCCTGGTCTTCATGATTTTGATTTTCCTCTCCAATTTCTTCTCGGTCAAGATTTTCGCGGAAAGCGAGTTTTGGTTCGCGGCCGTCAAGGTGGCGGCAATCGTCGCCTTCATCATCTTAGGGGGACTGGCGGTGGTCGGAGTTATTCCTTTAAAAGGCAGCCAGGGAGCACCAGGTTTGACCAACCTGACCAAAGACGGCTGGTTCCCGACTGGTTTTGGCGGGGTTTTTACCACTATGCTCACGGTCAACTTTGCCTTCTCGGGGACGGAGCTGATCGGGATCACGGCCGGGGAAGCCAAGGAACCGGAAAAGACCCTGCCTAAGGCCATCCACACCACCTTATGGCGGCTGATCATCTTCTTCATCGGCTCCATCTTCATCATGGCCTGCCTCATCCCCTACAAGCAAGCCGGCGTTACCGAAAGTCCCTTCGTCCACGTCTTTAACATGATGGGGATTCCTTTTGCCAGCGACTTGATGAACTTCGTCGTTTTGACGGCCATCATCTCTGCCGGCAATTCCGGCCTCTATGCCTCAACCAGAATGCTCTGGTCCCTGGGCAATGAGGGGACTATTCCAGTTGTTTTTGCCAAAACAAACAAAAGAGGGATTCCGGCCATCTCCTTGCTGATAAGCATGCTGGGTGGGGTCTTCTCCCTTCTGACCAGTGTCTACGCGGCTGACACGATCTACCTGGTCCTGGTTTCCATCTCCGGCTTGGCGGTGGTCTTCGTCTGGATGGCGATCGCCCTGTGCCAGCTCAAGTTCCGGCAGAAGTGGCTGAAAGAAGGGCATACGGAGGGCGAGCTCAAGTTCAAGACCCCCCTCTATCCTTTCACGCCTTGGTTTGCCTTTATCGCCAGCCTGGCCTCCTGCCTTTTGATCTGGTTTGACCCTTCCCAGAGGGTAGCCTTGTACGCGACGATTCCATTCGTGATCTTCTGCTACGTCGCCCACCATTTCTATGCTAAACACCAGGAGAAAAAGCAGACCAGCCTTTAACAAGAGCGCCTTCGGGCGCTTTTCTTTTTGCCTGGGAATCGAATCAAATCAAGTAAATCTAATCGAATCAAATCTAATTAAGTCATTGACGAGATTGACGAGATTCGCTAAAATATGATTAGATTGCAAGCAGTAAAAAGGAGGCGCGCCATGCTTACGCCAAATGATTCCAGCAGCTTTGAAAACCAGCTTTCTCTCCGCCAGGACTTGACCTTCAACTCCCTGCAGGCCCTTTTTGACCAGCAGGGTCTCCCCTTTAGCCCGCCATCCAGCCAGTTCGGCATCCTCCAGTTCAGTAATTTCGACCTCCTGGTCTCTGACCAGTGCCCTTACACGATCAAGTGCGCTGTTTTTAAGGGGACAGACCAGGATGAATTCCTGGACCGGCAGGAGTTTACCGGGTCCCTGGCCGCTCAATTCCAGCAGGTCTACGCTTTTTTGGAAAAGCACAACCCAGTAGAGAGCCAGATTAAGGGACTTTACCGGGAAGACCGGCCAGCCTACCCCAAGCAGGCCTTAAGAGAAGCCTTGATGAACGCAATTATCCACAGGGACTACAGCAACCCGGCCAGCAGCTTGATCAACTTATACACAGACCGGGTGGAATTCATTTCTTTTGGCGGCCTCATGCCCGGGATTAGCCTGGAAGACATCCAGCTGGGCCTGTCAGTTTGCCGGAACAAGCGCTTGGCTGAGCTCTTTTACCAGCTGAAGCTGGTGGAATCCTACGGAACGGGGTTAGCCAGAATCAAGAGTGCCTACAAAGGCAGCCGCCTTGCGCCCCAGATTTTAGCCGCTCCCAGCTCTTTTAAGGTGGTCCTGCCCCATTACCAGGCAGCTGTTAAAGCGGCTTCTAAACCAGTCAAAAAGGCGGTAACACCTGCTCCTTCCCCTAGCCCAGCCCCCAAGCCAAAGGCCCGGGCAACTGGCAATGAAGAAACCGTTTTGGCTTTTGGCAAAAAGCATGGGGAATTTATCAGAAGCGATATTGAGGAGCTCTTAGGGGTCAGCCCAGCTACGGCGACCCGGCTCTTGCGGCAGATGGAAAACAGCGGCTTGGTTCTCAAGCGGGGCAAGGCCAAGGCCATCCGCTACCGGATCAGCGAAAATTCATAAGCAAACAGTTCGGTTCCTGCCTAAACGTGCTAACATAGGTAGGGACTTTTTTATTCAAAAAATTACAATCCAATAGAAATCTGGCAACAATCATGCAACAATTTACTCCGATTCTTTTAGGTAGCGACATCAATGTTTACGGGATGGCCCGGTCCTTCCACGAGGCTTACGGGATCAAGGTCCAGGCCTGGGGCGCGTCCACTTTAGCCCCGACCCGGTATTCAAAGATCGTTGACATCGAGGTTCACCCGGGCCTTACTGAAGACCCGGAATTCATCAAGGTTATGCGCGAGAAGATCAAGGAATACAAGAAGCACCCGGAACCGGTGATCTTGATCTCCTGCGGGGACAGTTACTCAGAACTTTTAGCCAAGCACAAGCAGGAGCTGGAAGAGGCCTTCATCGTTCCTTATATCGACTACGCCCTCTTGGAAAAACTAATCTCTAAGGAGGGCTTCTACGAGGTCTGTGAAGAATACGGCCTGCCTTACCCGAAGACCAAGGTCATCACTATGTCCGCTTACAAGGATGGTTCTTACGCCGACGTACCCTTCCCCTTCCCGGTCGCTTTAAAGCCGGAAGACCCGGTTTCCTGGCTGGACGTCCAGTTTGAAGGGCGGAAGAAGGCTTTTGTCATCAAGGACCTGGACGAATTCAAGGATATTGTGGGCAAGATCTACACCAATGGCTACAAGGAAGACTTGATTTTGCAGGACTTCATCCCGGGCGATGACTCCAACATGCGGGTCTTGAACGCTTATGTGGACAAGAATCACCAGGTCAAGATGATGTGCCTGGGCCACCCCCTCTTGGAAGACCCGGACCCGATTGCCATCGGCAACTACATGGTAATCGCGCCGGACTATGACGAGAAGCTCTACCAGACTGTCCAGGCCTTTTTGGAAAAGATCAACTACACGGGCATGGCCAACTTTGACATCAAGTACGACGTCCGCGACGGCCAGTACAAGTTCTTTGAGATCAACCTCCGCCAAGGCCGGTCCAGCTTCTACGTCACTTTGAACGGCTACAACCTGGCCAAGTGGTATGTGGACGACTATGTGGAAGACTCGCTTAAGGACCAGCCGGTTGTTTACGGCAACCAGGATCCAGCCAAGCACAAGCTCTGGTTGGGTGTACCGGACAAGATTTTTGAACAATACGCGGTCGACTCCCTGGCCAAAAAGGAAGCCTTGGCACTTCTGCGGGCCGGCAAGGTAGGCACCACGGTCTTCTATAAGCCGGACATGAACGTCAAGCGCTGGCTCTTGATGAAGCACATGTACCACAACTACTACAAGGATTACCAGAAGTACTTCAAGGTCAATAAGGAGCAGTACTTCGAGAAAAAGTAAGAAACATAAACTTATACACAGGAAAAAGAGGAATCTTCCACAAGATTCCTCTTTTTTGCGAACTATTTTTCTGTCCTGTTTAAAAGTTGTGGATAATCCACAGGCAGATGTGCAGGACTTTGGCCTGGGAGACCTGACCCCAATCGCGGTCATCATGCGCCTCCACGTTAGCCAGGGAATCAGCCGTGTAGAGGAGCTGGCCGAATTCAGCGCCCCGTTTAGCGGCAACAGCAGCCATTGAGGCGCACTCCATCTCTACCACCTGGCAGCCTTCCCCGCACCGGTATTCGACCATGTCCTGGGTTTCCCGGAAAAAGCCGTCAGTCGTCCAGGTCGTGCAGGGCTCAAACGGTAGTCCCTGCTCTTTTAAGCCTTGGCCAATTTTTTCAACAGCTACTGGGTCAAGGTCTACATAGCGGCTAGCCGGCAGGTACTTGTAGAAAGTGCCTTCATCTCTTAAAGCCCGGGTCGGGATCAAGAAGTCGTTTTCCTTAATGTCCACCAAGGTCCCGCAGGAGCCAACAGCCAGAAACTTCCGGCAGCCAAGGGCGATCAAGGGATCAAGGCATCCATGAACTGGGCGGCGGCGGGACCACCTAATGGTGCCCGGCATAAGCACAGCTGCTCACCTTGGTTCTCAATAATATAGATCGGCCGCAGGCGGTCAATCGTAATAAAGTGGTCAGCCACAGTTGCCTTTACCTGCTCGGCATACTTATCGACTTCGTCCCCTAAGAAGGCAAAGAGGCATTTTTCCGGCAGCCTTACGTCTTCATTATCATGGCCCGGCTTCAGAACTTCCTGGGAAACCAGATCATATTCCAAAATCGGCAATTCGTTTTTCTCGATCATAATCTAGTCCTTTCCAGTTTAAGCAAGTTAAAGTATAGCGAATTACTACTTTTTGGTGAAAAGATTTTCTGTAACAGACAGAGTAAGCTTGACAAAGATTAGCGGCTAGTGTATCTTTTAAATATACTTTAATTTTGTAAGGAAGGAAAAGCTGACATGACTAACTTTTCTGGTCAAAACATGAACACTATGTGTACTTGCGGCATGATGTGCGGCATGTGTTTTGCTATGCAAATTTACGATAGTGACGGCTTTTCTGTCAGTTCGTAAAGGACCAAGCGGTTCTTTCGCGAGATCAGACCAGGCTTATTGCCAAGGCTCAGTCACTATTGACTGGGCCTTTTTCTTTTGTCCTGGCCTTTAATTCGGTTCTAATACAAACCTGGCTTGTCCTGCTTTGCTAGAAAGGAGCTGTCAAAAATTTTACACAGCATTTTCACCGACTACCTGCCGCAAATCTTTGCTAATGTGCGATAAAGAAGTAATAGAAGTGTAAAAAATTTTGCCGTTCCTATCCGGCACTTAGGGCTGTGTCGGATAGGTCAGGCGTTAGGCTTCCGGCAAGTCTATCTTGCCGACAAAGCTGTAATAAATCTCAATGTCCTGCCTGCGGGTGCCGTTCTCGTCATAGCTGCACTCATGCACGACGATTTTCTCAATCATTTCCCGCAAGAGGGTGGGGGTCAATTCTTCAAAAGCAAGGTGCTTTCTCACAATCCCCATGAATTTCTCGGCGTTGACGGTGGCGGCCTGCGACTTGGAAAGTTCCTCCTGCAAAGCGGCAGCCCGGTCTTTCAGTTCCCGCTGCTCCTGCTCATAGTCCGCCGACAGCTCCATGAAACGCTCGTCGCTGATTTTGCCGCTTACATTGTCCTCATACAGCCGCTTGATAATGCGGTTCACTTCGGCAATGCGTGTCTGGGCCTGTTCAAGCTGCTTCGTGGCTGCGGCGGTCTTTCTCTTGCCGCCGATTTCGTTCTGCTGGATGAGCAGCTTTACAAAGCGGCTCTCATGCCTGGCGGCGTATTCCGTCACTTGCCGGAGATTGGAAAGCACGCCCGCCGTCAAAAGGTCGGTGCGGATAAAGTGTGCCGTACAGTCACGGGTACGCTTCTTGTTGTAATATTCGTCTGTTCCTGGTTCAAAATAGTTTCTCCTCTCTGATACTGATTTTATCAATGATATTTCGCAATAGCCAGCAATGAACGCTTGCATTGCGCAAGACGTTACATTATCTTCTGAAACATATAGCGCACCTTGTCCAGGCGGCTGTTTGGACGGCGGGGCTGGATGACTGGCTTGCCGACAGCGGCCTGATACCCTTTCAGTTCTGTAAGGCATACGCTCTGCCCGTTGGTGTAAAAGGCCAGATCAGTACGGTATGCCTGTATACAGCGGGCGGGAATCTCGCCAGTAAAGACAACTTCATCCTTTTTTACCTGGACCGTTTCGATGGTGGCACAGTATTTCGGTGCATCATGATAAGCCCTGGAAAGATATTCCCGGGGCGCATAGAGGGTGAAGGAGAGATAAGGTTCCAGCAGTTGCGTCCCTGATTCCTTCAATGCCTGTTCCAATACAATCGGGGCCAATGAGCGGAAGTCCGCCGGCGTGCTGACCGGACTGTAATAAAGCCCGTATTCAAAGCAAATCTTACAGTCCGTTACGTTCCAGCCGAACAAGCCCTGCTCCAGCCCGTAACGGATACCATCCCTGACAGCGTTTTGAAAACTCTGGTTCAAGTATCCCAGCGAAACCCGGCTCTCGTATTGTACACCGGAGCCAAGCGGGAGTGGTGTAACAGACAGTCCGATGGATGCCCAAAACGGGTTGGGCGGCACCTCGATATGGATGGTGTGGCTGGCTGCTTTGAGCGGCCGCTCCATATAAATGACGGTGGGTTCCTTTACCACTGTTTCAAGCTTGTATTTTTCCGACAGCAAAGCGGAAACAACCTCCAACTGCACCCGGCCCAAAAAAGAAAGAATGATCTCATGGGTGATGGAATCCACCTCGCAGCGCAAAAGCGGGTCAGTATCCGCAAGTTGCGTAAGAGCGTCCAGCAGCCGTTCTCTTTGCGCTGCCGTTTTCGGCGCAATCGACGTCCGCAGCATGGGGAGGGGGTCCTCACGCCACCTTTTACGAGGGAGCCGGGTTGGGTCCCCTAATACATCGTTTAACCTCACGCTGTCGCTGGGAAGGATAACAATTTCACCCGGATAAGCGGTGTCTGTCCGAACAATTTCCCCTTTGGATGGAATACGCATCTCTGTGATTTTCAGCTTTTCTCTCCCGGCCAGGGCCACCGTATCCCGCAGGCGCAGCGTTCCGCTGTATAGCCGTAGATAGACACGCCGCTGGCCGCAATCTGTATACTCCACCTTGAAAACGCTGCCGCATAGGGCGGCGCTCCCCTGTTCCCCAATCGGTTGGAACAGCCCTGTCACCGCATCCATCAACGGTTGAATGCCAAGGCCCTTTTTGGCGCTGCCATAATAGACCGGGAACAGGGAGGCGTCTTGAACCCGCCGCTGTTCCTCCCGCACAAGTTTTTCCCGGCTGATTGGTTCTCCTGCGATATACTTTTCCAATAATTTATCGTTATTTTCGATGACCGCATCCCATGCTTCTATGTCGGTATTTTCCTCCAGGACTATTTCCGGGGACAGCGACACCGTCTGCTTGATGATAATATCGGCGGAGAGCTTATCCCGAACAGACTGA
>SKER01000215.1_pt1 | contig 75318 bp, 75 predicted proteins | sample 4826961 | NCBI WGS metagenome assembly SKER01 (sample SAMN11008804, study PRJNA524170) | human gut metagenome | biome: Human fecal sample; material: Feces; isolation source: fecal sample from pouch patient p47 | host: Homo sapiens | place: Israel: Tel-Aviv | collected 2016-11-16
ATAGGGAATACTGATGGGCTTACTAAAGGGCACCTCTAAATACTCAATAAAATTGCGATTTTGTCGTTACAATTGTTGCTAAATCAACACTTTAATTTAAAAGTTTGGGGTTTTTAGAGGTGCCCTAAAAAGTCTGGGTTTAATCTCAATAAATCCTGGGTTAAGTCTGAGTGAAAAAGGCTCTCGATAATGAGCCCAGGCCAATCCAATAGACAAGAAAAACAAAAATCCAAAAGCTATAGTCATCTCATTTGGCCAAAGTCCTGATTTGCTTTAGCTAGTCTTTCTTGCCTAGATTTTTCAAACCAAGTTTTTTCGTTCTCAATACTGCTATTATAGGTATCAACTACTTGTTGAGTATCCTCTTCTTTTCCCCCATTGACTTAATTAAACCCTTAGTGGCGGAGTCTGCTGACATCTTGGGACGTTTACTGACCCACTCTTCATCGGGACTTCTATAATTTTGATTGCTCTGTTGGATAAAATTTAACTGAGCTAACCCGAAGAGTCCTACAACTAGAAGTATCCCACAAAGAAAGAGTTCTCGCATGTAACTTACTTTATAAACCTTCATATCCTTCTCCTAATCATACCTTCCTTTTTTTCTCACTTTTCTAATCCTTATGCACGCCCTTTTTGACTAGGATCTCTAGTTCTTCCAGGCGCTTGGCGAAGACCTGAAAGGCTGCCTCTAGGTAGTCGGGTTGGGTCATATCCACTCCCGCCTTGACAATGACTTCCAAGGGATAGGCTGAACTGCCAGCCTTGAGGTAGTCCAGATAGCGGTCCTTATCGGTCTGGTCACCATGAACAATTTTTTCAGCCAGATAGCTGGCTGCCGCAAAGCCTGTCGCATATTGATAGACATAGAAATTGTAGTAAAAATGGGGAATTCGAGCCCATTCGTACTGAATCTCTGGATTGTCTTCCTTAGCTAGACCATAGTAGGTCTGATTGAGGTCGGCATAGAGGTCATTGAGATACTGGCTGGTCAAAACTTCCCCTTCAGCATCGGCCACATGGATGGCCTGCTCAAATTCCGCAAACTGGGCCTGACGAAAGACGGTCCCTTTGAAACTATCCAAGTAGTAATTGAGCAGGGCAAAGCGCTCCTTGTCAGTCTTAGCTTCCTTGAGCAGGGTCTCTGTCATGATGTTTTCATTGGTGGTTGAGGCAATCTCGGCCAAGAAAATGGAGTAATCCCCATAGACATAGGGTTGGTTCTCCCGAGTGAAGGTCGAGTGCGTACTGTGGCCCATCTCGTGAACCAAGGTGTAGAGATTGTCCAAGGTATCCTGCCAGTTAAGCAGGATAAAAGCATTGGTATCATAGGCCCCACCTGAATAGGCTCCTGATCGTTTTCCCTTGTTAGCCTCAACATCAATCCAGCGCTGGGTTAGAGTCTGGTCTACTCGTTCTTCATAGGCAGGACCAAAAATTGATAAGACCTGCTTGGCCTTGGCCTTAGCCTCTTCGTAGCTATAGGTCATGTCTAACCTTGAAAGGGGCGTGTAGACATCGTACATCCTTAAGTCATCTAGTCCCAAAATCTCCTGACGGACTTTCATATAACGCTGCAAAAGTGGCAGATACTTGTGAACCGTCTCAATTAGGGTTTCATAAACCGCTTGGGGAATGTGATTGGCTTCCATGGCAGCCTGGCGAGCAGACGAATAGTGACGAACCTTGGCTGAAAAATTATGGCTCTTAACAGTTGTCGCCAGGGTCTTGGCATAGGTGTGTTGAAACTGCTGATAGATACTATAGTAGGCCTTATAAGCCTCTTGACGAACCCTTCTGTCTTTTGATTCCATCAGAGTGATAAAGTTGCCGTGAGTCAGCTCAACTTCCACTCCTTCCTCGTTCAAGACACTTGGAAAGGACACATCTGCATTATCCAAAATTTCATAAGTCTCAGCTGCCGCCCCCAAAACCTCTTGGGCATTGGCTAGGAGTTCTTCTTTTTCTTGACTGAGAACATGAGCCTGTTGAGAAAAAAGCTCATCAAAGAAGTGCTCATAAGTAGAAAGCTGGGGCTCCTCCTGCAAGAATTCAGTAAACCTACTCTCCCCTAAAGCCAGAACTTCTGGCTCATAGAAGGCAAAGACCTGACTGTATTTGGCAGATAGACTAGTGGCCTTGGCAGCTAATTCCTGGTAGCTTGCTAGGGTCGTGTCCTGGTCATTTTTCATGGAAGCATAGACATAGACCTTTTCCAGACGGCGAGCCAAATTCAAATAAGTCTGGGTTACCACCAATAAATCATGGGCTGACTGAGCCAAACGCCCTGATAGGCCTTGAGCCTGTTTGATCGCCTCAGCTAAATTCTGATATTCAGTTTCCCAGTCTTGGTCGCTGGCAAAAACACTGGTCAAATCCCATTTATATTTTTCGTCAATATGAGCACGATTATCTACCATTTTTTGCTATCTGTCGCTGAGTACTGTCCCCTGCAACAAGATTCTCCTTCTTTATTTTTTCTCCTATTTTATCATAAAAAATTGGTGAATAAAGAACCTGCACTGCCTTATTTTCAGCAAGCTGATAGTAGGCCAAAAACTTTTTCTCAAAAGTCGCCAAATCTCCTTCAATTTGGCAAAAAGAACCCTTAGGAGGCCTAAGCTGGGGATAATAATCAGCCAGGGACCGAGCCAGTAAATTTTCGCCTTGTTCATAGGCTTGTGCCTGACGTTTCAGCCACTTGGGATTTCTGCCATAAAGCTGGCGCTGAATATAGGTCAACAGGTTCTGGTCCATTTTAACCGCATAGGAAGACAAAGACTGCCTGATATAGGGCTGACGCAGAAAACCCAAACAGTCCCCGGAAAAAGGGCACTCCTTGACCAAATAGTGGGCACGCCCATGCCAGTCCTCATAAATCAGGTACTTGAGCCGTAAACAAAGCCTCTCCAAATCCAACTCCCAGAGATGAAAACCCATATTGGCGGAGAAATAAAGGAAATCCTTTTGCAGGGCGGTTAAAGACTTGCCCAGCCAGAGCTTTTTACCCAGAAGCCAACGGACCTGAAAACCATAGGAGCGATAAGCCTTGGTCCGATCTGCCAACCTCCCTTTAGACAAGGAGGAACATTGAACTTCTAGAGCCAACTTATCATTGACCAGAAGGTCAGCCACCTGTTGCAGGTCTGGAAGAACCACTTCCACCCTGACCTGACAGACCGGCTTGAGCGAGCGATAAAGAGCTGCCTTGAGACCTAGATGCTCCTGGCCCTCATTCTCCCAGAAAAATTGACAGTCTGCCAAAGACAAATGTGCAAAATAGGGTCGCTTGATTTTCCCCTTTCTCAAAGTCACCTGTCCCCCACAACCAGGACAGCAAAAAGGCCCCTGACCATCCTCGGGCAGACCTTCCAAAAGTGATATCAAATTTCCTTTCCTATCTCGAGCAAGCAGCATAGACCATTCCTCCTTTTGAAAAGAATCTCATCTATTTGTTCGGGAAAGGAAATTAAAAAAACATCGCCAGCAACGATGTTTCAACAAGTTTATCATTTTTTAAATTTTACTAACCCAACCGCTCTTTGAGCTTTTCCACAAAAAGATAGGCAGCGGGGCAAATCAAGGTATTCTGGATGGTCAGGTGGTTGATTTGATAAATCTTCTTGCGGTCGGTATGAGGAAATTCTCGACAGGCCTTGGGGCGCATTTCATAAATGGAGCAGAGATTATCCTTCCCTAAGAAAGGACAGGGCATGGACTGAAAAACCTTGTCCCCATCCTCATCAGTCCGTAGATAGGTGCCTTCAAAAACCGACAGTTTCATCCGAAAAGCCTTGGAAATCCGCTCAATATCAGCCTCGGTAAAGAGTGGACCCAAGCTCTTACAACAGTTGGCACACTGCCTACAGTCAATTTCCTCAAAGACCTCAGTATGAATCTCCTGAACCAGCTTATCCAAATTCTTGGGAGCCTTCTTTTTCAAGCTGGCCAAAAACTTACGGTGCTCCTTTTGCTTTTGCTGAGCCAAATCTTTATAGTGTTCAATGTCAATTACCATGCTTATCGCCTCGACTTTCTTGCTTTTATTATAGCAAATCTCAACTAGCCTTTGAAAGGTTGAATCAGTACTGGCATTTGACTTTTTTTAGGGGATATTGTAAACTATTTATGACTATTTTTATAAATTTAGTCACAGATAGTTTTCAAAGGAGAAAATATGGGAAAAAAGTTTTCAACCAAACAACAAAACGACATCCGCCAAAAACTGATAAACATTTTTGAAGAAAGGTTGCGAGAGGGACGTCCCAACAAAATCACCATTGACAATTTGGTCAAAGAGGCTGGCATCGCAAAGGGTAGCTTCTACCACTTCTTTCCTTCTAAGGAAATGCTCTTTGTTGCGGTCATCAATCAAGAACAAGAAAGGATTCTCAAGAAGGCTCAGAAAATAAGTAAGCTAGGAGGAACTTCTGAAAAAGAGAAGCTTAAAAAAATTCTCTTCATCATCATAAAGGAAATTAAAACCCACCCTTGGTTGCAGAATCTATCAGGTCCAGAATTTGAGCAAATGATTCAGCGTCTCCCCCAGAACTTACAAGCCAAGCTATTAAACGAAGATAAATTAGCTCTCAAAAGACTTTTAAAAGACTTGGTGCTGAGCCCCAAGCTTCCTCTTGATGACCTCCTTGTCAGCATCGAAATCATCCTAGCCTCGGCCAGTCACGCAGAAGACTTTGGCCCCCACTATGACCGAACGGTCAAAACCATGATTAACGGTTTAGTTGACACCTTCTTTGATGAAAGGAAAGACTATGAATAAATTACTACGTTTCAACTTCATCCTCATGATTGTGGCCATGCTAGGGGCTGGTCTCCTACAATTCTTCAGACCCGACCTTCTGGGTTCCCAATCAGCCTTTGGCCTGGCTCCAGACTGGCAGAGAGAAATTGCTTTTTGGAATTTAGCAGTTATTCCTATCTTTATGGCGACCCTCTACAAGAAAGACTATTTCTTTACAAAAGTTTGTGCCGGCTCAGCTATCATCGGTGGACTGGGCTTTGCCAGCAATCACCTAGTCGGATGGCTGACCCAACCATCAGCGACCGCTAATCTGGTCGGTAGTTTGGAAAATTTCGCCTTTGTCCTCTTATGGCTGATTGGCCTAGGGATTGAAATTAAGCAACATAAAAACTCTGAGCAAGCTTAGTTCAGAGTTTTTGCGTTTCCAAGCCTTCCAGCTTATTTTGAAAGTTTAAATAGCATTTGTAAAAATTGGGAGCGTTGATTCCCTGCTCCTGCCCTAGTTCAAAGAACTTTTGGCAGATAAAAAGTAGGTCGGGTAGATTGCTATGTAGGGTCATGATTTTTCGGCTCAAGACATTCCTAGAAAATAGTCTTTTCATCAAGCGAGAGGACAGCCAAATTGGCAATCGATAAGCCCATAAATCTCGACTGTAGTTTTTCAGATTTACTCCTCTGGCCTCCACAATGACCAGCGTTTCTCGAATAGAGCGGACAACCTGAGCTAGTAATTCTCGAGAATCCATCAAATTTTCCACTACTGCTCTACCATCAAGCGTCTGGGCTGAACTGCCCGCAACCGCAATGACACCTGCATTAATAGCCATGTGTAGCCAAATCCATTCCAACATATCATCAGGATTTTCTAGCCTTATGTGACAGTCATTAAAGAGCTGGACTAACTGCGGATAATTTGGAATCCTAGATTTTTTCTCAGATTCCAGCATGAAATGGTTAAAAAGGCAACAAGTCAACTGATTTCCAAGCAAATTGCCACCGGCGACTGGATAGCCTAAAACATAATCCCGACCAGCTAGCTCTTGCTCCAGCTCGTCTCTTTCCTCCCAGATGCCACAAGCTAAAATCAGACTACCTGTTATTTCCAGATGGTTGAGGGACTTAAGGACATCTTCCAACTGTCCCTTGGCCACACTAACAAAAATAAAGTCATAGTCTTTCTGACTAGAGAGCTTAATCTGATAAGTATCCTTCAAAGCCTGTCCCTGCTTATCTAGCCGACCATCCAAGCAATCAACCGACAAACTGGCAAGTGATCGTTTGGGACTGTCCTCACGCAAAAGATGCTCAACCTCATGTCCTGCCTTTTGGAAAAGATAGCCATAACTCGTCCCGATGACTCCTAAGCCAACCACTAAAATTTTCATTTTTTCTCCTTTATGATTTTTAAAAACTGCTGTCTTTCCCTTTTCTCATGAGATACCAGATAAGTACCAAGACAAAAGAAAGCCCCTGTGCGATACTAATTCTCATAAACATCAACTGATCAATTCCTGTCTGCGATTGGACATGCAAGACATTAACGGTAAAATCATTAAAAAAATGATTGACCATAGCCGCGTAAATACTGCCAGTCAGCTTGGTCAGAAGAACAAACTTAAAGCCAATGAGAAAGGAAGTCATCACCATCATTAAGCTATAGAGAGCAGCTCCTCCGCCAGTCATTTCTCCGTCCAGATAACTTCTCAGCGGTCCCATCAAATGCCAAAAACCAAATAAAAGAGAGGAGAAGACAGCTACCCTAATAAAAGGATAGCTGCCTTCCAGCAATTTCGGGAAAAGCCCTCGAAACATGCCTTCTTCCATAAGAACATTGATGACATTACCTGCGATACAAATCAAAAAGAAAATCAGGCCGGACTCTCTACCAACATTTTTGTCCACAGCGAAGGCGCTGACAAAGATTTCCAGACTTTCAAACCTCCCCTGGCTGATGAATAAGCCTACTTCCGCAGCATAAGCCAAAGCAAAAGTCAGAATTCCTAAGACTAACCCCTTAGAGATCCCATTCCAACATCCCTTTCTCGAAAAGCCCAACTCCGACAGGCTAAGCTTGTAACCTTTTGACACTAGAAAAAGGACAGCAATACCAACTAACTTATGAATAAAAGCTTCGCCCCAGAAAGTCTGGTCAGTCCGTAAAACAAGGTACTCAAAAATACGGCAGGCGAAACAAAGACTGTAGATAAGAAAAATCAAAGACCACAGCCGTGATTTAGATTTGATAACCATAATCATAATCCTCCATACCTTTAACGGCGCTTTCTCTGTTGAATAAGCTGGTTGATTTCCTGCACCTCTTGGTTAAGCTCAAAAAGGTTCAGTCCCTGAGACATCCCATAGACAAGCAATCCAATGAAAATGAGCATCAAAGGCTGATTCCAATGAAAAAGCCAGCCAATTGACAAGGTTAAGCTCTCAATCATAATAATCTCTAACAGCACTTGCAGCACAAAGAACTTCCATTCCAGCTGCCTTAGAAGCAAAATCAACAGATGAATAAGAATATTGAGTATAAAAACCTGAAAAACGCTCACTAGCAAAAGTACCTCTGCCTTTAGGTACAGGGCCGCTAAAGCCAGCAAAACCAGCGATACCCCAGTTGTCGCAAAGATATTTGTGATAAATCTCCTCATCCTCTGTCTCCCTTCAAGGCCTCCTTAACAGCTTTTATATAACTGCGGTTAATGATGACCTTCTCTCCATTTATCAGTTTAGCTTCCATCCGACTATTAAAAATTGGCCGAATACTTTTTAGAACATTGATATTGAGAATACAGGATTTACTAACCTGCACAAAACCTGCCTGTCCCAATTCCTCAGCCAATTGATAAAGTCGCCAATCGGTCTGATAAATGGCCTCCTTCAAATAAACAAAGGTCTTTTTATCAACACTCTCAATATAATAAATATCTAAAACATTGACCTGATAGGCTTGTTTTCCTTGATAACAGGCCAATTGTTTATCTACTGTTTCTAAAAAATTGATTACTCTTGCAACCAAGTCAGTCTTCTGACCATAGGTCACTGAGACTTCCAACTCTTGCTTGGCAGGGTCTTGCTTGATCCTTACTTTCATAATAATTCCTCGCCAGTCAGTATAACATACCCTAGGCTAAGGTAAAGTCCTTTCTTCCCCAACTACAAAAAGAGGAAACCATCTTACAGGCTTCCTCTCCCCTTCAATCTCCTATTTACTTGAGCAAACTCGCTGCCCCTTCATCAAGAATGACCGTGACATCTGGGTGCTCTTGTAAAACGCTAGCCGGTAACTCAGTCGTCAGAGGTCCTTGAACCATAGCAGCGATGGCCTCAGCTTTCTCCGCCCCATAGGCAAAGAGAATAATGGATTGGGCCGACATAATGGAGGCAATCCCCATAGATAGAGCCTGGGTCGGCACATCCTCCTTCCTGTCAAAGAAGCGACTGTTGGCTTCAATAGTACTAGGGGTCAAATTGACGACATGGGTTTGACTGGAAAAATCAGTCCCTGGCTCATTAAAGCCAATATGGCCGTTGCGTCCAATCCCCAAAATCTGCAGGTCAATACCATGCTGTTCAATCAAGTGGTCGTAATCCTTGGCAGCCTTCTCCAAATCGCGAGCCTGCCCATCTGGTAAAAAATGAGCCTTCATGGCCTTATGCTTAAAAAGATGTTGTTCCATAAAATAATGATAGGACTGAGGGTTTTCTTTGGACAGACCGACATACTCATCTAGATTGATGGAAGTGATCTGGGTTAGGTCAATATTACTAGCTACAAGAGCCCGATAGAAGGCTTCTGGTGAACTTCCTGTTGCTAGGCCTAAGGTCTTAGCTCCCTCGGCCAGCTTATCCTTTAAAATATCTAGGGCGACCTCTGCTCCTTGGAATTGATTGTTAACGGTAATGATTTTCATGACAAGCACCTCTTTTTTGGTCTATACCGATTTTTTACCTTTATTATATGGTATAGACCAATTTATGTCAAGCTTTTTGTGATATAATAGGTCAGGATTATTCGCCAAGAAAATTAAAAGGGTAAGGGTAAGCCTCTTCTAAAACCATGTATCAACCCTAGCTAGGGTGACAGTAGTAGAAACCGTTAATCTTACAATTTGTACAGACTTGCTCTGGGAGATAAAGAGAAGCTCACTAGCTGACTGGCTTTATCCCTTAATTTTCATAGACTATAAGGAAGATATAGAGGAAAACAATTGAACGCAGAAGATTTTAACTTTCATTTACCAGAAGACTTGATTGCCCAAACGCCTTTAGAAAAGCGCGATAGCTCCAAGCTCCTGGTCATTGACCACAATAAGCACACCATGCTGGATAGCCACTTTGACCATATTTTGGAGGAGTTGAACCCCGGTGATGCCTTGGTCGTGAACAACACTAGGGTCCTACCAGCCAGGCTACATGGAGAAAAGCCAGAGACGCATGGCCATGTGGAACTTCTTCTCTTGAAAAATACCCAAGGTGACCAGTGGGAAGTCCTAGCCAAGCCAGCTAAACGCCTGCACGTCGGAACCGAGGTCAGCTTTGGCGATGGTCGCTTGAGGGCTACGGTCCTCGAAGAATTGGAGCACGGTGGACGGATTGTCCAATTTCACTATGAGGGTATCTTCCTCGAGGTTCTGGAAAGCCTAGGCGAAATGCCCCTGCCTCCCTATATTCATGAAAAGTTAGAAGACCAGGAACGCTATCAAACAGTCTACGCCAAGGAGAATGGATCGGCGGCTGCACCGACAGCTGGCCTCCACTTCACCCAAGAGCTTCTGGAAAAGATTGAAGCCAAGGGAGTCAAGCTGGTCTATCTGACCCTCCATGTTGGTCTAGGAACCTTCCGCCCCGTTTCCGTTGACAATATCGAGGACCATGAAATGCACTCAGAATTTTATCAGTTCTCCGAGGAGGCCGCTCAGACACTCCGTCAGGTCAAGGCCTCTGGCGGTCGTATTGTCGCTGTCGGTACCACCTCCATTCGCACCCTAGAAACTATCGGGAATAAATTTAATGGTCAGATTCAGGCCGATTCTGGCTGGACCAATATCTTTATCAAGCCTGGTTATCAGTTCAAACTTGTCGATGCCTTCTCGACCAACTTCCACCTGCCAAAATCAACCCTCGTCATGCTGGTCTCAGCCTTCGCTGGACGGGAATTTGTCCTTGAGGCTTACAAGCACGCTGTCGAAGAGCACTACCGCTTCTTTAGTTTCGGCGATGCCATGTTTGTCAAATAGGTTGACTGAATGCACTAATCATAACCACCCGTCAATGGGTGGTTTATTTGTTTCGCACCTGCGGAGCCAAACGGACCAAGAGTATTAAGTCACCAAAACTTCAAAAGTCCTAGAGAAGCTCATTTCTCTAGGACTTTTATCAATTAGAGCTGGTAGTGCTAGGACTAGTCATCTACCAATGAAAAAGGCTCCCAAATAGTAGAAGTTCTGTCTAGCATTCGGGGGCCTCTTTAGCTTATGGGGAGCTTATGGGGTATTATACTCAATGAAAATCGAAATTAGCCGAGGCAAGGAGCAATGACATCAAGTCACTAAAGTGACTGATGTCAAACGGCAATCTCCATCGCGATTGCCTAGCTGCCTTACTAACCTCACAAAGTTGATGAAATCGACCAACTTTGCTCCTCATCGCACGAACTGATGATAGCTCAAAAGGTCTGGGAGACCTTCTTTTGAGGTTGGAGATACAGAAAGCCTTGCTTTCCTCAGTAAATACGGCAAGGTGAGTTAACGACGCGACATGGAGTAAAAACTGTCAATATTACAGTTTTTATGAAATTAGTCAGGGATATAGAAAACTACAATCGTAGTTTTCGTAGTCACTCTAATGAGAAATCATAGAGTGACTTTATCCGTGGGAAAATTTGGATTTTCGAAGAGCATTATTTTATTTTTTTCAAGCTAGCCTTAGATTTTTCCACTACAAAGAGGGACTTTTCTGCTTGGGCGACTTGCTTGTAGAGCTTCTTGGCTTGGTCCTTCTTACCTGCCAACCGAGCATTCTCAGCCAGGAAGTAATCTCGCAGAACTTCCTCAAGCTTATTGCTGGCTTGGATTTCTTCAAGATCTTCCAGAGCCTCTTTTTGACCAAGAACTTTCTCAATCAGGGGAAGCATGTTCTGGGTGTAGGTCTTCTGAGCCGTCTCAGCCTCATTTTGCACAACCAAGTCATTGACAGCTGCAAGACTGGATTCCAAATCATAATCCTGTTCCTCATAGACCTTATTGGCAAAATCAACCAAGTAATAGGTCAAAAGGAGAGGAGTTCTTTCCTTGGGTGATAGTTGAACCTTTAAAGGGTTAACCATCTCAATAAATTCGGCTGACTTCTCAAATTTCCCACGGAGGAAGGCCAACTGAGCTTGGCGAATAATGGTGCGGTCCCAATTAGTTTTGAGTGACGCTTGAGATTCGTATTCTAAAACTTCTTCATACTTGTCCAAATCCAAATCCTGGGTCAAAATTTGCAAGGAATCTCGGCGGTAAATATTATTTTCCCGAACATATTGGACAAGAACAGCCAGAAGAGGCAAAAGACTGGCCAAGCTAAAGGCTGCCCCCATGATGTTTTTGGGGTTTAAGAACCAATAAACCAGGGAGGCTACAAATAGGAGGAAGAAGAATAAAACCCAATTGCGCACCACCGTTAGGAAGGTGTACATTCTATTCTTAATATCGTCTATTTGACCGTCACGGTATGATGTCAGCATAATTTCTCCTTCTAATCATTGATACTAAGCTGGAGCCCCAAGACAGGACCTTGGTCAGCTTCAGTCAATCCAGCTTAAACCAACTATGAATGAAATCTCAAAATTGTTTCTATTATAGCACAATCTTCCCTAAGTTGAAAAAAATCTTTGAAGAGGGGCAACGATAAAGGAACTGACCCTATAGAACAGCCACTTGGTCTATGCTTCTCCTTGGCTAATACTCAATGAAAATCGAAATTAGCCGAGACAAGGAGCAATGACATCAAGTCACTAAAGTGACTGATGTCAAACAGAAATCTCTATAGCGATTGCCTAGCTCCCTTACTAACCTCACAAAGTCGGTGAAATCGACCAACTTTGCTCCGCATCGCACGAACTGAAGACAGCTCAAAAGGTCTGGGAGACCTTTTGAGGTTGGAGATACAGAAAGCCTTGCTTTCCTCAGTAAGTACGGCAAGGTGAGCTAACGACGCAACATGGAGTAAAAACTGTCAATATTACAGTTTTTATGAAATTAGTCAGGGATATAGAAAACTACAATCGTAGTTTTCGTAGTCACTCTAATGAGAAATCATAGAGTGACTTTATCCGTGGGTAAATTTTGATTTTCGAAGAGTATAAGGCAGTTTAATCGGTTAAATTTCCAAAAAATTAATTCATATTAACCCGATGCCATTCGTTGATAACATAGGTCAGCATGGCCAATTGGCTATAGCCCAGGCCGTTAATTTCTGAGCTGCTTTCGCTTGAACCACCCAGATAGCGGGTGTAGATGGCAATTAGATAGGGACTATCTTCCATGACGATGGCATCAACATTGAGGGCCTCGCGCACATAACCTGGCTTTTGATAGATGGTCAAATCTTCTGGCAAATAGGTCTTATAATATTCATCTGGGAAGGATTCACCAATATATTCCAGCAGGTCCTTATACTTATCCTGATGTTTAAAGAGGTAGTCCAGAACCTGAATATAATAGGAAGTGGTTGTTTTGTTGCCTTCGTATTGAAATGCTGGTACATCAGGGTTATTGGACTTGCCATAGCGACTATATTGACTGTAGGCCTTCTCCATTCCCCCTAAGAGACTGGCTAAGCCATAGGCTGGGGTATTTTCCGAAACTACCAAGGAACCATACTGCATTTGGGGAATGGTCATGCTACCACCGTAGTTAGTGACATAGGCATCGTGCTCCCCTGAATATTCGTAATCCAGATTGGTGATATCCACCTTTTGCTCATAGTTGAACTTCCCTTCTTCGACGCCATCAACCACCAACATATTAAGAGGGAGCTTATAGGTGGAGCCAGCCGTCATCAACTGGACATCGTTCATAGAAAAAGTCTCATTGGTTCGGGTGTTTTTATAGGAAAAGGCAACCTGGGACTGGTCAATCCCTTGTTCGGCTAGAAAGGCATTGACCGTATCGTTGAGGCTTAGATTGGCATAATCATAGTAGAGACCCAGCGAATTCATCCGCTCGCTATCAGCCTCCATGACTGCTTGTTTTTCCTCAGCCGACTTGTTTCTGGGCGTTACCAATTCCTTAGAGCCCTTTTTAGCTTGTCCTGATTGCTCAGTCTGCTGGTCCTTTTGTTTTTGGCTTACCTTTTGTCCTTGCTGTAAATAAAAACTGCCCAAGATACCTAGGACAATAGCAAGGATAATAGCCAAAATAACCGTAATTCTTCTTGACATAATTTCTCCTCATTATTATTTTAAGGAAAAATTGAATTTTTGCAAGTACCACTACCAATATTTTTTGCTATTGTTCGCCTTTTTGAGGATAAATGACTAAGCTTCAAGTCAAGTAATACTCAATGAAAATCAGAATTAGCCGAGGCAAGGAACCGAAGACAGTACTGGAGTACGGCAAGGTGAGTTAACGACGCGACATGGAGTAAAAACTGTCAATATTACAGTTTTTATAAAATTAGTCAGGGATATAGAAAACTACAATCGTAGTTTTCGTAGTCACTCTAATGAGAAATCACAGAGTGACTTTATCCGTGGGAAAATTTTGATTTTCGAAGAGTAAAAAAGCCAAACTTCTATGAAAGAAGAATGGCCTTAGGCAATTTCCTATAAAATCAACTATTTCACAGCCGCAGCGTAGAGTTCCGCTACCTTGTTCCAGTTGATGATTTCAAAGAAGGCTTTGATGTAGTTAGGGCGAACATTGCGATAGCTTAGATAGTAAGCGTGTTCCCAAACATCGAGAGCCAAGATTGGCTTTTTGTCTTCCATAATTGGGGTATCTTGGTTGGCTGTTGAGGTAACTTCGAGTTTACCCTCCTTATTGACAACTAACCAAGCCCAACCGGAACCGAAGCGACCCGTTGCTGCTTTAGTAAAAGCATCCTTGAAGGCATCAAAGGAGCCAAAGGCTTCATCAATAGCATCTGCTACTTCTTTGGTAATCTGAGGCTTGTCTGGTGACAGGAGATCCCAGAAGAGAGCATGGTTGAGATGACCGCCACCGTTGTTAATCAAAGCTTGACGGATGTCAGCTGGAATTTTTTCCACATCTGACAAGAGGGCTTCTAAGTCTTCCCCAATTTCAGGGTGCTTTTCCAAAGCAGCGTTAGCATTAGCCACATAGGTAGCGTGGTGCTTATCGTGGTGAAGGGTCATGGTTTCCGCATCAATATATGGTTCCAAAGCATCGTAAGCATAAGGAAGATCTGGTAATGTAATGGCCATAAAGGTTACCTCATTTCTTTTCTAATAATCGAACTTGCCTGATTGGCATAGCCTAGCTGTTTAGGGTTCTCGACCCTTAAACACCTCCATTGTAAAGAAAAATGATAGGGTTTTCAAGGAATTTGATTAGGAATTCATAGGGAGGAACTTCTAGTCATAGAGTTTTAAACAAGCAGTCGTTTTATCCTACCATTTACTATTTCTGATGATGAGTTATTGGCTTTTCTAATTATTGAACACAATGACCTGTCTTTCAACATTTACTTCTGCCTCAACACCAAATGGAATGATACATCTAGGGGTTGCGTGTCCAATATTGACATTATAGACAAGGGGTAACTTTTTTTCCGCAAGCTCTTCCAGTAGGATTGACTTGTAGTCATCATAATAGGTTTCATCTTGTGGTTTACCGACCAACACCCCTGCAAGCACATCAAATATTCCATAATTTTTTAAGGCTTGAATCATTCTTCTATAGGCTTGAGGAGTTGGCTTCTCTTCGCTGGTTTCTAACAGGAGGATTTTCCCTTTCCAGTCTTCTAAGTCTGGAAAAAGCTTGTAGTGTGCACAAAGGGAAACAGTATCTGCAAATCTGGAGTTATCAAAAATATCGTACATTGACTCTAAGCAGCCACCTAAAATTTCTCCCTTAAATATTGGTTCCCCTTTTAATAATTCAAAGCCCTTATTCTGATAGCTGTTCATCTCTATACCGACGGCATCCTTACTGAAATCTTCTCTTTCCTGATACCAGACCTTACTAGGACGAATTTCCTTAATTTTCCCTGTATTAATCAATTCTTCAAAATATTGCCTGGTGTATGGCAACATCTCATTAGAAAGCTCACAGACATCTGGCAGGAATGCTTGTCCATAAAAGGTTTTAATTCCAAGCTTATTTAACATAAAATGATTCATGGTTGTATCGGAGAAACCTAAAAAGATTTTCTGCCTAACCACTTTTTCTAAGGCCTGATTTTCAAAAAGGTAAGGCAGTAATCGATAAGTATCCTCTCCACCGATAGCACACAAAATCATATCAATGGAATCATCCTCAAAAGCTGCTAATAAATCGTGAGCCCTGGATTCAGGATGATTTTTTATAAAGTCAAGCCCTTTAAGAGAGTGTGGTAAAAACTCAACTTCCAGGTCATATTGTTTTAATCTGTCTAAGCCAATGTTTAGCTCGTGCTGAACAAATTTTTCCCCCATAATGCCACTAGATAGACTGACAATCCCGATTTTTTTAACGCTCATATTTTACTCCTTTATACTGGGGGTCTGCTTTCAATTTTGGCTGAAGTTCTATGCTACTTGTAGGAGGTAACTATTGTTTATTTTGGACTTAAGATAATACAAAAATTTTACTTAGGCATCCTTAACACTAGCAATCTTAAGGAGGGCCAGATCAAAGAGGTAGGCCTTATCAAGCTTGCCTTGCTTGATTTGGTAATCGGTCTCAATCAAGATGACCATGGCTTGCTTCAAGAAGTTTAGGGCAAGAGGACGACTATCACGGAGGGCAAATTTGACCTGGTAGGGATTGATTTTTCGGCCTAGTAATTCTGAGAGCTGGGCTACCATGGCCGACTCTGTTTTACCAGCCTGGGCCAAGATTTTCACTTGGGTAAAGAGGCGAAACTGGCCGAGCATAATGGCAATGAGTTTTATCTCATCCTCTCCTTGCAAGCGCAAATCTCTCACCAAATCGCGAGCCTGGTCAATTTTCCCCTGCAAAATATACTGGGTCAAATCAAAAATATTATCCTGGAGGGTTTTGGGAATGGCTTGGTCAATGTCTGTCTGGTCAATCTGGCCATCTGCTTTATAGGCCTTGAGAAAGGCCAAATTTTTCTGAATCTCACTGAAATCAAAATTGGACTTAATCAGGAGTTGCTCAAAAGCCCCCTTGGCAAAGACTAAACCGGCTTGGTGGGCCACCTTTTGAAAATGGGTTCGTAAATCAGCTTCCTTGAGCTGGCTGGCTTCAAAAATTTTTCCTTCTCGCTTAAGCAGTTTGACCAGTCGGCGCTTGCCGTCTAATTTGCCAGGTGCAAAGATAACCAGCCTGGTGGTATCCACCGGATTGGTCAAATAAGCCTCTAAGCTCTTGGCCTCCCTATCGTCCAAATAAGACTTCTTAGCTGTTGTCAAATCCAAGAGATTATCAAAAATGACGACCTTTTCATCTGAGAAAAAAGGCAGGCTTTCCAAATCCATCTGGGCATCAGCAAAACTATTTTCGGGAAAATCAAAATAGGAATAAGTCAAGTCACTTGGGTCAAAAGCTACCCGCTCCAAAAAGAGCTGTTTAAGCTGGCTATACTGGCCCAAATCGTCCCCTGTCACCACGGTAATCAGAGGGAGCTTTTCCTTGCTCAAAGCAGCAACTTCTTCAATCGCAATCATAGCCCCATTATACCATAAAAGGCCAAGGGCTCTGATTCAAATTTCATGAGCAGCTAGCCCATACAAGAGTGGCATCCTAATAACTGAAAACCACAAATGAAGAGCTCTATCAAGCATTCTGGTTTAGTAACCAACAAAGTGACTTTAATCTGATTTTCATTGAGTTCTTTGCTATCTCTTTCTTAGAAGAGCAGCAAAAAACAGCCCAGAGGAGGCTCTAGACTGCGGTCTATTCTATCTTTATTCTTTAGGCTCCTAAGCCAGCTTTGCTAAATGAGCTAGCTGTCTGACTAGGGACTTACCAACTAATACCAGGCTTGGTCAGAGGTTCTTTCTGCCTGATAGGTTATTATCTGGAGGGCATTATTCAAGGCCCTAAAATTTTCCTCTCTTGCTGAACCCATGATGAGAAACAAATCAACAATATGCCAAATAAATCCACCAATTCCAATCGTGAAAATTGTCACACAGAGTTTACCGATGCCCAGCCCAACCTGGCCCAGGTAAAAGCGATCCACGCCCCAGGCACCAAGAAAGATTGACAGGAGCAGGGCAACCGTAGGATCCTTTAGGGGCAGCCCATAGAGGCGATTGAGCTGTTGGTCATTCAAAGTTGCCAGCCTTTGGCGAATTCCTGGCAAGGTATCTGGTGGGAAATTTCCCATATTAGCGGCGATAAAACTTTCTGAAAAATTTGACATAAGAACTCCTTAATTTTGTATCTGGTAATGGACTCAGGCAAGCGAAACCATCTGAATAAGGGACAAGGCTTACGATACCCCTCTATCCCTAATAAGCCTTATCCAAAAGTCACTTACTTGCCCTTAGGGAAATTACAAGGACAAAGAGCTTAGCAAGCAGGAGGAGGGCCAAGCTAATGCCTAAGAAGATTAGGCTGGCATCCAAGAGTCGCATGGAATGTAGCATAAAGACTGGCTCAAATGTCAGGAAGGTCGCCAATAATACGAGCAGTCCTGGAACCAAGCGCAGAAAAAACCAAGACCAATGCAGGCCTGAATCCCTTAAACGACGAACTAGCAGGGCGTATCTGGGAGAAAAATTAGCCAATTTCCAAAAGAAACTGAGCCACAATAGACCTAAGGTCCCTCTTGAATAATGGACAAGAAAGTCTAAAACAGGGAATAGCTTGGCATGAAAGGGTGCGCTGTCTCTAACATTAGAATAGTAGGTGTCTTTGAAATTTTCCCAGACTTCTCTTAAATGTTGATGATCAAGGGCAATCAAAAACCTGATAATGACGACAGAAAGAAGCAAACAAAAGGCAAGTATCATTATCGTGTTAAGAAGAAATACCCACCAGTAATCTGGACGGGTACTTTTTCCACCAAAATTGACATATTGCTTCCAATATTTGAGGTAAGCTTTTAGCATTTTAGATCCTTTTATTGTTGAGGCTGGTTAAATGGATTAGCCTGCTGATTGGGCTGTGCTGGAGTTCCCTGAGGAGCAACTGGTCCTGCCGGATTTACAGGACTTCCTTGAGGGTTTTGTCCAGCGCCATTAGCAACTTGGCCTGGCCGAGCAACATTAGGATATTGGTTTTGAGGCGCTGGTGCTTGGCCTTGATTAGGAAATTGCCCTTGTCCCTGAGCCATGAATGGAGCCCCTTGAGACTGAGGATTCAGAGGTTGGGCCGGAACTCCTTGAGCTTGTGGGTTAAAGGACTGACCTGGACCAGCTTGAGGAGCAACTGGATTGCTTGGAGCTTGGAAACCAACTGGAGCTTGAGGGGCAACAAATTGAGGCATCGCTGCCTTTGGGACTTTTGGCTTCTTCTCCCGACTTGGGAATATCCAGAGGACAATACTAGCAATGGTCAAACCTGCTGCAAGCACCAAGGCAAGAACTTGAAAGAGTCCAGGCAGGGGAAGGGCTGACAGAAAGACTGCAACACCGTACATAAAGATGAAGGACCAATGAAAGGCTGCATCACGAAAGCGCCGAACACCGATAGCCAGGCTTGGTAGCAGAATGGCTAATTCAAACAGGATCCAGAGGATAATGATGACAACCATAATGGGCGAAATATGAGACCAAATCGTGAAATTGTCCGTTGGAAGAGCGCTGTCCTTCATCAATTTGAGTTCTTGATTATAGGGAAGCAACAAGTCAATAAAAACAATCAGATAAAATGCCAGACGAATGAGATTGTTGAAGAGAAAAGGCCACCAAAACTCTGAGCGTTTGGTGCGTCCTTTAAAATCAATATAGTGTTTCCAAAAATTTGCATAAGCTTTAAACATGAGCCATCTCCTAAATAAATTTGATACCTATTAGAATAGCATATTTTAAGCTAAAATTCAAACTTGGCAAGACCTTGAGCAGGTCCATAGATTGCCCAAATTTGGCCTCAATACTAGTCTTGAGTCGGCAAAAGTCTGAAATTCCTCTGCAATTTTTCTTTCCTAACGGACGGTCGTCACATGCCAATCCCAGAAGCCTCGATAGGAGATTGCCCCTTCCTGATCGGTCCGATAGACCTTGATGCCTTGGTCCTTGAAACGCTCCAAGGTTTCCTTATGAGGATGCTTATACCGGTTGTTTTGCCCAGCCGAGATTAGGGCCACCTCTGGCTGAATATGCCTCAAAAATTCTGGGCTGGAGGAACCTTTAGACCCGTGGTGCCCTGCCTTAAGCACTTGGATATCCAAACGAGGATAGGTTGCCAACAAGTCTTCTTCACCTTCCTTCTCCAAATCTCCAGTAAAGAGAAAGGTCTTATTTAATAACTGTCCATAGAGAACCAGGGAGTCATTGTTATCGCCCTGACCGACCCTTCTAGGATAAAGGACGTGCAGATGACTTCCCATAATTTCTAAGCTCGCCCCCACCTCAACTGCTCTGACTTTGATTTTTAGGGTCTTCAGTCTTTTGACAAAGCTAGGCTTGGTTAAGCTCCCTGGACTTACTAAAACTTCACCGATGGCAAAATTCCTAGCGACTGCTTCTAAATCACCAATATGGTCCCTATCAGTATGGGTGAGGACCAGCTGGTCAATCTTGCCCACCCCCCGACTCTTGAGGTAAGGGATGACTGTCTTATCAGCATTGCTATCCGAATGGCCCTTCTGCCAGGCTTCTTTTTGGCCAAAGGTCACCTTTCCTCCTGTATCAATCAAGATAGTCTTCCCCCAGCTATCTCGCAAAAAAATACTATCGCCTTGACCAACATCAATCATAGTTACCTCATTAGTCAAGGGATGCTTGACCAAACCGGCCAAAATCAGAAAAGTCAAAATCAGCAGGCGGCGGATTTTCTTGAATTTCCAATAGTCATGCAAGAAGGCTAAGAGGATTAAAAGACTAATTAAAAGTCCCAAACTAGGACTACCAAAAACAGGAGGACGGCCAATTAACTGTTGGGTCCAAGTGACGATTTGCTCTAGGAGACTAAAAAGAGAATTGACCCAGCTTAGCCTAAGCAGCGGGCTGAGCAAAAAGGCTAAACTCAAAAATGGGAGCAAGAGATAATCAAAAATTAGGGAAAAAGCGAGAGTCAATAAAAGCGACAAGGGTTGGAAAACACCAAATAAGTAGGTCAACAAGGGAAAGGCACCCAAGGTCAAACTCAAACCTTGGGAAGGTACTTCCCTGAATCTACTTAATCCTTTAAAATCAATGACCGCTAAAATAAAGGCATAGGCAAAGCTCAGCAAGCCCCCAGTTGTCAGTAGAAAATTTGGTCTTATGAGGAAGGTCGAAAAGATAGTAAGGGCTAAATTATCCAAGCGCCTCAACCCAAGGTTCCCCCAAAAAGATTGAAGTAGGCTCCTCATCACCGAAACCGCATAACCCGTCATTCCCGCATAAAAAAGCGAGAAAGGAACTTGTAAAATATCCACCCAATCTCGCCTGATGCCTAAACGCAGGAGAAATCTCCGATAAAAGCCGATAAAGAAATCAACCTGCATACCAGAAAGAGCAAAAAGATGGATAATCCCTAGGCTGGTATAGATGTCTTCCATCTGGCTAAAATCCTTATCTAAATAACCAAAAAGCAGGCCCGTCATATAGTGGTTCATGGGGCTGGGAAATTTCTGCTGACAAGTGACAATCGCCTCTCGCCTCAGGTCATGCAGGCGATCAAAAAGGGTCTCCTGCCTAGCTGGCTCCAGCTTCTTAACTTTCTCTATAGTGACCAGCCGGTAGATCCCCTCATGCTTGAGGTAGGCTCGATAGTTAAAGCCCTGAAAATTCCTCTGGGCTGGAGCTTGGCTTAACTTGGCCGAGACTGATATCTGGATCTTATGGGTTAGATGTTGATAAAAGTCTTTTTCTTCTGCCGATTTTAAACGATAAAAAACCTGATAGATCCGTCCCTGATTCTTGGCTCGAAAACTCAGCTGGTCGCCATTAATCGAAATGGTGTCTGGAATTAAGTCTAGCTCTTGCAGTTGGCTTGGAGCGGTCCCGTAGTCCTTATTAACCTTTGCTTGATAGGCAAAAATGGCCAAACCAGATACTGCTAAAATTATTAAGACCTGGCCGACTTTTTTAGCCTCATGGTGACGAGCCAGCTGAATCAGACTAAAGAGAAGGACTAGACCGACCAACCAGTAATAGGAATCAAGAAAATAGGCTAATAAGACTAGCAAAAAAGCCAAGTAAATTGGCCTGACGGGAAAATACTTGGTCATACGGTCACCTCTGGAGCAATTTTTTCATAGGTCTTCTCCCCGATACCCGAGATATTTTTCAATTCTTCAACAGACTTAAAGCCTCCGTGCTCCTGGCGGTAATCAATAATATCTTGGGCTCGCTTCTCACCTATCCCTGAAATGGTCTGGAGTTCCTCTTTACTGGCTGAGTTGAGGTTAACCTTAGCTTGACTACTGCTGGCTGACCCTGCCTGATTATCTGATGCAGGGCTAGAACCAGCTACTTCCTGGGTGCTTTCTCCTTGAGCGGCTACATAAACAACCGCCTCATCTTGCAGTTTCTGCGCCAGATTGACCGAATTTTTATTAGCATTATCAGCGAAGCCACCAGCTTCTTGAATGGCATCGGTCACCCTGCTGCCAGCTGGCAGTTCATAGACCCCTTCTTTTTTTACTGCTCCCTTGACATCAACCACAATAGTGGCGGACTTGTCATTAGACGAGGAGGCTTGACCAGACTTAAGCGACTGGGCACTCTTGGCCACTTGGGGAAAGTCTGAGTGAGCTGACTTTGACTTTTTCTGGACGAGATTAAGAGCCAAAAGCGAGGCTAGTAGAACTATCGAAAGAACTAACCCTAGAACCAATTTATTTTCTTTTATCTTTTCCAGCCATTCCTTAATCATAAGACTCCTTCCGCAAGATACTCAGCCACACAAGAATATCACCAATCATAAAACCAGAGCTAATAGATGAGACTCTTCAACACTCAAAATATATCAAAGAGGTGACTCTTGATTTTCATTGAGTATGAATATGAAGGGCCACGCTTTCATAGGAGCTCTTACTTATTTGTTCGAAAATAAAAAAATAAAGCTGAAGAAAACTTCAACTTTATCATCAACTTATTCTATAAGACTTGGAAATTAGGGAGCTAGTCCAAAGGTTCCAGACTAATACTCTTCAAAAATCAAAATTATCCCACGGATAAAGTCACTCTATGATTTCTCATTAGAGTGACTACGAAAACTACAATCGTAGTTTTCTATATCCCTGGCTAACTCTGTTTAAACTGTGGCAACGACAGTTTATCCCTCGTGTCGCATCGTTAACTCACTTTGCCGTACCCAAGTACTGCCTGCAGTTCGTGCGACGCAGAGTAAAGTTGGTCGATTTCACCAACTTTGTGAGGTTAGTAAGGGGGCTAGGCAATCGCTATGAAGATTGCCGTTTGACATCAGTCACTTTAGTGACTTGACGTCATTGCTCCTTGCCCTGGCTAGATTGATTTTTATTGAGTATAATAGCCCTTATTTAAGGTGTTTTTCTGGTGTCCAGACAAAGCTGGCAACATAACTGAAGGCCATGGTCAAAAGAACGAGAAAAAAGGCAATGAGGCCCAGAGGAATCCGATAGATATAGGTCAGGGGATTGAGCTTCTTATGATTGTTGTAGGTTTCATTTTGCTCATCTAGCTGGTCAAAAGCATTATGAACCCTTTTAGCAACCGTTTCAATCCCTTGGTCATTGAGACGCTTAATATCTGACACATCAATGGCTGGCCCAAAGTTCATATCAATTCTTTCCCCTTTGAGGAGACCTGAGAATTTTCTTGGACCACCATAAACGACTGGCTGAATCTTAACCTTGGCCATCTTGGCAATAACCGCGACACCACCCTTGACATCCGTTGAGTGTCGACTACCACTTGGAAACATAATCAGAGACCGTTGGCTCTTCTTGAGCATCTTAACAGGGTACTTGATGGCTTCCTGACTAGGATTATCCCGGTCAATAGGGAAGGAACCACACATGCGAATCCACCAGCCAAATATGCGATTATTAAAGAGTTCCTTCTTGGCCATAAAAATAAACTGCTTGGGCTTGGTCGCAAAGGCCAGGTAAATGGGATCCCACCAGGTCCGATGGGGGGCCACTAAAATATAATTTTCCTTAGGGTCTAGTAGGTTTTCGCGATTATGGTAGTGGGCATTGCCGTTGACCACCCAAACTAGGAAAGAAACCAACCAGCGTAAATATGCGTAAAACATGTCAACCTCCTATTATCATAAGTGATTTAAGAAGCCTCTCTAGTCACACAAGTCGACTATAGATCTCCTTAGGTTTCATTCAAGAAATTCGATAAGAATCCCAAAAATCACTCACGTCTTCATATCCTTTTCGTATCTATTTAACTAAGTCTGGATCAAAGTCGTAGAAACCAGTGTCCAAATCCCGATTGGCAGGGTGGAGCTTACGGATTTCTTCATCGAAAAGATAGGCCTGGTCGCTGGACCATTGACCAGCTTCTAATAAATCTCTGGCTTTGATAAAGTAGTCTACAATCCTCGTAAAATTCTCACCAGGACAATAGATGCCATCCAGCTTCCAATGATTGTAGCCATGTTCCACCAGTTCAGATAACTTGGTCATCAAGTCAATATCATTGTTGGCGAAAATATGAGTCCCGTGGTTATCCTCATAGATAGAGTAGTGGGAATCCTTATCACTAGGTTCTGCCAAAAAGAGATCCCGTTGCCGTGTTTTTTCATCATCAATGTGGGTGAAATTGTAGTAATTTTGCAAAAGAGGACGCTTGGAATGGTGGATAACGCTAGCACCATAAACCAAAATTTCAGCAGGAATTTCCAGATTTTCCGACATCTTAAAGAGTTCCGCCGAAGGGATTTCCCTAGCCAAAACAGCTTCTGAAACGCCCCCTGTCTTGCCCCAGAAATTGACCTGGCGACTCGAAGTCACCATGGTTGAAGCATCATAAATCAACTTAAAGGGGCGCTGATCTCTTTGACAGATATAGATGACCCCGGCATCACCAACTGTGATATAATCAGCCCCAATTTCTTCCAGAAAATCAAGGTATTCTGGCAGAGCATCCATCATCCCTTGGTGCATAAGAGCATTGACAGCGACTGTCATTTCCTTACCAGCTTCATGAACCAGCTGGGCAATTTTTCGTAAATCCTTATCAGAGAAGGTCTTGGGTAGGCGAAGGCCAAAGGCCTTATCACCCACATAAATCCGATCCACACCGATTTTCACTAGGGCCTCAGCCTGCTCCAAGCTCTCTGCCGTTGCAGTAATAATAATTTTTTCCATAGCCTTATTATTATATCAAATTTTCTAAGAAAATCTGGGAGGTTTTGAATTTATAATCCTGTCCTTCTCTTTTTCCTTGTTAAAGCAAGCTTAAGCCTAGGACAATCCAACCAAATTTCTATGACAATTTTAATAATTTATGATAGAATGTTACCTAAGTAACAAGGTTACACCACTACTCCAGTGGAAAGGAGAAAGCTATGGTAGCCCAACGCCAAGATGATTTTGATTATTACCCTAATCAAGAATCACAAAACCAATCCAATCAAAGCAGTCAAAGCAAACAAAACCAACCAAGATATCAAGAATTTTACCAAGTCGATACACAGAGCGCTAAATTACGAGAACTTCTATTTTTCGCACGAATTGCTCTCTTTTCTATCTCTTCAGTCCTTCTAACCTTCCTCTTTTTAACCATGGGGATGGGAACACTAGTAGCTTTCAGTCTGGCTGTTCTACTAGGTATTGCAATTACATCGACCATCTCAACCTTTATTCTATCTATGAAGAAGAAATAGCCCGATTCATGAATCGGACTATTTTTTTATCGGAAATTTTACTTGCTTAAAATCAAATTTGATACTTTCCGAGGCGACTGTTAACTAACATCGGAAAATTCTTGATTATCATTGATATTATTAGAAGCATCACTACTATCAGGTGTATCATCACTGACATCGCTAGGGGCATCGAATTTAGATTGGCTAACCTTATTCCATTTAGAATACTTAGACTCAACCTCAATGGATATTCGGCTCCTCCGTGACTTGCTGACCATTTTAAGCTCAAAGGCTTTCAGCCGAAAATTCTCCTTATCAAAGCTGACTTCAAAGGTTTTCTTCATACTTGACTGACTATAACCTGTGAGGGATAAGTTTAACTCATCTTCAAAGAGGGACAATAAATCCACATTTTGGCTCTTGAGCTCCACAGTATAATTGTCGCCATCATCTTTTAGCTTGAGGTCATCCTTCATAGAATAAACAATGTCCAGAAAGTCAAAGTAATCTGGGTCAACATCGTAATCGGTCAAATCTTTATAGGTCCAACTTGCTCCTTTGTCATCTCTAAAATAAGCTCCATCACCTGGTAGGATAAACTCTTGATAATTGCTTGCGCCTCCCTGTATAGTTTTAATTTCTCCACTCAGCTTCTCCAGATTATCAGACGCCTTACCATAATCAAGGTCGGCCTTCATGGTCTGACTCTTTTTCTTTCCAAGAGAATTGGTCACTAGAGACATATCAAAATGAACCGTCTCAACCTTCTTATTTGCTGTCTTAGCCTTTTTTATCAACTGACTAACCGTCAGATTCTGATCGGTTTTTTGCTTATTGGCCAGCTTGCTATGACAGGCTCCTAAAAATAGGAGACTAAGGAATATAAGAATGGCAATTTTTTTAGACTTTTTCATCAAATCGTCCTCCTTCCAGTTGAGCTAGTTCCAATAACCTAAGTTTAGCATAAGATGAAAGCCTTTTCATTACCAGTTAGCCTTTTTAACAAAATTTAAAAGAATCAAAATAGTCGCCTTATTCTCATTTTACTTTCAATTGAAAATAAAAAAATAAGATGAAGCTGGGACAGGATGTCTCAGCTTCATCTTATTTTTATGCCGTATTAAACGCTTGACGCAGTGGTTGATTTGTGATGATTAGCTTTATGCTTTAGCATTTAACCAATCACATACCAACGAAGTGGCGGTGAGGTCCTTATCCCTTGCTATGCAAGAGATAGCAGCCATCCTAATCAACTGTGCGGAGGTGGGAAAGAAATAGTCTATCCCCAGACTATTTCTTCCCGAACCTTGAAATTAAAGAGTGAGGTAAATTAATTTCTCCGAAATACTGATTTCTGTCCCACTCTCACCTTATTTTTCTTATTCTTCAGTTGTTTGGTCAGGGTAGTCAATCACAATGTCATCTACCTCAGCCCTGGTTTCGGTCGCTGAGTCAGCTTTAGCCTTGGCAATCTTGTCACGGAAGGCGACGACTTGGTCGTTGGCAAATTCAGTTGCCTGAACGGCCTTTCCCTTGGCAACATCTAGGACGTCTTCCTTGGTCAACTCGCCTGTTTCAAATTTTTCCTTATAATCATTAAAAGTGTTAACCGCCACATCCTTGTACTGACTGGCCTTTTCTTTGGCAGCTTGATTATAGGCCTCAGGATTTTCCTTGTAGTCATTAGCAAAATCTAAAGCCTTATCCTTTAATTCCTTTCCCTTTTTGGTGGACAGGAAATAACCAACTGCCGCACCAACAGCGGCACTAGAAACCAAGGTTTTTAAAAATTTTCCCATTATTCTTCCTCCTTCTTTCGACCCTTAAATAACTTGCTAGCAAAGCGAAGGGCTGTCGCTGCTGTCCCGGCCTTGGCTGCATTAGAACCGACATTGCTGGCTTTCTTGCCCAAGACTCGGGCCTGATTGTTAAGATCAGACACGCTTAGGGATAGGTCTGCCACGGCATCAAAGAGTGGATCAATAGTCGCCACCTTACCGTTGATATCATCTACCAAAACATTGGCCTTGGCAATTAAATCATTGGTCTGATGAAGGGTAACATCCACATCTGCTGTCAGAACCGTCAGAGTCCGTTTCGTTTCATCAACTGTCCCTGCTACCTTATGTAAAACGATGGCCAAATAGATGACCAAGGCTACAAAGGCCAGGGCGATAATTAACATTGCATATCCTACCATTTTTTACTCCTATTTTTCTCCTACTTATTCGTATTTAATTCTTCACTTGTTGATAATCGGGTTGACCAGCCTTCTTTCGGCCATAATAGGTCATGACTAGTCCCAGGATAACTAGGACTAAGGACAACCATTGGGAAACTCGCAGGCCTCCTAACATCAGACTGTCCGTTCGCAAGCCTTCAATGACAAAACGACCGCAACCATACCATACCAGATAAAACCAGGCTACTTCACCACGTTTTAAAAGTCCTGGACGATGGCGCAGGCTGATAATGATGGCAAACCCTAAGAGATTCCAAAGGGATTCATACAGAAAAGTTGGTACCCGATAGCTCCCTTCAATATACATCTGGTCTCGAATAAATTTTGGCAGATAGTTGAGTTGAGCAACTGCCTTGCCATAAGCCTCCTGGTTGAAGAAATTTCCCCAACGTCCAAGACTCTGAGCCAGCATAACTCCCGGTGCTGCGATATCCAGAAAGTCATAGGCATTGATTTTACGCCGATAGGAAAAAACCAAAAGTACTAGAGCACCAGCTAAGAGGGCACCGTAGATGGCGATACCACCATTCCAGATGGCAATAATCTCATCTGGGTGCTGGCTGTAATAGGACCACTGAAAGACGACATAGTAGAGTCGGGCACCAAGAATCGCAATAGGAAAGGCTAAGAGGATGAAATCCATAATGTCATCTGATGTCATGCCTTTACGAGGTGCTTCTTTTATAGCCAGCCAGACAGCCAAGACCATCCCTGTTACGATACAAATGGCATACCAATGAATCTCTAGTGGACCGAATCGAAAGGCAATGGGATTAAGTGCTGCCATCAATCTGCACCATTTTCTGAAATCAGATTGGTCAGGCGGTCCTCAAAGGTCTTGGTGGCATCAAAGCCCATCTGCTTTGCCCGATGGTTCATGGCTGCCGCTTCGATAACGACGGAGACATTTCGACCAGTCTTGACCGGAATGCGAATTCGAGGAATCCTTACTCCCTGCAATTCGATTTCTTCATTGCCATTACCCAGACGGTCGAATTCCTTGCCCTGTTCGAAGTTTTCCAAATAAATGGAAAGCTGTACCTGAGATGAATTCCGAACAGCACTGGCGCCATAAAGACTCATAACATCAATGATACCAACTCCACGGATTTCTAAGAGGTGGCGAAGAATCTCAGCTGGCTCTCCCCAGAGGGTCTCTTCATCCTTAGAATAAATATCCACACGGTCATCCGCAACCAGGCGGTGCCCCCGCTTGACCAGCTCGAGACCGGTTTCGCTCTTACCAATACCAGAGTCACCCTGAATCAGCACGCCCATGCCATAGATATCAATCAAGACACCATGGACACTGGTCCGCTCTGCCAGACAGGAATTGAGGTACCAGGAAATTTCACCAGAGACACTGGAGGTTGCCTGATGAGCCTGAAAAATCGGCGTATCCCCTTCCTTGGCCGCCTTAATCATCTCCTCAGGTATTTCCAAGTCCCGAGCGACAATAAGGGCTGGTGTCTCCGATTTGAACATGGCCTTTAGGACAGAATAGCGGTTGTGGGCAGTCATGGTCATCATATAGGACCACTCCTTCATCCCCATCAACTGAACCCGTTCAGGCGAATAGTAGTCAAAGTAACCAGCTAACTCCAGCCCTGGGCGGGAAATATCGGAAGTCGTAATTTCCTTGTCTAGAAGCTCTGGTCTGGTATAAACTGGCTCCAATTTTATCTTCTTGGCCAGCATATCAACAGTAACTGTCATAGGCTTTCTCGTTTCTATTTAATGCTAACATTATACCACAAAAAAGCCCTAGCTTGAGCAAGCCAAGGCAAAAATGAGACTCACCAGAACCACTTGTCATCATCAATGACTTCCGCATCCTTGCGACGACGTGGCCCAGTGCCGTATTTATCACGTTCTTCATCTTCCTTGTAGGGAAGCAAGACAGCTAAGAGGACGTAGAGAAAGACACCAAAACCAAATGAAAAGTAAGTAAAAATACCATAAAGAATGCGAGCTAAGGTAAGATCCCAACCAAACTTATCAGCCAGTCCAGCTAGAACCCCAGCCAAAAATCGACCCTGTCTTTTCTTATACAAAACACTCATCTTGGTTTCCTCACTTCCTAAGACTGGATGACTGAAATTCCTGTTCTATTTCAGAGCATCCCTCAGCTTACAGGGCTATTATACCCCAGCCAGAAGAAAATAAAATCAGCCCTAAGGCCGATTTATCAAAGTTAGTCTAAGAAAAATTAGGAAGACTCAAGCAAGACCAGTTTCCCACGGCACTTTCCACAGCGAAACTTGCTGGTATCCACTCGCCTTTTTCTGGGATAGAGCTGACCACAAGTCTGGCACTGGTAACAGTAGCGAGGGGCTTGTTCCTTAAGTTTGGGGGCATAGCGCAGGCCATCCACCCTTGCTAACAGTCGCTTGAAGTCTGCATCTCCATGCTTATAGCCCTTGCCTGCATCATAGAGGTGATAATGACAGAGTTCGTGGCGAACGATTTTTCTAAAGGTCAACTCGTCTACAGCCTCATAGATTTTGGGGTTAAAGTCTAAGTGCCCATCTTTGGGAAAGAAACGGCCACCTGTCGTCCGCAGTCGCTGATTCCAAAAGGCCTCATGCTTGAAAACTAGTCCAAAATCTTCTAGTGAGACTTGTCTGACATAATCAGTTAGATTCACTTGGAGCCACCAGAGATAGATTGAGTTTTTCTCGGTTTAGGTCAACCTTGGAAACCCATACCGTCACGATGTCCCCAACGGAAACTACCTGACTCGGGTGTTTGACAAAGTTCTTGGACATCTCTGAGATATGAATGAGTCCGTCCTCGTGAACACCGACATCAACAAAGGCACCAAAGTCAACCACGTTGCGGACGGTTCCTTCTAATTTCTGACCAACTTCTAGATCTTTGAGTTCCAAGACGTCTTGGCGAAGAGTCGGTGCTTCAAAATCATCCCGCAGGTCACGACCAGGCTTAAGCAAATCTGCAATGATATCTTTGAGAGTTTCAGCACCAAGGCCCAAATCTCCAGCCATTTGTGCCACATCAAGAGCTTGTAATTTTTCTTGGGCATCCTCATCTAACTGACTAATCTCCAATCGACTAAAGAGCTCTTGAACAGCTGGATAGGACTCAGGGTGAACACCAGTATTGTCAAGGATATTGTCGCCATTAGGAATCCGCAAGAAGCCTGCCGCCTGCTCAAAGGCCTTGTCTCCCAAGCGAGGGACTTCCTTAATCTGAGCCCTAGAAGTCAAACGGCCCTTTTCTTCGCGGAATTTCACAATATTATCTGAAATGGTCTTATTGAGACCCGCCACATGGGAAAGCAAGGCAGGGCTAGCCGTATTGACATTGACCCCAACCTGGTTAACCACCGTTTCCACGACAAAATCCAGATTCTCACTCAGCTTCTTCTGACTAACATCATGCTGGTATTGACCAACTCCGATGGATTTAGGATCAATCTTGACCAGCTCAGCCAGAGGATCTTGGAGGCGACGAGCGATTGAAATAGCAGAGCGTTTTTCAACCGTTAAATCGGGAAATTCTTGCCGAGCTAATTGGGAAGCAGAATAAACTGAGGCTCCACTCTCGTTGACAATAACATAGGAAACCTCTGGGAAATCCTTCAAAATGTCAGCAACAAAGGCTTCACTTTCCCGACTGGCTGTTCCATTACCGATAGCAATGATTTCCACCTGATAGGTCCGTAAAAGCTCAGCTAGCTCCTCCTTGCTCTTAACAATCTTAGCCTGACTAGCAGGGGCCACAGGATAAATAACATGAGTGGTCAAGAGTTTCCCAGTCTGATCAACCACAGCCAACTTGGCCCCCGTCCGAAAGGCTGGATCAAAACCGAGCACGACCTTGCCCTTGAGGGGGGAGACCAAAAGCAGGTGACGAAGATTATCAGAAAAGAGGGAGATGGCGCCATCTTCTGCTGCTTCGGTCAATTCGCTACGGATACGTCTTTCCATGGCTGGAATAATCTTGGTCTTGGCAGCCTTGCTAATAGCCTCATCAATATAGGCATTCCTAATTTTAAAGCGAGCCTCATAAAAGCGAATAATCTTATCTAGATGGTGCTCAAAATTAACCTTGAGCACACCTAGTTTTTCTCCACGATTGAGGGCCAGAACGCGATAGCCCTGGAGGTCTTTGACTTTTTCTGAGAAGTCATAGTAAATTTGGAAAACCTGCTTATCATCTAGGCTAGGGTCCTTGAGACTGGAAACCAGTAGGCTGTAGTTCCAGATTTCATTGTAGGTCCAAGAACGTAGGCGATTATCTTCTGATAGGACCTCAATCAAAATATCAACCGCCCCCGCTAGGGCTTTATCAGTGCTAGGGAAGCCTTGGTTGATAAAGTTAGAAGCTTGAGCTTCCAAGTCAGGAACATTCTGCAAAATTAAGCGAGTTAAATCAGCCAGACCAGCTTCACGAGCAAGAGTCGCCTTCGTCCGGCGCTTTTCCTTGTAGGGTAGGTAGAGTTCTTCCACCTCAGCCAACTTGTCAGCAGTTTGGATGGCCTGCTTCAATTCAGGCGTCAGCTTACCCTGCTCTTCAATCTTGGCCAAAACCGTTTCCTTACGCTCAGCCAGGGCCCTCAAGGACTTATCCTTATCAATAATAGCCTTGATAGCCACTTCATCAAGGTTGCCTGTTTTCTCCTTGCGATAACGGGCGATAAAGGGAATCGTGTTCCCTTCTTGTGTTAGATCCAAAACCACTTGAATCTGTGATGCTTTAATCCCAAGTTCTTGGGCAATTACTTTTATTGTTGAAATTTCCATAACGTTACTATTATACCACATTGCCTAGAATAGGCTGATGGGACTGACTTGAGATACTAGTCTTGGCTAAATTAGAAATTTATGAACACAGGCCTGGACCTCATTAAGATAAGCGACACTAAAAAGAGGACGAGCCTCTTAGCCTCAGTCCTCCTGCAAAAATTCTTCTACCGCATGCTCAATGGCCTGCTCAAAATTAGGGTCGGAAATCTCGTAAAATTTGACGTCCATCCGATTTCTAAACCAGGTTAGCTGACGTTTGGCAAAGCGGCGAGTATTGCGCTTAAGCTTCTCGGTCGCTGTCTGTAAATCTTCTTCTCCTTTGAAATAAGGAAAGAATTCCTTGTAGCCAATAGCCCTCGTTGCCTGAGCCTTCGGGTAATGGTCAAATAGCCAAGCAGCCTCATCAAGCAGACCCTGATCCATCATAGCATCAACACGCTGGTTAATTCGCTCATAAAGCTTTGAGCGCTCATCGGTGAGGCCAATTAGTAAGGGCCTATAGTTGGATTCCTGATTGACTAGATTTCTTCCAAATTTGACCAACTCCAGGGCGCGAATCAGGCGTCTGCGATTGGGCTGGTCAATAGTCTCTATCAAATCCTGCACCCTAATAAAAAGCTCCTGGTCCGAAAGTTGTTCCAGCTCTCGACGATAGGTTAGGACCTTTTCTTGGTCAACCTGGCCACCCAAATGATAGCCTTCTAAGAGACTCTGGAGATAGAGGCCTGTCCCCCCAACGATAATGGGTAACTTCCCCCGATCATGCAAATCAGAAATAGTCTTCCTAGCCTCCTGGACAAAGTCATAGACTGAATAGGTCTGATCGGCCTCCCGCACATCAATCAGGTGATGGAGGGCTGCAGCTTGTTCAGCTGGACTGGCCTTAGCCGTTCCAATATCCAGTTTGCGATAGACCTGCTGACTATCTCCGCTGATGATTTCACCACCAAATTTTTGGGCTAGTTTAATCCCTAGAGCAGTCTTGCCGACCGCCGTCGGACCAGCCACGACGATTACTTTTGTTTTCATCTTTTTCCTTGAAATATATCTAAATTTTAGCTAGTATATATTATAACATAAGAAAAAAGGAGAAACGATTATGGCTAAAAAACACGCTTTCGCCCGTGGCCTTGCTACTGGTGTCGTTGGAACTGCTGCTACAGTCGCAGGTGCTGTCTTCGCTGTTAAAAAGACAATCATTGAACCTGAAGAAAAGAAAGCAGCTTTCATCGAAGAAAATCGTAAAAAAGCAGCTCGCAAGCGTATTGCCCGCTAATAAGTCAAACGGCCCCAAGGCTGTTTTTTTTTATGCTCTTTTTTGCCTATTATTGAAAATCTCTCTGAAAACGTTTACTTATCTTTCAAAAAATAGTAAGATAGGGATAAGATAAATATACCAAAGGAGAAAGACATGAAAAAGACTTTTCGCCTATTTTCTGCCAGCCTAGTCCTAGCTCTGTGCCTAGGAATGACGGCCTGTCAGTCCAGTCAGCACAAGACAAGTACGAAGTCCAGCACCAAGACCCAGATGACCAGCAAGTCTAGCCAGAAAAAATCGTCTAGTCAATCGTCCAAGGGCCAAGAAAAGAATTCCTCCTCTTCATCATCAGCAAGCTCATCCAGTCAAGCTGACAAAAAGCAAGAACCTGAGCAAAAGCAGGATGGAAAATCATCAGAAAACTCATCGCTTAACTTGGATGCACTCACCCAGGGGGATTATAGCTCTATTGCCGGAACTTGGACTGATGCCAGCGGTCGTGTCATCGTCATTTCTCCTCAAGGTCGCATTAGTGTCCTTGGGACTAGAGGCACCATGACAATCGGGCGTGACGGTAAGGGAGAAGCCCTCATGACTGTCACCTACGATGATGGTAGCAGCTTTGGCATCCTTATCTATGGAGCTGGACAAGCCATTCCTGAACGCCATTTTCAAAGTGGCCAAGCCGACCCTTCAGATACTAGCAAGGATCGCCTCGTTACAGCCTATAGCGACAATTTAGACCAAGGCGGAAGCGAGCAATTTAAGAACCAGGTCCTCTATAAGTCTTCGAACGATTACAGTAGTCTCAGCCAATAAGACCAATTCCAGCACCCCAAAAGCGGGTGCTTTTTATTTACAGCCTAGCTTACTTCCTTGATTTTCTAGGTATTCAAACCTTTATGCCTCTTATAGCTAGCAAGTAGCTCCGCAAATCCAACTTTCAGAATTTTTAGAACCTAGTTCTGGCTTTACTCAAACTGCATCAAGACTAAAAATGCAGCTTGGCCACTCTGGATTGCTATATTAAGAGTAATAGAAAAAGCAACTGACGAGTAGTCAATTGCTTTTAAACTTTCACTAGTTACGACGGCCAAAGATATTCAAGATACTCAAGAAGAGGTTAATGAAGTCTAGGTAAAGACTGAGGGCCATTGAAATGGCCCAGCCATCGGTAACTTGACCTCGGGTTTGGCCATAAACTCGCTTAATCATTTGATTTTCATAGGCTATCAAACCAGAGAAAATCACAACTGTAACAAGGCTAATTAAGAGAGAAATCATGCCAGAGCCTAGGAAAAGATTGACCAGACCGGCGATAATAATCCCAATCAAGCCTGCTATCAAGGCTTTAGCCATACCCGACAAATCCTTCTTAATGGTCGCACCCACTGCCGCCATGATGAAAAAGACCGCTGCTGAGCTAACAAAGGCTCCAACAACTTCAGCTCCCGTGTAGGCTGCAATGACAAAACTTAAGGTGAAGCCATTCATCGCCGAGTAAATCAGGAAAAGGGGCAGAGCCCAAGGGGTATTTCTACGAGCGGCACTTGAAGCCACAAAGACCAAGGCAATCTCAAGAAAGATGGCTCCCAGATAAATCATCCGTCCACCAGACCTGATCGCATACATGTTTTCTGGAAAGACAAAAATCATGAGGGCTGAGATGATAGCTGAAAGGCCAATGCCCATCCCAACCAAGCCGTATATCTTAGCGAAGAAACGACTAAGGCCAGCATCAGCCTGTGTAATGACGGGACTTGGTCCCATTTGATTCATATCCATTTAAGGTATCCTCCAAATTCTTTTTCAAGTTCTTCTATTTTAACAAAAATTAATGGTTATGAGAACCTAACTGTTTGCGCTTGAAGAGCTTACGATTCTTGAAGCGCTGACGCATAGGATAGGTTCCTTCCTTAATAGCCCAATATTTATCAACAAAGGTGACAATATAAGACTCCTTATAGCGAGGGGGTGCAATGGTTGCCCCCCACATATGCTTGAGAATAATATCCTTTTCTTTTTTATTGAGGTCAATCAATTTTCTAGCATTCTTGACCGCAATCCTTGGGTGCACCCAAGCATGGCTCTTATTAAACTTGGTATCGTGCCAATCGTAATAAAAGAAATCATGCAGGAGGCCACCTCGGGCTGTTGACTTGGCATCCCAGCCAAATTTCTTGGCAACCTTATAGCTGGTATAGGCCACATTGATAGAATGCTTCATCCGTGTTGAATAATGGTGATGGGTAATGTCATCTAAACGTTGGAATCTAGGATTATCAATCAAATGTCCAACGATTTCCATAAATTCTTTATCTTTTTGATAGGGTTTCATACTGTCCCCTCCTTTGCTAATCGCTAGCAGGAACTTTCCTAAATAAGATTAAACATCATAATCCCAGCTGCTACTGCCACATTGAGACTCTCAGCTTGACCTGGCATGTCAATATGAAGCAAGTCATCAGCTTTTTTGGCTGTTTGCTCAGAAATACCCTGACCTTCATTGCCCATAACTAGGGCAAACCTCTCTGGCCTCTCTAATTTACGGTAGTCCATTGAGCCTTCTGCCAGGGTCGTTGCTAGGATACGAACACCTGCCTGCTTGAAACCGACTAAGAAATCTGCCATAAGACCACGGTAAATAGGAAGGTGAAAATGGCTCCCTTGCATGGAACGAAGGGTTTTGGAATTATAGATATCCGCAGACTTGTCGGAAATAAAGACCGCTTGGTAAGCAGCTGCATCAGCTGTTCGAATCATGGTTCCAAGATTACCTGGATCCTGAATATCCTCCAAAACCAGGTAGGGACCCTGCCAAGTCTCGGGTAGAGAGGACTGGTCCATCTGGACCTCTGCTACAATCCCTTGGGGACTTGGACTATCCGATAATTCCTTAAGTACCTCAGGTGTCACTACAACCACCTTTTCTTGATTAGGTAACCTCTCAACAAAATCCTCAAGAACGAAAATATGCTCAAAGACGGCACCATTGGCACTAGCTTCTTCAAAGAGGTGCCAGCCCTCAATCAGGTAAGTGCTCTTTCGGTGCTTCTTTTGCAATAATTTTTTTGTCTTTTTGATGAGATTATTGGCTTTTGAGGTTATAATAATCATATAAATATTATAGCACATCTTGGAAAGAGCCAGCTCAGTCCCAAGGAGGAATTTTATATGAAAAAAGTTAAAATGATTGTTTCTGGCCGTGTTCAAGGGGTGGGCTTTCGCTATTCTACCTTCACCCTAGCCAAAGACATTGGTGACATTTATGGACGGGTTTGGAATAATGACGATGGTACCGTCGAAATTCTAGCCCAGTCAGAGGATTCAGCCAAAATGGCCAAGTTCATCCAAGAAGTTCGCAAAGGCCCCTCCCCTTGGTCTAAGGTCACTTATGTTGATGTCACTATGGCCAATTTTGAAGACTTCACAGATTTTCGCATGGCCAACTAAGGTAGGTTCGTAAGTAGGTCAGAGTGCCCATAATTTTAGAAACTGAGAAGAGATGATTTTTAAGATAGCTTTCTTAATCACCCGCATTTCCCGCTAAGTATTTAAGTGGTTGAAGAGAGGGGGACAGACAGCCCTAGACTCGTTACTTTTTTCAGCATCAGGCACATTGACGTAGTGGTTGATTGGAGGCAGGACGACAAAATCGATTTCTGGGAAATCGCGATTTTTGTCCCGCTCTCCAGATGACATGGTTAACGACGGAATTTTCAAGGGCACAACTAGTACTCGATAGATTAAAAAATCCTACTTGGGAACTATTGAGTATTTGTCTAAAAAAAAGTAAAATAGAACAGTATTACTAAAAATAGAGGAACTTAATGTGAAAAAAACTTCAAAGCGTCTACTATTATCAGGGTTCGCCCTGTCGCTCTTAATTTTCTTATCCGGTTGTGTCCGTCAGGTTAATGGGAAACCAACTGGAACGGTCTGGAACCTCCTAGGAAAACCCATGTCAAACCTCATCACCTATTTTGCTCAAAATCTAGGCCTAGGCTATGGATGGGGACTGGTGATTGTTATTGTTTTGGTACGTCTGCTCATCCTGCCACTTGGTCTTCACCAATCACGCAGTGCTGCCTACCAAGCAGCCAAAAGGGAGCATCTAGCGCCAATCTTTGAACCCATCAATAAAAAGTTAAAGGAAGCCACCACCCAAGAAGAAAAGATGGCAGCTCAGACAGAGCTGATGCAGGCCAATCGGGATAATGGCATTAGCATGCTAGGGGGCATGGGCTGTCTCCCACTTTTAATCCAGTTTCCTTTCTTCTCAGCCATGTACTGGGCTGCCCGTTATACACCAGGTATTCTGAAATCCAATTTCCTTTGGTTCAATTTGGGAAATCGGGATATTCCAATTGTGGCTATCATCGCTATCCTATATTTGATTCAGGCCTGGTTAGGTGCCCAACAAATGCCTGAGGAACAGCGTAAACAAGCTGGTATGACCATGTATATGACACCGATTATCATGGTAATTTTCGGCTTTAGTCAACCATCCGCCGTCGTCATCTATTGGTTTGTCGGTGGTATCTTCTCCATCATTCAACAACTGATTGCCAATTATATTTTCAAACCAAGGCTTAGAAAACAGGTTGAAGAAGAATTTAAGAAGAACCCTCCTAAAGCACCAAAGGTTAGCAAATCAGCCCCTAAGGATGTCACTCCAAAAGGCCCAAGCAAACCTACTCCCGCTATTACCAGCAAAAAGAAAAACCGCAATGCTGGCAAACAAAACCGTAAGAAAAACTAGGATAATGTCAAACCCCATCTCAAGAGTCTGAGATGGGGTTTGCTGTGCCTTTCCATATAGTTATACTCTTCAAAAATCAAAACTATCCATCGTTAACTCACTTTGCCGTACTTGCTGAGGAAAGCGAAGCTTCCCTTATTTCCAACCTCAAAAGGTCTACCAGACCTTTTGAGCTGCCTGCGATTCGTGCGATGCGGAGCAAAGTTGGTCGATTTCACTAACTTTGTGAGGTTAGTAAGGGAGCTAGGTAATCGCTATGGAGATTGCCGTTAGCTATCAAGCCACTAAAGTGGCTGATAGCTTTGCTCCTTGCCTTGGCTAGATTGATTTTTATTGAGTAGTAGCTTTCTTATTTAACAAAAATCAAAATCTGAAATTTTCTAAAGTACTATCTGTCTGCTGTGGCGCAAAGATAGCAGACACCTACTGAGACCTCAGCTACTTTAGGGGCCTAATATTTTTGCTTCTGAGCTCCTCGCTTTCAAGCTTTTTAGTTATCAAATTCCTCCTTCGGCTCATCTTTATGCTGGGTAAGATGTGGCTTGAACAGATCCGAACGATAGCAATAATCTACTCGCACAGTCCCTAAAAGTTTCTGAGCTTCCTTACTCTGCAAATCTGATAGGGACTTTTGTTGGCTTCTCTGCCTGTATTCTTCTTTACAAGGATAAATTGAGTCGCTTTTACTGATTACTAGGGTTTTATCCTTTTCACTACTTGGTTTATTTTTTTCCAAGCTGAACCAAAAATATAGGGTCTCTTTGCTGTTAACTCTAGCCTGACCAATAAAGTCGTAGGGGGCATCCCTGCATTCATCATTATAGTTTGCATCCACAAGGCGGTCCACCTTGATAATTTCAACTGTCTTAATAGACGAATTTGCTTTCTTCCATCGATAAACAAAGAGTTTCTGATAGGCCAGGGATACATCCTTAATTTGATAGCTAAGGTGATGGTGGCGACCTGAAATATTTGTTATCGTATAAACCCCAAAGAGATTCATTGACAAGAGGTAGGTAAAAACTAAGGCAAGAGTTGCTATACCAGTAAATTTACTTTTTAACCAGGCAAAAACTCTCTCCTCTTCTTTAAAAAAGATGTAGAGATACAAAAGGGCTAAGACAAGAAAAACTAAGAGTAGCCTTAAGCTATGTTCCCAGACATAATGGCCAGTAACCATAACTAATAAGTAGAAGAGCAGAGCCATGACTAGGCCTTGAAGCAGGGTCATAACCAGTCCAAAAATAAGACGGTGCCTCTGAAAAAATTTAAGACCGATAAATTCAGGTAAGTGCAAAACCATTAGAAAAACCAGAATCAGTTTAACCAAGGCCCAATCCCAATAAAACATAAACCTTTCCTTTCAAAAATTAAAAAAATGGGTTATTAAAATTGCTCAATTTCTTACGCTAACCACTAATCTGGCTTGCCAAACTTCTCACTAAACTAGGTAGTGTAAAAATAGTATGGCATCTTTAATCTTCACTTCATAAGCCTATCATAACATAAACTTTTCTTAAAACAAACCAAAACTATTGCATCAAAAAAGGCCTTCGCTTGAGGCCTTTCACTCACTTATTTTGTTTTTTCAACGCTAACAATTTCAACGTCATAACTGCCAGCTGGGGACTCAATGGTGGTCTTGTCGCCAACCTTTTTACCAATCAGAGCTTGAGCAATAGGACTTTCGTTGGAGATTTTACCAGCGAAGACATCGGCACCTGCAGCTCCAACGATAGAGTAGGTATCCTTGTCGGTGGTACCAACTTCTTGAACGACAACGGTTTTACCGATGGCTACTTCATCAGAAGCAACAGCATCGCTGTCAATAATTTCAGCATAACGGATCTTGGTTTCAATGATTTGGATTTGGCCTTCCACAAATGCTTGTTCGTCCTTAGCCGCATCGTACTCAGAGTTTTCTGAAAGGTCACCATAGGAACGGGCAATCTTAATGCGTTCAATAACCTCTGGACGACGGACGAGTTTCAAATCCTCTAGTTCTTGTTCCAGTTGTTCTTTTTCTGCTTGGGTCATTGGATATGTTTTTTCTGCCATGATAATCTCTTTTCTATTTTTTATTTTTGGGATTAACACAGAAACAGAAGTCTGGAAACTCTCGTCACAGACTCCTGTTTGTGTTTGAAGTGGGATAATGCTAAGTCGGTTACTTTTTCTCGCTACTGTCTGAGGTCTTCTTGTTGACATAGGTCTCAACATTCTTTTCATGTTCCTCATAGGTTTCGGAATAATAAACCTTACCGGTTTCGACGTCAGCAACAAAGTAGAGATACTTGGTATCCGCAGGGTTGACAACCGCCTCAATGGCTGACAGGCTTGGACTGTCAACCGGACCTGGCATCAAGCCCTTATTTTTATAATCATTGTAAGGCGAGTCAACATCGGTATCAATGTTGGCATCCTCCTTGAGGGTAGTCTTTTGGCCAAGTTTGCCAAGGGCATAAAGCACAGCGATATTTGATTGCAAAGGCATATCAGCATCTAGACGATTATAGAAAACACTCGCAATCTTAGCTCGGTCTTCATCTGTCTGGCCCTCTTTTTCAACCAAGGATGCCAAGGCCAAAATCTCATTGATATTGTACTTGGACTGACTAATTTTATCATAGTATTGGCTGAGGTAGGAGTCCATGGTCCCTAACATTTGGTCCGCTAAGTCCTCAAGGCTAGTATCCTTAGTATAATCGTAGGTCGCTGGGAAGAGATAGCCTTCCAGCTGATATTTAGCCTTATTAGAATCGGGTAAGTCTGCCAAGAGTTTGGGATATTTTTCCTTCATCTTCTTGATGAAGTCCTTATCCTTCATCAACTTGAGGAAATTCTTAGAGCTATAAGGTGTCTTATCACCCTTCACCTTGGTGTTGGCATTGTCTTCAATGGCCTTAGCAATCTGCTCCAAGGTGTAGCCCTCAGGGATAACAATTTTACCGCTACTAGGATCCGTAGGCTGGGCTGTCCCCCCTGCTTGCAACTCCTTGATAATTTCATCAGTGGACATGCTGGCCTTTAAGTTATAGTAACCGCTCTTGAGGTCGCTATAATTTTTGAACTTGGTATAGTAATTAAAGACGGTCGCATTCTTAATCAGCCCCTTCTTTTGCAGGATTCGGCCAATTTGCTTGCTACCAGCACCCTCAGGGATCTCAACAGTCACATATTTTTGGGACTTGGAATCTAATGGCGCTAAACTTGAGTTCACATAGTAGTAGCCATAACCACCACCTGCTAAGATAGCTATTAAGATCAGGCTAATAATCCAACCGGTAATCCGACGGGCCAGTCGCTTTTTCTTCTTTTGCTTTTGCTTGCGCTGTTTGGCCTTACGACGGGAGGACTTAGTTTCTTCTTCCTCATCTTCATCATCGTCTTGCTCCCAATCAGGGTCATCCTTATCATCCAAATCAGAATCAAGGTCTGAAAATTCCTCGGCTTCTGCCAGGTCCTCATGCAAGTCAAAAGAAGGCTCCTCTGGCTCAGATACTTGGTCAGTTTCTGAGCCTTCTGAGCTAAAGCTTTCGGGACTAGCCGAATGAATATCCTGAATCGGGATGGGGATGGTAAAGCCCGAAAGGTCAACATCAGAAATTTCTGGTGCAAGGGTCTCAGAGGCCATGGTTGGAATAGGGCTAGCATAGGCGCTACTTTCTTCCAAGGGCTCGGCCTCATCAAGCTCTTCTCCAAAGGAGTTGAGCTCTCTGAGATGTTCTTCCTCTTGAATTTTCTTAATGGCTTGGGCTTCTTTTAAGGCACGCTCTTGCTCTTTTTCGGCTGACTTGGCTGCAGCTTCCTGCTGTTCTTTTAGCTTGGCCGCAGCTTCTTGCCAATTAAAATCAGAATCGATTTCTCGCTTGCTTGTGGTGTCAAGATTGTCAACGATGGACTTAATAGTCCCGTCATCTTGGATACCCTTTAAGCGATTGGCTTCTTCTAATTCATTCAAAATCTGGTCCTTGAAGCTTTTGCCCCCAGAAGCAGCTTTTGACTTATCATCCTTAAAATCGGTCAAAGCTTGTCCTCCTCATAGTTATCAGTCGCCATTATATCTTAAATTAATGGTAAATGCAAATTTAACAAGGTTTGTCACCAATTTAAGAAGACCTGTCACTGGGTCGTAACACTAATGGAGTCTACTTATACTCTTCAAAAATCAAAACTATCTATCGTTAACTCACTTTGCCGTACTTACTGAGGAAAGCGAGGCTTTCTGCATCTCCAACCTCAAAAGGTCTACCAGACCTTTTGAGCTGCCTGCGATTCGTGCGATGCGGAGCAAAGTTGGTCGATTTTACCAACTTTGTGAGGTTAGTAAGGAAGCTAGGCAATCGCTATGGAGATTGCCGTTCGACATCAGTCACTTTAGTGACTTGATGTCATTACTCCTTGCCTTGGCTAGATTGATTTTTATTGAGTAGTACTTTCCCAGACCATATTATACCAAAGGCTTCCACCGTGCTTGGAGTCTGAAGGGCCTTCATCACTGAAACCATTCATTTCGTAATAAGAAATAAGCTCCCCGTGACAGGTTAGACCGATGCCCTTACGCCCTTGGGCCAGGGCTAAATCTTTTAGGGCTGCTAAAAGGGCTGTACCGATTCCCTGTCCTGCAAATTTGGGTGCTACTGAAAGAGATTGAATTTGGATAAAGCCACCCCTTGCTGGATTTCTAGTAACATGCTCAAAGAGTTCGTCATTCAAGTAGCGCTCCTGACTGACAGTACCAACCAGATAGGCCACAATTCGGCCAGCAATTTCAGCCACTAGGAAGGTATCAGGGATTTCCTTGATTCTCTCTTTCATAGCCGCAAGACTGGCCGCCTCTTCCTGCGAAAAATTGACCTCTTCAATATCCATTATCTCCCCCAAATCCTGGGGCTTCACTTGTCTAATCAGCATAACTGTCTCCTAAATGAAAAACTGGGAGGTCCCAGTTTTTAGCATTAATTCTACTTATACTCTTCGAAAATCAAAACTACCCCACGGATAAAGTCACTCTATTATTTTTCATTAGAGTGACTACGAAAACTACGATTATAGTTTTCTATATCCCTGACTAATTTCATAAAAACTGTAATATTGACAGTTTTTACTCCATGTCGCGTCGTTAACTCACCTTGCCGTACTTGCTGAGGAAAGCGAGGCTTTCTCTATTTCCAACCTCAAAAGGTCTCCCAGACCTTTTGAGCTATCTTCAGTTCGTGCGATGTGGAGCAAAGTTGGTCGATTTCACCAACTTTGTGAGGTTAGTAAGGGAGCTAGGCAATCACTATAGAGATTGCCGTTTGGGAGTAAGACAGAAGGGCTTTGACAGATGCCAAAACCTTCGTCACCTCACACCTTTTTATTTTAAAGTGTCGGCTAAGACAGTCCACCGGACTGTCTTACTACCCCAGCAAGGGTGACTAGCTGTCTGCTGTGCCACAAAGTGGCGCAAAGATAGCAGACACCTACTGCGACATCAGTTGCTTTAGTGACTTGAAGTCATTGCTCCTTTCCTTGGCCAATTTCGATTTTCGTTGAGTATTATTGTGTATTGCTAGCTAGACTAGCAACTAATTCCTCAAAGGAACGCTCGTAAAGCTGGATATCACCAGCTCCCATAAAGACATAGACCGCATTGTCATGATCAAGCAGAGGAGAAACATTTTCAACTGTTACAACCCTGGCAGGCTTTTTAATCTTAGCAGCGAGGTCCTCAACCTTGACCTGACCATTATCTCGCTCACGGGCTGAACCATAAATCTGCGCCAGATAAACGCTATCGGCCTCGTTTAGAGCCAGGGCAAATTCATCCAAGAGGGCAATGGTGCGCGTGAAGGTGTGGGGCTGGAAGATAGCCACGATTTCCTTGGAAGGATACTTCTGACGGGCCGCATCCAGAGTGGCAACAATTTCTGTAGGATGATGGGCAAAATCATCAATGATAACGGTGTCGTTGACGATTTTTTCTGTAAAACGACGTTTAACACCATTAAAGGTCTTGAGGTGCTCAGTCACCAAATCCATGTTGAAGCCAGCAATATAGAGATTGGCAATAACGGCTGTTGCATTCAAAATGTTATGGCGACCAAAGGCTGGAACATGGAAGTTGCCTAAAACCTCTCCATCATGCTTGACCTTGAAGTCTGAACCATGTGTAGTTCGGACAATGTCATAAGCCACAAAGTCATCATTTTCTTCAAAGCCATAATAATAAATTGGCGCTGAACTAGTGATTTTTCGCAGATAGGGGTCTTCCCCATAAACAAAGAGACCTTTTTGTACCTGTTTAGCATAGTCATTGAAGGCCGAGAAGACATCATCAATAGAAGTAAAATAATCCGGGTGGTCAAAATCGACATTGGTAATGATGGAATAGGCCGGATGGTAGGGCATGAAGTGGCGTTCATATTCATCAGCTTCAAAGACAAAGTATTGGCTGTTTTTTGACCCACGCCCTGTCCCATCACCAATCAAGAAAGAGGTATCGGTGATGTTACGTAAAACATGGGATAAAAGGCCTGTTGTTGAGGTCTTACCGTGGGCCCCAGCTACTCCCAGGCTAATAAATTGATTCATAAATTCACCAAGGAATTCATGATAGCGTTTGAAAGCCAAACCATTTTGGATGGCGTAGGCCACCTCTACATTATTATCTTCACGAAAGGCATTTCCAGCAATGAGCTCAACATCAGCAGTAATATTCTTGGCATCAAAAGGTAAAATCTTGATGCCTGCCTGCTCCAGCCCCCTTTGGGTAAAATAATACTTGTCAACATCTGAGCCCTGAACCTGATAGCCCATTTGATGCAACATCAGGGCTAGGGCACTCATTCCTGAGCCTTTAATTCCAATAAAATGATAGGTTTTTGACATGGTTTCTCCTTAAAAATAAGAGGGGCACCAGACCGAGCGCTTAAGCTAGCCTAGATAACCCCAGTTTGTCTACGCCTTTTAAGGCAAGCATAAAATTTCAAATAAATTAAGAGGCAAAAGCTCCCATTGTCAGTTGGTAGCTGACAAGTAGCCGTCACTCATCATCTACCATCAGGTTTAATTCCTTGGCTAGTTGATGGGTCCTTTGCTGTCTTATCTCGTCTTGATTATAGATTTGCGAGCGTTTTAAAAAGTCATAATTATTTTTCTTAACCCTTTGCTGGCTTGGATTGCTAGGCTCCTTATAAACCTTTGGCAACTCAGCCAAAATATAATGATCCTGATGCAAATTCTTACTGAAGCGGGCCAGTTCATTGCCTAGTAGGTCCTCACTAGAATTAGCCGTCTTACCATTAAAAAAGAGGGTTGGCTTGGCAGGGGTCAACATGATTTGTGACTGACTAATCTTTTCCCGACGCTGGAAATTTGTCTTACTTTGGATTTTAGCTTCTTTACTGATAAAGGACTGACGCTTGCGCTTCAAGTCTTGACGGGCCTCTTCCCTAGCCAATTCCGCATAAGTTTTTCCAGCCCTAAGGGCATTGTCTTGAGTTAAATAAGATGACGAGCCAAGATTAGCAGCTGTTTCCAAATCATTGACTTGATTCAAATAAGGCTTGTCATGGTAGTCCCCATGAATGTTATTGATTAAATCCTCATTATCATAAAGTTGCATTTGCGGTGCTGCTGCTATTACTGTTTCATCGTCTCCAACCAGTGGAAACTGTCGTTTCTTTCTAGCCATAGGTCTATCTTCCCCCAATTTATTCGAGCCTGGCTCTAACATTTCTATTATACCCTAAATAGGTGGCATGTCAAAATCTTATTGGCCATTCAAGCCCAAGATTTCCTTAATGTCCTCAATGGTCATATTAGCACGGCTCTCATTACCGTCAATAACCGTCGTTACTAGATTTCGCTTGGAATCCTGCAGTTCTAAGATTTTCTCTTCAATAGTCCCCCTAGTAATCAGGCGATAAACCTCAACACTTTCCTTTTGTCCTAGTCTGTGGGCCCGACTGATGGCCTGCATTTCTACTGCTGGGTTCCACCAAAGGTCAATCAGGATAACCGTATCTGCCCCTGTCAGGTTAAGACCGACTCCCCCTGCCTTGAGGGAGACCAGAAAAACATCCTTACTACCATTATTAAAGGCCTTGGTCATCTCCTGTCTGGTCTCAGCCGGGGTTGAGCCAGTAATCTTATAACTGGTCATCCCCAGTTGGGCTACTAGGTCTTCAGCTATATCCAACATCTGACGAAATTGCGAGAAAATTAAGGTTCGATGGCCGCTTTCTTGAATCTGACTCAACAATTGATGCAGGCTATCAATTTTACCACTACTTCCTCCATAGTCCATAAAGAGAGCTGGGGTATCACAAATTTGTCGCAAGCGAGTTATGCCAGACAATATTTGAATTTTTTGACGGTTAAGCTCGGCATCACTCGACTGGCGCACGCTATCTTGAATCTGACGGAGCTGGGCTAGATAGATGGCCTTTTGCTTATCATCCAATTCATTGTAGTAGGTGGTCTCTGTCAGTTCAGGAAGCTCTGGCAGAACATCCTCCTTCTTTCGCCGCATGATGAAGGGTTTAATATATTGGGCAACCTGATTAGCCTCTAGCTTGGTGAATTCCTTTTTCCCCGGCAGGAGTCCTGGGAGGACGATTTGAAAGATGGACCAGATTTCCAACAATTTATTTTCTATAGGAGTCCCTGACAGGGCGAAACAATTCCCGACTTCAAACTCTCTCAGGTATTGGGCAATCTTGGTCTGGGTGTTCTTCATCACCTGGGCCTCATCAAGAATCAAATAATCATAATGGCCAGCTTGATAACTATCGAAATCTTGACGAAAGGAAGCATAAGAGGTAATGGTTATTTGGTGCTCCTCAGCAATCAAGGCCAGACGATCCTGCTTATGACCATAGGAAACCACCACATCCAGACTGGGAGCAAATTTACTAAATTCATCCTTCCAATTATAAATCAGACTGGAGGGAGATAAAATCAAAACCTTAGACCTCTTGGTTAATTTACCAGTCAAAAAGGCAATGGTCTGCAGGGTCTTTCCCAGTCCCATATCATCTGCTAAAATCCCACCGAAGCCATACTTATCCAACATGGAGAGCCATTTTATTCCAGTTAGCTGATAGTCTCGTAGATTGGCTTGGACGAAAAGTTCTGGAAGTTCAAATGCTTCGGGGTGGCGTAAATCATCAGCCAGGCCCTGAAATTCCTGAGAAAAGTTGACCTGTGAAGAATCTCCAAAGAGCTCAGAGACTTGGAAGGCTGCTAAATTGTCCAGCTGGAGATGGCCATTTTCTAAAGACTTGGCCCGTAATTTTTTCAGGGCCCGACTAATTTTTTGGGTCTCTTCATCAAAGACAACTAACTTGCCCTGTTCACTAATGTAATAGGCATCATTTTTAAAGAGGGCCTTGAGGGCTTGATTAATATCCCCTTCGTAGATAGAGGAAAAGTCAAAGGACACATCCAGAAGCCCTTCATTTCTAGCTACCTTAATCTGAGGGCGCTCATATGTCCTCAAGTCGTCTAAATCTTGGCTGAGATGGACCTGGCCCAAACGCTCTAAGTGGGGAAGCGTTTCTGTGAAGAAACTATAAAGTTCTTGACCATGAAGAGGCAGGTGGCGGGCAGAAAAATGACCCATAAAGCCTTCCTTGGCCAGAACTTGAGCAAGGCGTTCTTCTCGCTTAAAGTTGCTAGTGAAGGGAAGGTCTTGGAGTTCCTCCTTATTTTTGACCAAAAGTCCATCGTAATCATAGACCAGATTTAAGAGTATTTCCTGATTTTGCGACAAGGACAAATTAAAAATGGGGCGAAAATCCTTAATTGCAAAGGATTTGGGCGCCTCGACGCGGCCAATCTCAGAAAAATCCAAGAGGCTAGCCGCTAATTTGCCCTGATCCTCAAGGTTGAAATGAACGTGTTTCTTTAAATCTTGGTCAATCATCAGGCTTCTAATGGCCTTGACCAATTTTCTTTGCTTGTCGCTGAGATGGTAAAAGGTCTGCCGCAAAAGTAGATAGGTCTGATCAAAGTAGGACTGACTGGCCTTTTCGGAAATGACCAACTCTAGAGATTGGCGGTGGACAAGGACTTTGAAATCAAAGAGCCCATCTTCTCCCGTCAGTTCCTTAAAATAGATTTCCTTATAGTCATTGTTGCCAAGACTTAGATGAAAATCATAGAGCCCCTGCATCAGCTGAATGCCCTCTTCAAAGAATCCCCTAGGCAGTTGCAAGTTGCGACCGCAATTGGGGAGAAGAAATTCTATATGGGCCAGGTCTTCATCTGGAATCAAACGCCAGAGAAAGTCTAGAAATTCCTGACTGGCCTCATCAAATTGCAAGTAGGAGATGGACTCAAAGTAGTTCTTGCCGATTTGGTAGGCCTCTTCTCGCTTGAGAATCTGTAGGAAATTCTTAATATCACGAATAATATAGGAGCGCTCGTCGGGCAGGCGGTTAATATGCAGGGTCCACCAGATAGCAGAGGAATACAAATTCTGCTCACCCGAAACCGACAGCCGGTACTTGAGACTGTCATCCTCATTAACTGCTAGGCCATCCAAAAAGAGGCTACCGAAGGAATGTAGCTTTTCCTGCTGTTTTTGCCCAGCCTCCTCATTCTCCAGCTGCTCAACCAAGTCTTTTCCAGCTGGATCATTTTTCAGATAGAATTCAACTGCCGCCAAGTGGGGACAGTAATTCTTTTGGGCAAACATGGGACAAGAACAGCTGACCTGATCATCATCAAAGGAAAACTGGATGTCAACGCCATCCACCCTAGCCTTAATAATCTTGTCAACACTTGATAAAATCGTGATTTTCCCGGCTTGTGATAGGGCAATCCCCTCATTACGAACCCGGCCTGGAATCAATCTCGCCATAATTTTCCATGTCCAATCTAAATTAACTTATCCTCACATTATAGCAAAATGAGAGGGCATTTTCAGAAAAATAGTTTCCTTTCAATACTTGTGCTATACTGAAGGAAAAGGAGGAACTTCCCATGTCTATTATCATTCGCAATACCAAGAAAACTGACCTGTCGCAACTCCTAGCTATCTATGCTCCCTATATTGAAAAAACAGCTATCAGCTTTGAGTACGAGGTACCAAGTTTACAGGAATTTGAGCAACGCTGGCAAGGCATCGTCCAAACTTATCCCTACCTAGTCCTTGAACAGGAGGGGCAGATTCTGGGTTACGCCTACGCCTCTGCCTTCCACCCTCGTGAAGCCTATCAATGGTTAACAGAAGTCTCCATCTATCTAGCACCTCAGGCTCAGGGCAAGGGACTGGGAAAGTTCTTCTATCAAAAGTTAGAGGCCTGCCTCAAGGCCCAAGGGGTATTGAGCGCTCTAGCCTGTATCGCCACAACCGACCAGCCTGATTACTACCTAAGCAATAATAGCTTTGACTTCCACAAGCATCTGGGATTTAGAGAAGTCGGCCATTTTAAAAAATCCGGCTATAAATTTGGCCACTGGTATGATATGAAATGGCTAGAAAAGGACTTAGACGAGAAAAAGAAAAAGGTCCAGCCAATTAAAGCTTTTAAGGAGACTGAACTTTTTAAGGACTATGAAGTCATAAACTCTTGATTTTCGAAATGTATAAAAATCCACCCCATTTTGAGTCGCTCTCTGTCAAGTTGACGGGGAGTGATTCAAAACGGGGTGGATTTTAAGTTATTTCCGCTTTCTGGCAATCAGGTGAATGGGGGTTCCTTCAAAGACGAAGGCTTCCCGAATCTGATTTTCCAAGAAACGTAGGTAAGAAAAGTGCATGAGTTCTTCTTCATTAACAAAGATAACGAAGGTTGGTGGCTTAACCGCAACCTGGGTGGCATAGAAAATCTTCAACCGTCTTCCCTTATCGGTAGGGGTCGGATTGATGGCCACCGCATCCATGATTACATCATTGAGGACGCTGGAAGGTATTCTGGTGTTTTGACTCTGGCTAATGCGCTTAATCAGTTCAGGCAACTTGTGCAACCTTTGCTTGGTCTGGGCTGAGACGAAGACGATTGGTGCATAGCTGAGGAATTGGAAATTATCACGGATATCTTCTTCCCACTTGCTGGTCGTGTGGTTATCCTTCTTGATGGTATCCCATTTGTTGACCACGATAACGATACCCTTGCCTGCCTCATGGGCAAAGCCAGCAATCCGCTTGTCGTAGTCTCGGATACCTTCCTCAGCATTGATAACCATGAGGACCACATCCGAGCGGTCAATAGCCCGCATAGAGCGCATAATCGAGTACTTCTCGGTGTTTTCATACACCTTACCAGATTTCCGCATACCGGCGGTGTCAATCATGGTATACTCCTGCCCTTCTTCATCAACAAAGTCGGTATCAATGGCATCCCGAGTTGTCCCCGCTACTGGGCTGGCAATAACTCGGTCCTCACCCAGCAGGGCATTGATGAGACTGGACTTGCCGACATTGGGGCGACCAATCAGACTAAACTTGATGATATCTGGATTGTCATCATCTTCTTGTTTCGGTAGATTTTCAACAATAGCATCAAGGACATCACCCGTACCAATCCCGTGAGTTGAAGAAACAGGATAGGGATCCCCCAGGCCTAGGGCGTAGAAATCATAGATGTCATTGCGCATCTCAGGATTATCAACCTTATTAACGGCGAGGATAACAGGCTTGTGCGTCCGGTAGAGGATTTTAGCCACGTATTCATCTGCGTCTGTCACGCCTTCCTTACCAGAAACGACAAAGACGATGACATCACTTTCTGTCATGGCAATATCTGCCTGGTGCTTAATTTGTTCCATAAAGGGGGCATCTACATCATCAATACCACCCGTATCAATCAGCGAGAACTGGCGGTTGAGCCACTCTGCCTTGGTATAAATACGATCACGAGTCACACCCTCCACATCTTCAACAATGGAAATGCGCTCTCCCGCAATCCGATTAAAAAGGGTCGATTTCCCAACATTAGGACGACCCACAATAGCCACAGTAGGTAAGGCCATTTGTTTTCCTTTCTTTTTTTGTCTAAGGTAAAGTTGGTTACTTGCCTTGACTCTGCCAAACTATTTTTTCTTACGAAAAGCTAAATAATAAAATAAAATTGGAACCCCAACTCGTGCAAGCACCTGCCCCCAAACAAAGGCAGGATCCCCTCCCACAAGGGGTCTGGTTAGATTAAGCAGGGTAAAAATAATGGCTAGAATTAAGCAGAGTATTCGGCCAAAACTCATAGATAGTCTCTTAACAACTTATTGTTACTAATAGCAGATCGCGAGCGAACAGATTTTTTCTTGATGACTTAACTGAAAGTCAGAACTAGCGCCGATTTTCACCTAAGAGGTGGACATCCTCGGCTAGGTAACGGATCCTTTCCATAACTCGTTTGGCCTGCCAGGATTCATCAGCCCCCTTAATGTTACCAAACTTAGCTTCCAAATTAGCTAGGTTATAGTTAGAGGTAAAGAAGGTTGGTAGTTCTTCTAGCATCCGATGTTGCAGGATAACCTGGAGGATTTCGTCTCGAACCCAAGATGTGGTCTGCTCAGCACCAATATCATCTAAAATGAGGACTGGCACAGACTTGACAGCATCAATTTCTTCCTTGACCTTGCCCGAATTGATAGCATTTTTAATATCAATGACAAAGCTGGGATAGTGAAGCATGGTGGTCTCGACAGCCTTCTTCTCTGATAATTCATGAGCCATGGCTGCCAGCATAAAGGACTTGCCAATGCCCATATCCCCATATAGGTATAAGCCCTTTTGATTTGGGCTGGGATATTGGTCAACAAAATTCACCAGATACTGGAAAACCTGGGACCGCGAACCTGTGATATCCACCTCTTGAAAGCTGATATTTTTATAGGATTTAGGGAGGCTGACCACATGGATCCGATCTTCAATAGCTTTTTGCGCTTGAGCCTGTTTGAGGGCCTTGGTTTCCTTGTAGGAGACATCGGCATAGCCCTCATTCATAATCAAAATTGGCTCGTAACCCTTGGCCAAATAACTAGAGTCGCCCGTTTGAAATTTCTGGCGCTCAAGCAGGTATTGGTTGAATTTGGGCAAGCTGCGTTTGATTTCTGCCTGACTCAGTTGGTGCTCTGAAATAAAACTGGCCACCGCCTGGTCCGCCATAATCCGATTGGTCAGATCATCTAGGTTAACCCGACTTGCATGTCCCGTCCGATTTAAGGCTTGTCCAATACTTTCCATCTAGTCACCTCCCCTTTCCAATTTACTTAGCATTTGTTTCTTCAGTTCATCCAGTCTGGCTTGTTCTTCAGGGCTGGTCTCTTCCTTATAGTTTGGATTAGACCAATCCGGCACACTAGAACTGGTCTGCTTGGCTTGGTCTCGCCTTTTCCCCTTAGAATAGGCTTGGCTATGCTGACTGAGCACCCTCAGGGCAGCCTCCGCACTAGTTGCCTTGCTAGAAGAGACGATATTAGCCAAACTCATCATGGCATTTCGTCCCAGGGTTGCCGACTGGTTGCGTTTGAAATAATAGACCACCATGATGTTGATGACCTCATCAAGGAAGTCCATTTCTACCAAATCCGCTAAAATCTTCTTTTCCTTGGCGGTCGTCGTCACCGCTCCCAAACCTGTCTTGACCTTAGCCAAGAAATTTTCTGGAGAAGACTGCTTGGCCTCACGGATAATGACCCCTTCTTCCCTACTAAAGTCCTCAGCATCTGCCTCTTGCGGTTGCTGGAGCCTGACAAGCATGCGCTTAGGAAGAATCTTATGATGACTAGCAGTCTCTTTGGCCAATTGATAGGCATCAAACCAGGTCAACTGGAACTTCTCGCAAAGATTATTGAGGGCAATAACATCCTGCTTTTCATGGCCAAAATAAAGGCCATCCAGGGTCATCCGCTGTTTGAAGCTCTCAAGATCAAAATTGGTTTTACTTTGTAGCGGTTGCAGGTCCACCTCACCCTTATCTGAAAAGACTTGAGAAAATTTCTTAGAGAGATTGCGAAGCTGACTGAGATCTGCCATCTCTAGATTGGCCACAGCAACATCGCCAATATGACTTTCCAAGAGGCGACGATAGACAGGATTAGCTAGAAAAGTTTGAGGACTCAAGGGCTCTCTCAGCTCAATCACGTAGTGGGACAAATCCTGATAGAAAGCGACCAGGTCCATACCGGTTAGAATGGCTAGCGCCTCCTCAAAACGATGCAGGTCAAAGAGGGTATGGTTAAGAATTTCCGCAAACTTGTGCTTCTTTTGTCCACCATCATAAAAACTAGTCAGATACTGATAGACCACCACAGCATCGCTACCGACAATGGGAAGGTAGACCCTGATTAAATTGGTCATGTCCTTGCTGACCTGATTATTCTTCACATAGGAAAAATCATCAATTGGTTTCATCGTTTACCCTGTTTTTCTTGTTTTTACTGCGGACGCGATTGGTAATTTGTTGTAGCAGGTTTTCAATTTCATCGACATCCTTGAAGGAGCGATAGACACTAGCAAAACGGACATAGGTAATTTCATCCAAATCGGCCAATTCATCCATGACCAGATTGCCAATGACCTCGCTTGTGACTTCGGAATCGTACTCACTACGAATTTTCTGCTCAATCCGACTGATAACATTTTCAATATCCGTACTAGAAACCGGCCGCTTCTGAGCACTCTGGATAATCCCATTGAGAATCTTGTCACGAGAGAACTGTTCCCTAGTCCCATCCTTCTTCACAACCAAGAGAGGCACTTCTTCAATACGCTCAAAGGTCGTGAAACGAGCGCCGCAGTTGTCGCATTCACGACGGCGGCGAATGGTATTGCCATCTTCGGCCTGACGACTGTCAATAACGCTGGATTTATTATTATTACATCTTGGACAACGCATAGAAACACCCCAATTCTATCATAATTTAGTAATACTTTATTTTACCATACTTTTAGCTATAAAAAAAGGATTGACTCCCCCTGTCAAACCTAGTCTTATCCCTAGCCCCAAGCTGTTTGTTCTTCCATTCCCAGCCTATTTTTGCCCTAATGCTCCCGAATCACATAGCCCAGACCTCGTACGGTCTGGATATAAGATTCTTGGCCAGGAATATCAATTTTCCCACGGAGGTAGCGGACATAAACGTCCACAACATTGGTCTCAATGGTACCATCGCTATAACTCCAGACATAATCCAATAATTCTTCTCGCGTCATTACCGTATTGATGTGGCGTAAAAGCGTTGATAGCAGGGCAAATTCCCTTTTCGTCAGGGCAATGGACTCTCCCTTACGGATAACCGAGCGATTGGCCTCATCTAAAATGAGATCCTGATAGGTCGTCCGACTGGATGAGGGCTTGCGCCTTTTCAAATCCTTACGTTGGAAGGTCTCATCAACCTTATCAAGCAGTTCTTCCACCGCAAAGGGCTTAATCAAATAATCATCAGCCAACTTATCTGTCTTGGGTAGAATTTCTGCAACATCTTCACGGTCAACCATCAAGACGACTGGTACCGATTTTTGCTTTCGTAGCTCTTGCATCAATTCCAAACCACCCTTGTCTGGTAGTTTCAAATCAATAAAGATAAGTTCAAAGTCCTTCTCCAAGGCTGTTTTTAGTCCTGATTCTCCATCTTGACTAACGAGTGCCTGATAACCCTTTTCTTGTAGTTTTAAGGACACTAACCGTGATAAACTTTTTTCGCCTTCAATTAATAGAATGCGCTTTGCCATTTCATTACCTCCACATTTTTTGAAAGAAGCTCATCATCCTATACTTCTTCCAGTTTCTTTCTATTCCTCGTCAAATAATCCATTCAGACTGGCAAAAGGATTATTGGCTGCCTGCTTTTCTTCCTGTAGGGCCTGATACTGAGATTCGGTCATAACTGACCAATCATGCCCTGATGGTAAGCTATCATCGACCTTCTCAGCTGCCGTCAATACTTGTAGCGGAATATTCAGCAAAATATTATCCACAACACTCTCTTGCAAATCGATAGTATCGTCCGCTAAGACTAAGACCAATTGTTCATCCACCAAGTCCTTTTTAGCTTCTACCTGGCTAGCTTCAATGAAGACCTCCGATACAAAGGTTCTTTGGTCAAGCTCAACAGGGGCCATGGAACGACTGGAAGGCAGGGTTAAAAGATAGGACAAATCATAATTGAGAAGGAAAACCCCCTCTTCATAACCGACCAGTCCCTTAGCTCGGACACTCTTTATATCTATAATTTCGGGATTACGATTGATAAGAGCCTCTTTCACATCCAGCTCTTGGTCGAAATGTATACCTTCGGGATTCTTTTTTAAGTCCGCAATATTAAACATAGGTCTCCTTAATCCTAAGTTCTTGAGCTTTAACCTAGGAAAATAAAATACTAACTTAGAACATCAGCCCATGCGACTTGGCTGGGCTCTATGGTGACTAACTCGCTAATTATTCTATATTTCATGGTTGATTTTATTTTCTAAAATCATTAGAAAAACCAGTCTGCCATCGGCCTTGGCCAAGGAACTTGACTAGGTTCTCTTAGAAAATCAATTGTTATTAATATAACAGAAATAGTTTTCATTCTCTTTACAAGAAAACAAAAATCGCCCAACAGAAATGGGCGATTAAGCTTATCGTATTCTTCCAACCCTTGACGATCAGGCTGACTAAGCAGACTCCAGACGGGCAATTCGGTCTGCAATTGGTGGATGGGTAAAGAAGAGAGCCTTCATGCCACCCTTCTTCTGGGGGTCATTGATATAAAGAGCCGCACTAGCATCATCAACATGCTGCTGCATGGGTTGCGATTGATCCAGCTTCCTCAAGGCATTGATGAGCCCCTGCGGATTTCTGGTCAATTCTACCGAACTGGCATCAGCCAGGTATTCGCGTTGACGAGAAATGGCCAACTGGACCAGACTAGCAGCCAAGGGAGCCAAAATTAGGGCCACCAGGGAAAAGATGAGTAAAATGACTCCTAGGCCTCCACTATCGCGATCATTGGAGCGACGACTACGGCCACCGCCCCACCACATCATGCGACCACCAATGCTAGAAATCAAGGTAACAGCAGAAGCTAGGGCTACTGCTATCGTTGAAATCCGAATATCATAGTTGCGAATGTGGCTGATTTCGTGACCAATAACCCCCTCTAATTCTTCACGATTAAGAACCGCCAGAATACCAGAGGTAGCAGCAACAGCCGCATTCTCTGGAGAAGAGCCCGTTGCAAAGGCATTGAGGGAGGGATCGTCGACAACGAAGACTCTCGGCATGGGTACTTGGGCTACCATAGCCATGTCTTCGACAACATGGTAGTAATCGGGATAGTCCTGCTCCGTGACCTCACGAGCATTATTCATGGACATAACCACATTAGTGGATTGAAAAATCATGGAAAAGGCATAGATAATCCCGATAATTAGGGCAATGATAGCCCCAGCCAACAGGCTATCCAACCAGAGGTAGCCGACGGCTGCCCCAATCACTCCTAGGAGGGTGAAAAAGAGAACCAGCAAGACATAGGTCCGTCGCTTATTTGAAGCAATCTGTTGATACAACATAGGCTATCCTTAGAAATTAAAGTCAACCTTTGGAACAGCCTTTTCACTTTCAGCTGTTTCCAAAAATTGAGCCGGCTTAAAGCCAAAGATTCCAGCCACAAGATTGCTTGGGAAAACTTGCAACTTGGCATTGTAATTACCAGTTATGCTGTTATAGAGCTGACGAGAATAAGAAATCTTATTTTCAGTATTGGTCAACTCCTCCTGCAATTTCACAAAGCTGGCATTGGCTTTCAAATCTGGATAGTTTTCAGCCACCGCAAAGATTCCTGAGACCTGCTTGGTCAAAGCATCGCTGGCCTGCATGGTTTCGGCAGGTGATTTTGCTTGAGCGACCTGTGCCCGCAGTTCTGAAATCTTGGTCAAGGTTTTTTCTTCATAGGCTGCATAGCCCTTAACCGTTTCAATCAGGTTAGGAATCAAGTCATTCCGACGCTTGAGTTGCACATCAATTTGACTCCAAGCTTCCTGAGTTTGCATCCGCAGACGCACCAAGCCATTGTAGCTAACAATGACCAAAAGTACTAAAATTGCCACAAGGGCAAGAATAATCCAAGGCATAAATTGTCCTCCCAATAAAAAGTTAAGTAGGTAAACTCTAAATGAGTCTCCTAAAGGAAAAAGTTTTTCTAGTTTCTCCTATTATAGCAGAAAGCAGAGAAAAGTCATCTAAGACCTCAGTCTGGTTTTTGCCCTAAACTAAAAAGTACGAGCCAGATAAGTCAAAACCAATGAACCTGATTTGGCAGAAGCAGCAACAAGAGAACATTAAGATAGGGCGCTAGATTTTAGGGATGAGATAAACAAGTATCCCAAAGAGAACGTAGTCTGAACAGGCTTTGGAATTAAAAATTCCTGACGATTTTAATCGGTTCGTTATAAGGACAAGCTACTTATACGCCATTAACATCAAGGTCTCTTTTTGACATTTGTTGCCTATAAGTCAGCCGCTTTGATCAAGTCTCAACTCTCAAAAGCCATCTATCTGGCTCATCTAATAAGCATCATCCTTTGTCAAGTAATCGCCCACACGCCCCTTACAAGGAGCCTAAGAAAACTACTTGTCCCTCTTGGTAAAAACGTGATAGAATAGAGCTATTAAAAAATTGAGGATAAAACATGACGCCCCAGGAATTTTATCAGCTTCTGGCCCAAGAGGGCTTTGAACTTTCTGACAAACAAAAGCAAGATTTTGAAAGCTATTTTAGACTCTTGGTCGATTGGAACCAGAAGATTAATTTAACCGCTATTACCGATAAGGACGAGGTCTACCTCAAACACTTCTACGATTCCGTCGCACCAGTCTTACAAGGTCTAATCAGCAACAATCCTATCAAGCTTCTCGACATCGGTGCTGGGGCTGGCTTTCCTAGTCTTCCTATGAAGATTCTATGTCCCCAACTTGAGGTCACCATTATTGATTCCCTTAAGAAGCGCATCAATTTCCTCGAGCAAGTCGCTAAAGAGCTAGGGATGACAGGGGTTCACTTCTACCACGGTCGGGCTGAAGACTTAGGCCAAGACAAGGCCTTCCGGGCTAACTACGACCTTGTCACAGCTAGGGCCGTGGCAAGAATGCAGGTTCTTTCAGAATTAACTATTCCCTTCCTGAAAGTCGGTGGTCGTCTCTTGGCTCTCAAGGCCGCAACAGCGGATGAAGAGTTAAGCCAGGCACAAACCGCCTTGAAACTTTTATTTGCCAAGGTCATCGAAAACAGAAGCTATCAATTGCCCAATGGTGACCAGAGAAGCCTTACCATCGTTGAGAAGAAAAAGGAAACTCCTAACAAGTACCCCCGTCGGGCTGGACTTCCTAACAAGAAACCACTTTAATCGGAGATTAGATCGCCCATGTTATCCTTTGTAAAAAATCTATCTATCGCTCAACGTATTAGTGGGAGTTTTATCTCAGTCATCTTGATAGGCAGTCTGCTTCTCTCACTTCCTATCATGCACTACAGCAATGCTCCTGCCACCACTTATTTTGATCACCTCTTTAACACGGTATCCATGGTTTGCGTGACAGGACTCTCGGTTTTTTCTGTTGGGGCTGTCTATAATGGTCTCGGTCAGTTCATTGTCATGTGCCTCATGCAAATTGGTGGTTTGGGCTTGGTTAGCCTGATTTCCATCAGTTATTACAGCATCAATCGGCGCATGTCCCTCAAGCAACAAGAAATTCTCCAATCTTCCATCGGTAATAACTCCATCGCCGATTTGAAGCACTATCTCTTTCGTATATATAAAATCACCTTTGCCGTCGAATTGCTGGTTGCCCTCATCCTGATGACGGATTTTATTCCTAGATTTGGTTGGTCAAATGGGATTTTTAATAGCTTCTTTTTAGCTGTTTCAGCCTTTTGTAATGCAGGTTTTGACAATTTGGGGAATAACAGCCTCATCAACTACAAGCTCAATTGGACGGTTAACCTAGCTGTTGCCTTTTCGATTATCTCAGGGGGACTGGGGTTTCGAAATCTCATGGCTATCATTGACTTGTGCAAGGACTGGTTGCAGCAGAGTCCTCATAAAATAAATCTACTTAAAAGAAAACTCACCGTCCAAACGCGACTGGTCCTGACGACAACTGCCCTGATTTTGCTAATCGGAACCTGCAGCGCGTGGATTCTTGAATTTAAAAACCCCAATACAATTGGTCGATTAAATATCTTCCACCAGGGTCTGGTCAGCTTTTTTCAAACCGTCACTATGCGGACGGCAGGCTTTGCTACAATTGATTACACCAAGGCTGGAAACTCGGTTAATTTTATCTTCATGATTCAGATGCTAATTGGGGGCGCTCCTGGCGGTACGGCCGGCGGTCTCAAGCTTATTGTCGCAGCCATTACCTTCTTAATTTTCCGGGCAGAATTCCGAGGTGAAAGGCGGGTTAGTGTCTATCATCGGATGATTCCAACCCAACTGATTAAGCGAACCCTTACCATCCTAGTTTTCTTCTTCACCATCTTGGTCATTGGCTATATTGGCCTCCTAGAATTTGAACCGACTATTTCCCCCTTTCGATTGCTCTTTGAGGCTTGCAGTGCCCTAGCAACGGTTGGGGTCTCTATGGATGTCACCACCCATTTGACCACCGGTGGGAGAATCATTATTATGGCCCTCATGTTCTTTGGCCGTGTCGGACCAATTACAGTCTTACTTAGTCTGCGGCAACGCTCGAAGAAAACAATTGATTATGCAAGAACTGACCTAACCTTAGGTTAAAGAGAAAGGAAAATTATGTCAGAAAAAATTATTGGTGTCCTAGGATTGGGAATTTTCGGAACCACTTTGGCTGAAAAGCTGGCTAAGTTTGGTGAGGAAGTTATCGCCATTGACAACAAACCCAACCATGTACAAGACATTGCCGATTCCGTCAGCAAGGCTATTCTTGGGGATATTACCAATATCGAGACCCTCAAGGAGGCTGGAATTGATCAGTGCCAGCAAGTCATCATCGCTACTGGGAACAATCTGGAAAGTTCGGTTTTAGCGATTATGCACTGTAAAAAACTTGGCGTCCCCTATATTGCTGCCAAGGCCAAAAATGCGACCTTCGAGGAAGTTCTCTACGAAATCGGAGCCAACCGTGTTATCTCCCCCGAACGCGAATCGGGACGTAGCTTGGCATCAACCTTGATGAGACACCGAATTCACAACATCTTCTACTTGGAAGAAGGTGTTTCCATTATTGAATTCGAATTGCCAGAAAGCTGGCAGGGAAAAGAATTGAATAAATTAAAACTTCGGGATAAGTATGACCTCAACGTCATTGGTTATCGGCTGAGAAAAAACGCCTCTTTAACCACGGATATTCAGTACAATACTATCTTCCCTGAGCAGGCTACCATCGTTGCCGTCGCCAGCTCAGACACCTTCGAGAAATACGACTATCTCAACTATTTGAAATAAAATGATGAACAGCACTAAAGTAGCCCTGACTAGAACGGTCAGGGCTACTTTTTATATTTTACAACTTTCTTGTCTTCCTTTAAACGATTGACTAGGCCCAGGGATTATAAAAGCGTCCCTGATTTAACAAGATTAAGCCGATGCTAATCAATAAAATAATTAGGGCTATAGCTAAGACCAAGTAGTCCTTTCCCCTTGCAGGTTGAGCCTGATACCAGGTTCTTTTTTTATACTTGCCAAAACGGCGCAATTCCATGGCAGTCGCTATGGTATCAATTCGCTCAAGGGAACCAAAAATCAAAGGAATGACAATTTGTAGATTTCCCTTAATGCGACTGACTAAGCTAGCCTTCTTAGACAACTCCAGGCCCCTTGCCTCCTGGGATAACTTTATCATGCTAAATTCCTCTTGAACATCAGGAATATAGCGCAGGGTCAAACTAACCGAATAGGCCAATTTATAGGAAAGACCAATGCGATTGAGACTGGCAGCGAACTGGCTGGGATGGGTGGTCATCAAAAAAAGGATAGCCAAGGGGACAGTGCAGAAATACTTAAGTATCAGATTTAAAAGATAAAAGACTTCCTGACTAGTAATATAAAATCGCCCCCAACCAGCAAATAATAGTGTTTTAGTCCCATAAATCTCCTCTCCATAGGAGGGAGCAAAGAGGTAAACCATAAACAGATTAAAGAGAGCAATCAAAAAGACAACCGTCATTGCAAAGGAGATATCCGCCCACTTAATCTTAGCCCAGCGAAAGAGAATCACTGAACAAAGACTGAGTCCCAAAATAAAGCGAGTATCATAGCTAACCATGGCCGCAAGAGACACTAAAATGAAAAAAATCATCTTGCTACTACCAGAAAGTTGGTAGAGGAAGCCATGCCCTTGACGATAGCCGATAAATTTATTTGCCATTAGCAAGCTCCTCCTTTTTCTGACGGTAAAATTGACTGAGTGCCAGAGGGCTCACCCCCATTTTTTCAGCCAGCTGGAAGATACTGGTTTCCTTTAGGTTAGCCATCTCTAAGAGTTCCTTATCTGACAGTACCTCCATTGGGGATTTATCGGCCACAACTTTACCATCTACTAGGACTATACAACGGTCTGAGTAATCCAACATCAATTGCATGTCATGGGTAATCATGACAATGGTTTGCCCAGATTGATTGAGCTCATCGAGAAAGTTCATAATTTCTGTATAATGTTGCATATCTTGACCAGCCGTTGGCTCATCTAAGAGGATGATGTCTGGCTCTAAAACAAGGATAGAAGCAATGGTTACCCGCTTCTTCTGCCCATATGACAAAGCTGAGATGGGCCACTGTCGAAATTCATGGAGACCACAAGTTTTTAAAGTTGCCAAAACTTTTTCTTTTACCGCTTCTTCCTCCAAACCACGTAAGCGAAGCCCCTTGGAAACTTCGTCAAAAATCATGGTCTGACTAATCATTTGATTGGGGTTCTGGAGGACATAGCCAATGCGACTGGCCCTCTCCTTAATAGAATCCTCCGAAATGTCTTGATTTTGCCAAAATAGCTGACCATCTGCTTCGATAAACTTGGTCAGGGCCTTGGCTAGGGTAGACTTACCCGCCCCGTTCTTACCAACAATAGCTATCCGTTCACCTTTTGATATTTCCAGGGAAATATCTTCCAAAATTGGCTTTTCTGGACTATAGCTAAAATTTAAATGGCTGACATTAAGTAAGGAATGCTTAGGCTGGAAAGAAGGAGTGGAAAGTTGCCCACTAAAGTCAATTCGGGGAAGATACAGGTTGGCCAAATCTGATAGAGGAGACAGGTCGGCGATTTCCAATCCAAGTTGACGTAAAACCGAGATATAGAGGGGTTCTCGGATACCATTCTGACTGAGTAAATTCGATGCTAAGAGCTGATCTGGGCTTCCATCAAAAAGAATACACCCATCATTGAGCAGAATAATCTTATCTACGGGCCGATATAGGACATCTTCCAAACGGTGCTCAATGATTAGCGTTGTAGCCCCAGTTTCTTTATGAAGCTGATCAATAAGGGCAATAGTGTCCTGACCGGACTTAGGATCCAAGTTGGCCAAGGGTTCATCAAAGAGTAAAATCGGACTTTCATCAATCAAGACCCCAGCTAGACTGACTCTTTGTTTCTGACCTCCAGATAAATCCTGCGGTCGGTGATTTAAGAGCTCTAAGAGATCTAGCTTATCAGCCCAGTTATGAACGGTCTTAACCATTTCTTCCTGTGGCTCACAGTCATTTTCCAAGGCAAATGCCAAATCTTCCGCAACGGACAAACCAATGAACTGGCCATCCGTATCCTGCAGGACTGTACTGACCAAGTGAGATTTGTCATAGATGGACAAATCAAAGGCCGACTGACCATTGATTAGTAGGTCGCCCTGACACTCCCCCTGAAAGGTATTGGGAATAATTCCATTAATTGTCTGGGCCAGAGTTGATTTGCCACAGCCCGATGGGCCGATAATCAAGACCTTCTGGCCTTTCTCAATCTTAAGATTAAGAGACTTTAGTGTTGGTTCCTTCTGTGCATCATATTTGAAGGAAAAATTTTTAAATTCAATAAATGGTTTCATTATTAATCTTTGGAGAGGCTAGACGATTGCACTTGGGTTTTAGCGTAAATACTCAATAAAATGGTACCCCCTATTGCAATGGTTAGCACATTAGCCGTTCCTGCTATAAACCCTTGGGCAAAGAGATAGGACCAAGCTTGCTTATACATCAGACGATCCCCCAGTGGGCAGATCAGCCCATAGGAAATATAAACTGTAATGATTTGCACCAGATTAAACCAAATCACTTGCTTAAGAGAAAATTTTCCCTTACTAACATCGTACAATTTTCGAAAAAGGCCAATTCCTAAACCAATTAGACCACTAGCCAGCACCCAGGCCCAAGAAATACTACCATACTGAATCCCATCTTTTAGGGCGTGTCCAATAAAGCCTATAAAAAAACCAGCTATAGGACCAAAAATAATGGAAAAGAGAGCCTGAACCGCATATTGTAATTGGACGCTGGTGTTCCCAAAAATTGGGATATTAATAAACATCCCGATGATAACGAAGAGAGCGGCTCCGATTCCCGTTGCGACAACAGTTTTAATAGAATTATTTTTTGTCATCCTTTTCTCCTTAATTTAAATTTTCTTAATTTCGATATGCCACTGAGGCCCGACTCCAACATTGTAAGCCTTGGCGAAGGAACCCTGATTAATTGCTAAGCCAACACGATAGAGGGAGTTAATATAGATAATCGGCTGTCCTATCCGTACATCGGCGAATGACCTGCCATAGGTAACCTGATTTTGATAGACCAGCATGTCATTATTGAAAATGGTGACTTCAAAACGTTCACCAAACTTAGGAGACAGAGCATTGAAGTCGTCATTTTTAATAGAAGTCCAAAGTGAACCAAACCTAACATCTAGGATATCAACTGCACCCCGAATCTGATTGTCCTCAATCTGGGTCTCTACAACCGGCAGTTCAATGATTTCCTCAACCGAAAGCTCTGGTCCAACCTCTTCAAAAGTAAGATGGCCAGAGGCCAACTTAGCACCCGTAAAAGCATAGATATCCCTGCCATGGAAGGTGTAGGAAAGCTCCGTATTTTCACGACGATTTTTCAGCTCAGAGATTTCACGAACAGCCTTAATACCGATATGCTTCTTAATGTAAGACAAGGTTCCATTATCTGGAGTAACGATATACTGATTCCTCTCAGTCAGGGCAACGACACTCTTGCGATCAGAACCAACCCCAGGATCAACCACAGAGACAAAGGTCGTCCCTTGTGGCCAGTACTCCACCGTTTGAAAGAGGCGATAGGAACCCTCAAAAATATTATAAGGAGTGATATCATGTGTTAGGTGGTGAATCTTCAGATTACCATCTTCCTGCAAAGCAACTCCGACCATGGCCGAAACGGCCCCATCAACAAGACCAAAATCCGACTGCAAGACTAATAAGTTATCGGCCATAGAAACCCTACTTTCATTCGTTTTGACCTTCATTATAGCATATTTGCCCCTTCTCCTAAGTTAGCTTTTTTCTATAACTAGTTATAGAGGCCTAAGTGGCCAAACCACCATCGTTGCCGTCGCCAGCTCAGACACCTTCGAGAAATACGACTATCTCAACTATTTGAAATAAAATGATGAACAGCACTAAAGTAGCCCTGACCAGAACGGTCAGGGCTACTTTTCTGAATTTATTTTCCCAAGGATTTTTTCTTACCCCAAGCTGAAAATTCTGCTACAGCTGTAAAGAGGACATCGGTTGAGGAGTTGAGGGCTGTTTCACAGGAGTCTTGGACAACACCGACAATAAAACCTGCGCCAACAACCTGCATAGCAGTATCATTACTAATTCCAAAGAGACTACAAGCAACAGGAATCAAGAGGAGCGAGCCTCCAGCCACACCCGAGGCTCCACAAGCAGAGATGGCTGCGACAACACTTAAAATTAAGGCCGTTGCAAAATCAACCTGAATTCCCAAGGTTGAGGTAGCTGCCAGAGTCAAGACATTGATGGTGACAGCAGCCCCTGCCATATTGATGGTTGAGCCCAGAGGAATGGAAACCGAGTAAGTATCAGGGTCTAAACCTAAGTCCTCACACAATTTCATATTAACGGGAATATTAGCGGCAGACGACCGCGTAAAGAAGGCTGTAACACCAGATTCTCGGATACAGCGCAGAACCAAAGGATAAGGATTCTTGCGCATCATGACAAAAGCAATGATTGGATTCACGACCAAAGCGACAAAAAGCATGGTTCCCACTAAAACAAGAATCAGAAAACCATATTTAGAGAGGACACTAATCCCATTCTCGGAAATGGTTGTAAAAACCAAACCAAGAATACCAAAAGGAGCCAGATTAATAATCCAACGCACAATCTGTGAGGTCACTTCTGCAATCGTTGTCAACAACTCCTTGGTATGTTGGCTAGCTGTCCGCATGGCAAAGCCGAAGACCACTGCCCAAACCAGAACCCCAATATAATTGGCCTCAACAAGGGCGTGAATCGGGTTATCAACCATCTTAAGTAGGAGAGATTGGAAGACATCGCCCACTCCCTGAGGGGATTGCGAGACATTAGCCGCGGCCTTAGTCGCCGCACTGGATAAGGTCAACTTAATCGGAAATAGGTAATGGGAGATAACTGCTGTTAGGGCTGCCGCAAAGGTGCCAAACATATAGAGCCCGATAACCGTAGTCATATTGGATTTTTGGCCCTCACGGGTTTGCGAAAGGGCATTAGCAACCAGGGCAAAGACTAGGAGTGGAGCAATGGCCTTGAGAGCTCCAACAAATAATTTCCCCAAAAGACCAATGATGGAAACTTTGGGAATGACTAAGCCTAAAATAAGACCAAGGACAACACCGATAGCAATCCGCTTCAGCAAACTCGTCCGATTCCAAGTTGATAAAATCCGCTTCACTCTTTTACCTCTTCGTTTCAAAATGAATTTTTTAATATGATGTATGAAACCATCTTAATACAAAAGCCACCAATCGTCAATATGAGTCAAGGGGGCAACAAGAAGAAGACGCGAACTGAGACTAGTGATGTCCCGCTATTAAAAGCATGCTAGGGGAAGTTTACAAGTCTTTTCTTCAACAAGTGGGACCCATAAATCTACATCTTATGATCTCCCTTTGATTAACTCCATAAATTCTTGAGCCAGCTCCCAACTCTCTAGCCTAAGAGGAACTCCTTCTTCTTTCTGATAATTCCCTAGGATGTCCAAATTACCATACCAGACGATGGAACTATCGATAATCAGAAGATTGGTGGAAACTAATTCATCGGCCGTGTCAATCTGGATATCACCACTTAAGCCTGCCTTTTCCAACTTAGACTTTTCTTTTAGAGGCAGTTTTAATTCTAAGCTTACCCCTTTTACTTGTGCTAAAAATTCATAAAGTCTTTGCTTATTTAGCTTAGGGGTTTGCAAGAAAATTTTCTTATTGGCTCTTGATAAATCGGCAAACAAAGCTTTTTGATAGTTGCTTACCGAATAAAGTGTCTGAGCTACCTTGCCCTCTTTTAGTTGGTAGTTCATTTTCCGATAAGCGACTTGCCGTTTGTGAAACATTCTCTCTAAATATGGTACATGGATATCAATATAATCAATGATTTTCACAAAATCTTTACCTGGAAAATCTCGGTGGAGACGACCGGCATATTGAATAAGATTATTTTTCCAAGACAGAGGCGCTGCCAATACAAGGGTATCTAATTGAGGGAGATCAAAACCTTCACCAATATAACTCCCTGTGGAAATCAAAATAAAGGCCTCCTTCTCATCCAGCTTATTCAGCTGCTCTAGTATATCTTGCCTTTCCTTCTTCTTGCTCTGACCACTGAGAGCAAAGACCTTTTTGATGCCTTGCGCTTGGAATTGATGAGCCAGGTTGTCAATATGGTCTCGTCGTCTGGTCAGTACTAGAATTTTCCGTCCTTCTTCAAGAGCAAGTTTACAATCTTTTAGAATTAATTGATTGCGATTCTTATCTTTAGCAATCCACTCCATTAGATCAGTGAATTGACTTGACTTGCTTTTTTTCAAATCAAATTTGCCAAAACCGGTAAATTTTAATTCCAACTGCTTATTAAAACCAACTTGACGAGCACCAGCTTGATGTAAGATTGGTCCAATCCTTTGAAATACAATTGGTTCGTGACCATTTTTTCGCTCCGGTGTCGCTGTGAATCCATAAAGATAAGGACCTGCAAAGGCTGCAACAACCTTTTCGAACATTTTGGCGCTCGTGTGATGACACTCGTCAACGGGTAACATATCATAATCATTAACCAGTTCGCTAACTGAATCTAGCTTAGATAAAGACTGAATCATAGCGACATCCACCAAGCGACTCCGCCACTTCTTGGCACCATAATATTGTCCAATGTGACCCATTTTCTTTTTTCGCCCACTAGGGGTGTAGCGAACAGGTACCTCCTCTTCAAAGGTTAAAAACTGTGATAGTCTATCTAGCCACTGCTCCAAAAGCTGCTGATTGTGAACCAAGATAAGTGTTCTTCTTTGGCGTTTTCCAATGAGGGCTGCTCCAAGAACAGTTTTTCCAAGGCCCGTTTCAGCGGACAAGAGACCGTTATCCTTGACTAACAAATCTTCAAGAGCTGAGTCCTGGTCAAATCTTAGTTCCCCCGTAAAGGTTACGCCTATCCTACCTCTGTCTAAGCAATGATTATTAATTTCTGCCTTTGGAAAATCTCTCAAAATCTCGTCAAGGAGGCCCCTAAGAATCCTTAGTTTGGTATCGGTCTCTTCATAAAGACAGAGGCGTTCTGGTACATTGTAGGTTGGTTGACGGCTGGCTTGTTTTATGTAAAATTCCGGATTGGCAAAAGAAGCTAATTTCTTTAAATAGTGGGTCTCTGCTAACGAGAGGTCTGCTTTTTCAAAGTCTATAACATTAGAAAAGTTAGCCCTTAAGGTTGACTTGCAACTTAAATCCGGTGAAATTGAGACCTCTAGAAATTGACTGAGTTGTTCCCTGCTAATTTTCTTTAAACCAGCCAAGTAATCCCACTGGTTAGGGTAAGGTTTAAACTCCTTATCCACAAAAACACTGTGTCCATGGCTATAGGCCTGTCCCTGTAGGGGAAGGGCAATCAGATTGCCAAAGCCACCTTTTGGTAGTAAATCTTGGTTAGGGAAAAAACGATCAAAAGAAGAGAAGGACAAGGATTGTGATTTTTGCATGGCTAACTCTAGAAGTTTTCGGCCGAATTGCCTCGCTTGCGAACAAAGAATCTCATCTTGGAAAAGGAACCAAAGATGCGCCCCATTACCAGACCTTGAAATTTCAACGGATTCTTCAAAATTATAATAGTCCGCAGTCTCCCGAATCGCTAGGCTAGCTGCTTGCCAATCCTTCTTATCCAGATCAATAGCTAGTAGTTTACAGGTGTCCTTGAGAGACATGGGAAAGAGTCCAATACTGGTTTCTCCTTTTAAATGCGAAACCAAAACGTCTTGAGTTAGTGGCTGACAAGTGCGCTTCCCCTTGGGAATTTGCCGCCAGCCATAATGATAGGAAGGATAATACTGGATTTTTCCTTGATCATTGATGAAGCTTTTAGCATAGACATCCCGCCGCCCCTGAAACAAGGATAGATAAAGGTCCAATTTTGCCTGCCTTGTCCATTTGCTTTCTGGCACAGTGAAATATTTTTTAAAGTCCTCCTCACTTACTAGACAGCGCTCGTTATTATCAAGGAATTCTAGTAAATATAGGGACCTCTTTACACCATGATAAGGGACCTGTTCAAGAATTTGTACCCGTCGCCCATTCGACTTTGCCTGAAATATTTTCATCAATTCCGCTCTTCCTCTCTAAATCTTGCACCCAGTATAGCAAAAACTTATCATAAGAAATCTTCAGGCGGATTAAAACCATATGACAAGCAAAAGAGACCGAGTTGGATTCACCACACTCGGTCTCTTGTCTTATTTTCTTTATCGCAGGGCGTATTTCATCCGAAGTACTCGCTCTTGTTGCTTGGTCAAGCGCAGAAGGATAACCACCTTGTCTACACTCATATTGCTTTCGAGAAGGCGTTCAGCAGCCATCATCAGACCATTTTCAATCCCCATCTTGAGAACAGGGTTTTCCTTATCATTAGCATCAAAGAAGAATTTACTATTTGGCAGGTCAAAGAGAATCTTAACCGCCCCAAAAAGTTGCTCGAAGCTATCAATGGCGACATCGTAGACAGGCTTGGTGCCTGGCTTAAGCGAGCGACCGCGGTGATTGAACCACATTGCCTGCCAGCCACTAGCCTTAGCACCAACCACATCATTGTCATAGGAGTCCCCCACATAAAGGGTGGTTGCAGGATTCATACCGAATTGCTCAGCAGCCAGATTGAAAATTTCTTTCTCAGGCTTTTGAAAACCTGTTGCCTGACTGACCAAGACGTGGCCTGGTTCAACATAGTCATAAAGGCCTAATTTGTGTACCTTTTTGAGCTGGTGTTCGGTTGGTCCATTGGTGATGACTCCCATGGAAACACCTTTTTCCTTAAGGAACTCCAAGGTCATCCGCATTTCATCCAACATGGTAATATTTTCTAGCTCTTCTTCATAGACTTCTTGAAAATGCCGACCTGTTTCCTCATCAATCTCACGATAACCAAACTCTAGCAGGGTCTCCTTGCAGCGCCAGAAACGAAAATATTCCGTCGTCCACTCACCAGCCATGACCCGAGGAAAGCCAACATCTGAGTAGTGGCGAAAACGGATATAGGCTTGATTGATTTGACTCATATCAAAGTCAGGAAAGCACTTCTCTACAGCCAAGCGGTAGGGTGCCTGTTGGTCATAGATGGTATCATCAACATCAAAAACAATAGAAGTAATCATGATGGACCTTTCGAGTTTATTTCCAAAAAATTATACTATCTTTTAGTAAGAATGACAAACGCCAATCGAGCTACATAACTTGGGTTACGCTAATCAAGCATCAATAATTTGGGTATGGCTCCCCAGAAACAATCTTATCAAACTCTTCCTTGAGAGCTCGATTATCGGTCTCTGTAACGGTGTACTTGCTACCGCTACTATCCTGGGAATAAAGAACCTTGCCCTGACCGGAAGAATTAATGACAAAAATATAACGATGGACATTATCGTCCCCATACCAATATTCATAACCAGCAACAATAATCTCATCCCGTGAGAGTTCACTCCCACCCTTCCAGTAGACAGGGAGGTCAATGGAAATCTCCTTATAATCTGGTTGACTCATTTTTTCTCCCCAAGCAGCCATATAATTAGCCAGACTTGTGGCCTTATTAGAATTCCAATATTTGGACTTTCTTTCCTGATTATAAACCTCAGAAGAGCCAGAAGATTTCTCCCAATCTTTCTTACTAATGGATGAAGAAGAGGATGAGCTTGTTGTTGAGCTTGATGTTTGCTTTTTCTTGGTCTCAACCACTTTACGGGATTGGGCTAACTCCTTTTTACTCTCGCGCAACTGGAAGATTAAAACCGTCAGAGCGACCATTAAGAAAAAGATGACTGCTGTAATCAAAATCTTACTAAGATTCGACAGGCCACCCCGTTTTTTTCTTAGAGCCTTTCTCCTTTTGGCAAAGGCCACTCGCATCTCTTTAGTGGTCGGAGGCCGATGATTAATTTCCTCAAAAAGCCTCACCCATTCTAATTCTTTAGGACTTAGTTTTTTCATCCTTAGCTTCCCTTCATCTTCCTACTTCTATTGTAGCATAGTTTAATAGCAATTATCTTTCTATTTTTCACTTGGAAGAATTGAGTGATAAGAAAATTTCTTTTGCTGCTAAAAGGATTCACACCTTCGTTTGCTAGGTTCTGTCTATATAGAAGGATTATCTAGGAGCCTGAGACCTCTAGGGCAGTAAAAAAGACCTAGTTCCCTTATAGAACTAAATCTCTTTTGTAGATGCCTCTTCAATTTTGACAAGCTCATCCTTGTTTATCGCTTATCGTTTAACTAATCAATTTGCTTAAAGGTCATCTTTTGTTTAACCTGACCCTGACCAGCTTTGGCAATCTGGTAGGTGAAATTGCTGGAGCTGAAATGTTTCCCAAAGGCTAAGACACTATTATATTGCCATTGAGAGAGCTGCTTATTTTCAACTTTTCCCAAGGTCACCTTGTTACCACTAGCCTTGTATTTCCAACTAGCGGTCTTACTCTGGGCTTTATAGACTTTTTCAAATTGCTCTTCACTTTGACCAGCTTTTAAGGCTTCTGATTTGTCCTGAGTCACGATAGCCTTATCGCTATTTTTCGAAAAAGCAACGTACATGCTTCGGCTATTATCTTTACCCTTGAGATTGCTGGAGTACTGGTAGACATGTCCTGGAATCATTTTAACCACGTGATGGCTGGCATAATAGTAAAAACTACCGCCTGCTACGACACAGGCCAGAAGCACCGCCGCCACAATAGATACTATCTTACGTTTAGTCATTATCTCTCCCTCTCCTATTTATTAATCGTTATATTCTGCATTAGAATCAAAGCTTTCTGTCTGGCTAGAGTCCGAATAGGAGTCGCTTGATGAATCAGAGCTATCCTTACTGTTATCGGAATATTCTCTACTGTCATCCGAGCTACTGCTACTTGATGAGCTTTCTTCTATTGACTCCTTGGTTTCATTATAGACTGTCACATTAAACTCGATTTCTGATTTGTCAACAATGCTGACACTGAGTTTGGCTTTCAGAGCATCAGTCAAGTCACTAAGTTTGCCATCTTCCTGCAATTTTTTGTAGATAGCCTTAGCAGCAGCCTTAGCTCCATCTTGCGTAGAAGCCATGTTTTTAACGTCCAGACTTTCGTCACGAGTGTAGAGGTCTTTTTCGGTCAGCTCATTCACCTGGCTAGCATCTTCAGAAGTGTGTGGAAGGAAATTGACCTTGGCTTGATTATCTTCTTCTAGTAATGTATTGAGCTCATCTTGAACAGCATCTTGGTAGGCATCGGCCTCTAGTGTAGTAGTTTCAGAGCCACTGTCAGTATCTGTTGACTTCCCATTTGACGAAGGCCTTTCGCTATCCCCATCATTTGAAGTTGACTGTCCTTTTTCTGGGCCGGATGGCAGGCTATCGCTAATTGAGCTACCGGCCTTGGCATCTTGTCTTGGATAGTTATTGTGCTCAATATGGTTGTCTTCATAGAAAGAGGTATTGTTTACAATAACGATCGTGTTATTTTCTTGGTAGGTGTAGTTAATGTTAATGGAGGTTTGGGCAACATTGCGTCCAGAACCCTTATAACTATAATCTCTTGGCACCTGACCGTCACGCTTGAGAATCAGGACATCGCCAGCATAGATTAAGTCAACATTGGCGATATGGTTGTCATAGGCTAGCTTCTGAACGGAGATACCTGTCGCCTGAGAGATTCCCCAAAGAGTATCTCCCCATTGAATGACGTAGCGCTCACCATCCAAATGATTGACATTAATCTTTTGTGATGAGATATTTTGGCTAATTTGAGCGGGGGTACTGGCCACCCAGTTGGTGATATCCGCCCGTTGAGCATTGGTTTGATTGTCATAAAAGCTATTGGCCGCAGCCTTGGCTTCAAATGTCAGGGGCAAAACGAGGGCACTCATCATTAGAGCACAACCCAGAACTTCTTTTTTACGCATTGATAATCCTCCCAAAAATTATCCTATCCTCTTTGTAACCGAGGAAAAAGCAAATTTAATAAGTGTTAGAAATATTTCTATTTCATTACAGTTATTATACTAAAATTTCAAGAGTGTTGTCAATTCGTTTTGGATTTTTTTTCATCCTATCGAACCAATCTTTTGCAAGTGTTTAAGAGACTGGACTTTTCCTCTATTCACCTGTACCATATGTTTCTAATTTATGATAGAATAGAAAGGACTAACTAGTGGAGGAAAAACATGTCTCAGGAACCTAATCAAGAATTGAATGACCAACAGATTGTTCGCCGTGAAAAAATGGCGGCCCTATCCCAAGCAGGAATTGACCCCTTTGGTAAACGCTTTGAACGGACAGCTAATTCTGCTGAGCTCAAAGCAAAATATGATGACAAAACCAAAGAAGAATTACATGAGTTGGATGAAAAAGCTACTATCGCTGGCCGACTGATGACCAAACGGGGTAAGGGTAAGGTTGGCTTTGCCCACCTGCAGGATCGCGAAGGGCAAATTCAAATCTATGTCCGTAAGGATGAAGTTGGCGAAGAAAACTACCAGATTTTCAAGAAGGCTGACATTGGTGATTTCTTGGGAGTTGAAGGTCAAGTCATGCGGACCGATATGGGTGAGTTGTCCATTAAGGCGACCCACTTGACTCATCTCTCCAAGGCTCTACGTCCTCTGCCTGAAAAATTCCACGGTCTGACTGATGTGGAAACCAAGTACCGCAAGCGTTATTTGGATTTGATTACCAACCGTGACAGCTTCGATCGCTTCGTGACCCGTTCAAAAATCATTTCTGAAATTCGCCGTTATCTGGATGGCCTAGGTTTCTTGGAAGTTGAAACCCCTGTCCTCCACAATGAGGCTGGTGGTGCTGCCGCTAAACCCTTTGTGACCCATCACAATGCTCAAGATATGGATATGGTCTTGCGAATTGCGACTGAGCTCCACCTCAAACGTCTGATTGTCGGTGGCATGGAAAGGGTCTATGAAATTGGTCGTATCTTCCGAAATGAAGGGATGGATGCAACCCACAATCCTGAGTTTACTTCTATCGAAGTTTACCAGGCCTATGCCGATTTCAATGATATTATGGATTTGACGGAAGGCATCATTCAACATGCGACTAAGACCGTTAAGGGCGATGGACCAGTCATTTACCAAGAGACTGAAATCAAAATCAACGAGCCCTTCAAGCGGGTTCACATGGTGGATGCCATCAAGGAAGTAACTGGGGTTGATTTCTGGCCACAAATGAGCTTAGATGAAGCCAAGGCTCTGGCTCAGGAAAAGAATGTTCCTCTGGAAAAACACTTCACTTCTGTCGGTCATGTCATCAATGCCTTCTTTGAGGAATTTGTCGAAGAGACCTTGATTCAACCGACCTTTGTCTATGGTCATCCAGTTGAAGTCTCACCCCTGGCTAAGAAGAACGCCGATGACCCTCGCTTTACTGACCGTTTCGAGCTCTTCATTATGAACCACGAATATGGCAATGCCTTCACCGAGCTCAATGATCCAATTGACCAGCTAGAACGCTTCAAAGCTCAAGCAGCCGCTAAAGAACTTGGTGACGATGAGGCAACCGGTATCGACTACGACTACGTCGAAGCCCTTGAATACGGCATGCCACCAACGGGAGGTCTAGGAATCGGTATTGACCGCCTAGTCATGCTTCTGACTGACACCACTACCATCCGCGATGTCTTACTTTTCCCTACGATGAAATAAATCCACTATTATGAGCTCCGACCTAAGCCTAGGTCGGAGTTCTTTTCTTTCTCGATGATTGCAGGTAAAAATAATACAATGTATATCAAAGAAGGAGGGATATTATGGCTTTAGCATTAAGAAAGTGGGGAAACAGTACCGCAGTCAGAATCCCTAGTAAGGTGCTTGAGGAACTTCATTGGGAAGTTGGCGAAGAACTGGACTTTCCTGTCAGTGATGATGGTCTGACCTCGAGGTCTTCTAAAAAGCAAACTATCCAAGATTTATTTGCCGACTTCGATGGCCGGATATCAGGACAAGAAGTCGATTGGGGTAAATCAGTCGGTCAAGAGGTATGGTAATGACTTTAAAACAAGGATCAATCATTAAGGTTAACTTCAATCCTCAAGTCGGACACGAGCAAGCTGGCTATCGGCCAGGAATGGTTGTCAGTAATAGTTTTTTTAATCGTATTTCCGACCTTATTTTAGTAGTTCCTACCCGTTGTGCTAGTTAACACTAGCCAAAATAAAAAACTTTGCCTATCATAAACTCAGAACAACCACGAAATGAGGGAATGATAGGCAAAGCCAAGACTATTATCTCGCAAATCCACATCAAACACAAGATATTTTTCAGTTTTACTAACAAAAGTGAGTACACTTTATGACCGCTTCGTTCCCTACTGCGTGAGGCATCGGCGAAACGTTCACTTACAAAAGCAACCAGATGTCGTTATTATAGCTAGTTAGCTCTGGGTCATTCAGGAGGGGTGCCGAACAGCCAGCGCAATTTATCGAGCCATTCGTCATAGCCTTTTTCCTAATGACTTTCCAGAACGTTCCCGCTTTTGTCGGATTTGTCAAAACCTTTCCCAAAGCATCCAACGCATGCGCTACTTTATGGTATCTTCCCTTAGTGAGACCTCTTCATTTGGTCTGATTGACAGTTTTCCCTGTGCCTTATGTCATCCCATCCATAATCTAAGAGCTAGCCTTTTATCAGAAGTCGCTAACATCGGATACAACGCCACGAAGAAGATTCACTACTACGGGGTGAAGTTCTCCGTTTTAGTCAGCGATAGGGGCTTTCCTTTGGATGATGTA